>ENA-OQAB01000480-OQAB01000480.1-human-gut-metagenome-genome-assembly--contig:-NODE-480-length-21874-cov-2.652412_pt1 | contig 21874 bp, 32 predicted proteins | sample MGYA00242490_ERZ504517 | MGnify/ENA primary metagenome ERZ504517 (study PRJEB26092, sample SAMD00036298) | human gut metagenome | host: Homo sapiens | study: EMG produced TPA metagenomics assembly of...
TCAATAAAGCCCACAGATGCGCTTTCTGTTTTCATAAAAATGTTGGAATCGCACAGCTCATGGTAAAAACGGTTAAGTCCTTTATTGCGGTTACAGTTCCTGTTCTGGAGACGGTATTCGATGGCTGTGCGCAAAAGCAGATCGCTGTCCGGAAACTGGCTGGCAATGATATTCTGAGTTTTTACCTTCATAGCCACCATGTACTCATTATAGACCTCGAGGGCCAGATTGTTTTTGTTGCCAAAATAGTAGGAAACCATGGCCTTGTTAGCACCGGATTCCCTGGCGATCTCCGCCAGTGTGGTCTTCACAAAGCCATTTTCATAAAAAGCTTTCTGGCGGTCGCATATATTTTTTCCTTTGTCTCTAAGCCTGTTTTATAATTCGCCACAGATTTTCCCCTTTTGCAGTTTCTTACTCTATTTTAGCATAAGCCGCTTTGATTTTGCAGGGGTTTTTTAATTCGGCCCGTATCGTCACGATACGGGCCGGGCCGACCGCTAGACAGAGCCCCAGTATTTTTCTTCAAAGGCCTCGGGTGAGATGGTCTTGAAATATAATAGCCCTGAATACTGTCTGCGTCCAGATCACAGACTGCTCTCAGCTCGTCCTGCTCCTCGACGCCCTCCACACATACGGTAATGCCCACACTATGGCACAGCTTGATGACCGATGCGATCAAAGGAACGATTAAACATATTCTCATCTCTGTCGATTGCCTCGATAAACAGCCGGTCGATCTTGACAATATCTGCCGGTGACTGAGACAGCATCCCCAAGCGAGGAATAGCCTGTGCCAAAATCATCCATGGCAATCTGGATGCGCATACCACGCAGATGCTTAAAAATTTCCTTGAGGCCGCCCATGTCCGTTACAAAACAGCTCTCTGTGAGTTCAAGCACAATATGCCGGGAATCCAATCCGTGTTCCTCCAGTGTCTTTTTCCACATGTCCGGCAAAGGATTCATCCAGCATCTGGAGATAGGAGATATTGACATTCATGATAAAATCCGGTTCCCTGACGGACCACTTTTTGCAGGTTTTGACTGCCTGCTCCAGCACCCACTTGCCAACAGGCACAATGAGGCCGCTGGATTCCAAAAGCGGGATAAACTCAGCCGGCGCCACCTCGCCAAAGGGCTCACCGGACCACCGCAGCAGGGCCTCGGCGCCAGCCAGGCCCAGATCCTTCGAGTGGGCAAAGGGCTGATAAACCAGCCGGAACCCCTCCATGCCGTTGACCACGCTCAGCTGCAGCCGGCTGGTCAGCTCCAATGCCCGCAGCTTTGAACGCATCAGTGCTGGCGTATAGGCTGTCATAGTATTTTTCCCCTTGGCCTTGGAGGCCTCAAGGGCGCTGGACGCACATTTAATCAGATCCGGATAGTTCCGACTGTCCCGCCCCAGCAGGGTGATACCTGCAGACACTGTGCAGAAATATTCCTGGCCGTCCAGGTTGTGTACCCTGTTGCTGTAGACGTGCAGCCGTTTATAAATAGCAGCCAGCTCATCCTCGCCCGCGCCGGGGCACACTACAGCAAACTCATCCCCGTCAAACCGGTACATACTGGCTTCCGCTGGCAGCAGCTGCTGAACTGTCTGGCAAACTGGCGCAGCACCCCGTCGCCGAAAAGATGGCTGTTAAGGTCGTTAATCCGCACAAAATCATCCAGTCCCAGCAGAGCGGCAAAGCCAACTCCGCGCATTCCGCCCTGTAAAGCCCGTTCCTGTGCATTAAAACGATAGGGGAAAATACGTTTACGTCCGCCCAGATGCAGCTGACCGTATTTATCAGGGGCGTAGGTTTCCTGGAAAACGGTGACGAAGTCAGCTCCGCATTGATGCAGATAGGCATAATCACTGCTGTCCATGGGGTAGACCTCAAGACCGACAACACGAAAATATTTGCGGGCCAGCCGGCAGGCTGCACCAATATAATGTACGTCGCTCATAGTCGGGCTTTCCCCGGTCAGGATCAGGATTTCTTCCAGCCCCTGAGCGGCAATAGCCTGCATTTCCGTTTCTATTTCAGCGGCAGTAAGCTTGGCGCGTTTGATATTGTTGTAGCAGTTAAAGCCGCAGTAGATGCAGTGATTTTCGCAGTAGTTGGCGATATAAAGCGGGGTGAACAGATTGACGGCATTACCGAAATGTTTACGTGTTTCTGCCTGTGCCCTTTGTGCCAGCTGTTCCAGAAATGGTGCTGCGGCCGGCGCGAGCAGTGCGGCGAATGCTTCAGGCGTCAGGTGATCCTGAAGCAGGGCCTGTTTCACGTCGTCCGCCGTATAAACAGTTTCGTCGTAAGCTGCACGGGCGGCCAGCACCTGTTCCATAATAGCTGACGAGGTTATTTCCATATCCGGCTGATAAGCCATCGGATCGGTATGCTGATCGATTTTCATATTCATATCACCTGTCTTCCAAAAAGCCTGTCAGAGGCGATGAAGCAGCCGCACCCTGCTCTAAAACACGTCCCAGCCCGGCTAAGTAAGCGGCACGCCCTGCTTCAACAGCCTGCTTGAAGGCTGCAGCCATCAGAGGGATATCGCCGGCTGTAGCGATGGCGGTATTGGCCATGACGGCAGCGGCACCCATTTCCATGGCTTCACAGGCCTGGGAGGGGCGGCCAATCCCGGCGTCGACGATAACAGGCAGTGCTATCTCATCAATAATGATCTTGATAAAATCGCGGGTTGCCAGCCCTTTGTTGGAACCGATCGGCGCTCCCAGGGGCATGATCGAGGCTGCGCCTGCGTCACGCAGATCTCGGGCGGTGTTAAGGTCGGGATACATATAAGGCATGACGATAAAGCCTTCTTTAGCGAGGATCTCCGTTGCCCTGATCGTTGCCTGATTGTCCGGCAGCAGATATTTAGAATCACGGATGATCTCCAGTTTGATAAAATCGCCGCAGCCGCAGGCACGGGCCAGCCTGGCTATGCGTATTGCTTCTTCAGCAGTACGGGCGCCTGAGGTGTTGGGCAGCAGTGTGATGCCTGAGGGAATAAAATCGAGGATATTGTCCTGCTGCGATTGAGCGCGCCTCAGCGCTAAGGTGATGATTTGCGCCCCGGCCTGTTCGGCAGCGGCTTTGATCAGCGGAAGCGAATATTTGCCGCTGCCAAGAATAAAGCGGGAGCTGAAGCTGCAGCCGCCTAAAATAAGTTTATCTTCTTGCATCGTAGTTTAAAATTCTCCTTTTGTTTAAGGTGTGGTGAAGCCCAGCGCCAGTCTCATGACCATGGTCGCCGCATGGGCGGCACAGACGCTGACGCGCGGGGCCAGCAGGCTGCCATCCGCGGCAATATCGGCAGTACCGTCGCCGCACAGGTAGAAACGGTTCAGCCTGCGGCTGGTAGTAATAGCATTGGCGCTGCCAGCGCCCGCCATGCCGGAACAAACGATCAGTTTTGCCTGCGGCAGCCGCTGCAGGACGGTTTCTGTCAGCATGGCCTTTTGTTCAGGGTCGTCAAAAGCTTCGCAGATTATATTACAGCCGGCAAAAATTTCCGGGATATTCTGCTGCGTGAGCTTTAGAAAGTGCGGCTCGTAGCATAAATAGGGATTGATCTGCAGCAGCTGTTCTGTCAAGGCTTCGGGTTTAGGTCTGCCGATGTCACAGAGTCGGTAGCTTTGCCGGTTGAGATTACTGATCTCGACCCGATCGCAGTCGGCGAGGGTCAGGTGTCCGATGCCAAGGCGCGTCAGCTGGACGGCAATGTTGGAGCCCAGCCCGCCTAAACCGGCGATACCGACACTGGCGGTGTACAAATGCTGCTGGCGTTCCTGTCCGTGCCGTTCAACCAGTGCTGCTGAAAGCTGTTGCCTGGTGATTTGTTTAGTCATTTTTAACCTCCGCCCACAAACTGTACAACTTCGATGGTATCACTGTCGGCGAGCTGCACTTTGCTGAAATCGCCGCGGTAGATGATTTTACCGTTGAGTTCGACGGCGACGCGGGCAACGTCAAAACCCTGCTGCGCCAATAATTGCGACAAGGTGCTGCCTGCAGCGGTGCTGATTGGTTGACCGTTGATTTGCATAGGGAACCCTCCTTGAAGAAAAATAAAAAAAGGCGCCACAAAAAGCTACACCCGTGGTGGTGTACCCCTTTGTGACGCCTTACGGCTTCACTCTTTTTTTAGCATAGCATCGCAGGTCAATACTGTCAAGAGCTTGGCAGATACTAAAACCATGCTTTTTTAATTGCAGCAGTGCCGGTCGGATGTCGTTTTCCTGAATACCGACAAAAGAAATCAGGATCTCTGGTAAATTACCGTTGCTGTCGTAAACCGGCAGGATCCGGACGCCGTTTTCCAGTGCCAGTTCGGACAGGGTATCGGCAGTTTGCTGCGTGACGACAGCCAGGCGCAGATGCAGACCGGATTCATAGGCTCGTACAATGACTCTGCTGCCGAAGATTTCCGTTAAAGCTTGCCGCAGCAGTGTGTTTTTATTACTGTAGAGCCTGCGCAGTCGTTTAACGTGGCGGCGCAGTGCGCCGGCAGCAATAAAGTCGGCCAGTGCCAGCTGTTCGATCGTAGAAGACGTTTGGTTATAAAGGTGTCCCAGCTGGCGGTAACGGTCTAACAGCAGAGGCGGCAATACCATGTAAGAAATACGCAGGGAAGGCAGCAGCAGCCGCGAAAAAGAACCAAGATAGATAACTGTGCGGCCATCACTCATGCCCTGCAGTGAGGATACCGGCCGGCCGAAATAACGGAACTCGCCGTTATAGTCATCTTCCAGCAGATAGGTCTGCTGCTGCGTTGCCCAGCGCAGCAGGTTCAGTCTTTGCTGCGGCGAGAGCGAGCGGCCTTTATAGGGATTGGAAGGGCTGACGTAAAGCAGCCTGGGCAGGGAAGTCTCTAACTGGTCGGTGCTGAAATGCCGTACCTGCCAGCCATGCGAAGTAAAAAGCCGTTCTGCCTGGGCAAAGCCTGGCGCTTCCAGAGCAATACTGGTGATATCTGTCTGTAGAATGTCGATCAGGATCTGCAGCAGGCTTTGCACACCGGCGCCGATCACGATCTGTTCGGGGCTGCAGATAACGCCGCGGGCCACCGAGCTGTATTTGGCCAGTGTACGGCGCAGTTCTGTTTCACCCTGCGGCTCGCCATAGCCGGAAAGCAGGTGTTTATTTTTTAAGGCACGGTTCAGATAGCGCCGCCAAAGCTCGGAGGGAAAAGAAGCGGGATCGATATAATTATTGGCAAAGTTATAACGTACGGCAGGCGGTTCGATACTTTGTGTCACAGGCGCGTCGCTGTGCTTTCTCAGGCCTGACAGTGCTGCTGCAAAATAACCGCGTTTAGGTTCGTTTTGCAGATAACCGTCGGCAACCAGTTGATTGTAAGCGTTTTCGACAGTCGTGCGGCTTATCTGCAGCGCTGCTGAGAGCCTGCGGACAGACGGAAGTCTGTCTCCGGCTGCGATCTGGTCATTGTAGAGCTGGTTTTTGATAGAGTAAATGATCTGGGTATATAAAGGCGTTTCGGTCTGTTTGTCAAGTTTAAGATTAGTCAAAAGCATAAAACTGTCCCCTTTGGAAAAATAGTTTCTGGCTATTTATTACTGTACAGAATTATTGTATCATAAAAACTGTCGTTAACGAAAGTAAGTTTTTAGGAGGAATAAAGATGACAGATAGACAAATTTTAAATCGTAATTTAGCACAGATGCTCAAAGGCGGCGTAATCATGGATGTCACCAATGCCCAAGAGGCTGAAATTGCCGAAGCTGCAGGCGCAGTAGCTGTTATGGCGTTGGAACGTGTGCCTTCTGATATTCGCAGGGATGGCGGCGTTGCCAGAATGAGCGACCCGAAGCTTATTAAAGAGATCAAAAGCGCCGTATCGATTCCGGTAATGGCCAAGGTCAGGATCGGTCACATTGTGGAAGCGGAGATTTTGGAGGCGCTGGGAATAGATTATATCGATGAAAGTGAAGTTCTGACACCGGCCGATGATTTATATCATCTCGACAAGCATGCTTTTAAGATCCCTTTTGTCTGCGGTGCCCGCAATCTGGGCGAAGCACTGCGCCGTATCGGTGAGGGAGCGGCAATGATCCGCACGAAGGGAGAGGCTGGTACCGGCAATGTGGTAGAAGCAGTGCGGCATATGCGGACGATGATGGGACAGATAAGATTGCTGCAGAATCTGCCGCGGGAGGAATGGATGAGCTTTGCCAAAGAACAGGGAGCGCCGTATGAACTGGTGGCAGAAGTCGCTGCGGGCGGCAGGCTGCCGGTAGTTAATTTTGCCGCCGGCGGTATTGCTACGCCTGCAGATGCGGCCCTGATGATGAAGCTTGGCAGCGAAGGTGTTTTTGTCGGGTCAGGTATTTTCCGCAGCGGCGATCCGGCTAAGCGCGCCAAGGCGATCGTACTGGCGACCAGCTATTATAACGATCCTAAAATCGTAGCCGAAGTATCAGAAGATCTGGGCGAGGCCATGAGCGGTATCGATATCAAAACTATACCGGCGGAACAAACCTTTGCAGAGCGTGGCTGGTAATGCAGAGTGTAGGCGTACTGGCACTGCAGGGGTCATTTTCTGAGCATCTGACTAAACTGGCGCGGCTGACGGAGGTTTTGCCGGTTGCCGTAAAAAACGGCTGCTGATTTAGAGCAGGTGGACAGATTGATCCTTCCCGGTGGTGAAAGCACTGCTATCAGCAGACTTTTACAGCGAACGGGACTGTCTGAGCTTTTAAAACGGAGGGTGAAAGAGGGGCTGCCTGTCTGGGGGACCTGTGCGGGCTGATTCTGCTGGCAAAAAATATTGTCGGTGAACAGCCGCATTTAGGAGTGATGGATATTACCGTGCGTCGTAACGCGTATGGCAGTCAGCTCGACAGTTTCAGCTGCAGGCAGTTGCTGCCTGCTTTGGGGGCAGAACCGCTGCCACTTGTATTTATCAGAGCTCCGTGGATAGAAAAGGTTGGCGAACAGACAGAAATTTTGGGGGAGTATGCAGGGCATATCATAGCTGCCCAGCAAGGAAAGCTGCTGGCGACCAGTTTTCACCCGGAATTGACAGACAGCGATGCTGTCTATCGTTATTTTCTGCAGCTGTAAAAATAAAAAAAACGGAGTCTGCACAGCAGGCTCCGTTTTTATGTGCGGAATGCTTAAACCTTATGTTTGACATGATCCAGCGCCTGGGCAAACAGCGTCAGGACGTGTTCGTCGTCCAGCGAATAAATGACTTCTTTGCCGGACTTGGAAAACTTGACCAGCTGAGCATGGCGCAGCTGCCGCAGCTGATGAGAAATAGCGGAATGGGTCATATCCAGCATTTCGGCGATATTACTGACGCACATATCCTCGTGGGACAGCAGTTCTAAAATTTTAATGCGGGTCGGGTCACCTAAAACCTTGAATATTTCCGCCATCGGCTGTACATATTTATCGGCCAGCTGAGGGTGGATTCTGGCGCTGTGTCCGCAGGAATCGCAGATCACAGTATTGTTAGTTTTATTTTCGCTCATGTTGGGGCTCATCCTTTCTTATCAGCGCGGTAGCCCTTTGTGAAAAAGAACAGCAGCGTCGCATAATAAATAAAACCGCCGGCTTCGGTACGGGTAATCAGCCAGAAGGGAAACAGCGTAAAAGCTGCGATGATAAACAGCACGTAGGGCGCGCATTGCAGCAGCGGCGGCCGACTGGCCAGAGTGCGCCAGCTGATGACGCTGTAGCGTGAGGCGAAAATACCGAAAAGGAAGCCGCTCAGGCAATATAAAATTTGTGAAAGCATGGTATCAATATTCATAAATTTGATTTATTTCCTTTATTAGCAAAAAGATTTGGCAGAGCGTAAGCAAGGATACCGCTTTTAATGATCAGTCCGGCGATGATGCTGCCGCCGACAGTGCTGATCAGGAACGGCGGGATAAAGAACCAGGCGGCTGCCGCGCTGTTCAAGAAGAAACGGGCGATGACCCAGGCAGTCAGTCCGCCTAAAATACCGGTGCCGAAAATCTCGCCGGCCATAGCCGCTTTGACAGAGCCGAACCTGCTATAGCAAAGTCCGGCCAGACAGGCACCGATCATACTGCCGGGAAAAGCCAGCAGTGAGCCGGTACCGAACATATTGCGCAGGCAGGAAATGACAAAGGCCACTGCTGTCGCATAGCCGGGGCCTAAAATCACCGCTCCAGCACGTTGATGGCATGCTGCACGGGAAAGCATTTGGAAATGCCGGCCGGTATATAAATAAGATGCGCGCTCAGGGTGCCGATGGCAACCAGCAGCGCCGCTAAAGTGAGCTTATGGATCTTCATGTAATGACACCTCTTCAGACAACTTCTATAACTTATTATAGCATTTCACAGCAAATAAATTAAAGGGAAACAGTAAAAAATGTAGAATATTATAAAGTATATTTTCAAAGGATATTTTGCAGTTAAAATATTGGGGGTCAGAAGAATGAAGGCTTTGACCGGGATCAAGGTGATAGATTTTTCTAAATGGCTGCCGGGACAGTACTGCGGTATGGTATTGGGAGATTTCGGCGCCGATGTTATCAAAGTGGAAACGCCTGCAGGCGACGATACACGCAGATTTTTTCCGGAAGCGCTGCCAGGTATGAGCTATTGGCATTTGGCGCTTAACCGTAATAAACGCGGCATTACGACCGATATAAAAACTGAAGGCGGACGTAAGCTTTTATTACGTCTTCTGTCAGAAGCAGATGTATTTTTAGAAGGCTTCCGGCCGGGTTATCTGGCGCGTTATGGCTTGGATTACGCAACTGTCAGGGAAATCAACCCACAGCTGGTCTATTGTTCGATCACCGGCTTTGGGCAGACTGGCAGTTACCGTCATAAACCGGCCCATGACCTGAATGTGATCGGACTTGCAGGTCTGAATTCACTGGATGACGTTGGCAGTGCCTGCGTTTCAGAGGTACAGATTGCGGCGCTGGGCAGCAGTATGAACGCTGTCAGCGGCATTCTGCTGGCTTTGCTGGCGCGCGAACGTACCGGGGAAGGTCAGGCTGTAGATATCAATTTATATAATACTTCATTGAGTTTGCAGACAACCGGCATCAGCAGCTTGTGGGGCTGTAAGGCTACAGGTTGTCAGCCTTTCGGGCGCACGGCACATTATTATAATATTTACCGGACGCAGGACGGCCGTTATTTGAGCGTGGGGACGATCGAACCTAAATTCTGGCGGCGTTTGTGCGAAATCCTGGGTTGTGAAGAGCTGATCGAGCGTCAGCATGATTTTGAACATGGTAATGAGCTTCAGGAGCGTTTGGCAGCAGTATTCCAGACCAAAACGCAGGCCGAATGGCTGGCGTTGATCGGTGAGGAAGAATTCTGCGTGACGCCGGTCTGTTCGCTGGAGGAAGCCTTAAACAGCGAGCTGACACAGCAGTCAGAAATGCTGGCGCAAAAACAGGAGGATATCGGCACTTTGCAGTATGTCAAACCGGCGATCCGTTTGTCGGATATGCCGGGCAGCATCGAACGCCGGGCGCCGCTTTTAGGAGAACATACGGCTGATGTGCTGACTGAACTGGGTTATACGGAGCCGGAGATTATGAAGTTGAAAGAAACTGGTGCGATTTGACAGTTTACGTTAAAACAAGGGGTGTGAAAAGATGAAACGCTTTATTTTAGCAATAGTCTTTGTATTCTGCTGCAGCCTGGGGATGACGCCGCCGGCAGAAGCGGGGCTGATCAGTAAGGAACAGGAAATAGAGATGGGCCGGCAGACGGCGATGCAGCTGGAAGCTAAATACGGTGTCGTGCAGGATTATGCCTTGCAGGAACGTGTCAACCGGATCGGTCAGAGCCTGGTCAAGGTCAGCGAACGGCAGGATCTGGAATACAGCTTTAAGGTGCTGAACAGTGACGAAGTAAATGCGCTGGCCTGCCCCGGCGGTTTCATTTATGTATTCAAGGGACTGATCGATTATATGCCGTCCGATGCAGAATTAGCTGGCGTATTAGGCCACGAGATCACACACGTTGTCAAAAAGCACACTGTGCATCAAATAGAAAAACAGCTTTTAACGACTTTGGCTTTTGCTATCGTTACCAAAGGTGATTTAGGCATAGCGGGACTGGCGACGCAGGCTTTAGCGGCCGGTTACAGCCGTACCGACGAACGCGGCGCAGATAAGGGCGGTTTTAATCTGTGTGTAGCAGCCGGTTACAATCCTTACAGTGTTGTGCTGACGATCAACAAGCTGGAAGACCTGGCGAAGGAACAGGGTAATCCAGGCTATGGTATTTTTTCGAGCCATCCCGAGCCGGAAGAACGTTTGAAACGTGTTATGAAGCAGATCAAAGCGCTTAAAGTACATCCGGAAATAACTCTTAACGAAGATAATACAGCCAGAGTGCATGAAGGTGACTGGGGGTTTAATATCACGCAGACTGTCGGTAATGACCGCCCGGAATATCGCGCTTATATGCTTGCCGGCGGTTTATACTGCGTGCGTGAACGTGATAAGGGCCATATCGATCCATATCGCTTTATCGTCTATGATAACGGCGGCAGTGCCACTATTTACTATGATGACATCGAGATCCTCACTGTTTACAATCAGGATGCGTATGCGGGCGGCTTCGGCAGTGCCGGCAGCTATGCGGCGGCCTGTACCGAGCTGCTGCGCCAGTGGGTGCCGGTTTGACGAATGCCAACGATACGGCAGTGCAGCCCAAGAGTAAAGATAAAAAGAAATAACTGAAAATTTATTGCCTCTTCTTAATTAATTAAGAAGAGGCAATTTTTATACATATTTTTCTAAGTATTTTTAAAATATATGATAGTTATTATTTATAAACTAAAGAAAATATGTGATATAATAAATATGGGATTTTATGAGTAAAGGACGGCTGTGAAGATGAATGGCATAAAACAGTTCCGCAAAAATAAACAGGGATTTTTACTGGTCGATGCTATGATCGGGGTTTTGGTAGTAGCTATCGGCCTGGCTGCATTAGCGGCTTTATATACTTATGGTATCGGTGTGATGGTATCGGCGGACAGACAGGAAAAGGCTGTACAGATAGCATCGGAGAAAATTGAACTGTTAAAGGCAGCTGATGGGCACAGCAGCAGTGATATCAGAGAAATAGTTGAATCTATCAATAAAGAAGGTAATAATACAGTTACCCAGGACGGCATTGAGTACCAGATTAATGCTCGCGGCGGTGATGGAAGCCTGGGAAATAATTATCCGGGTGAGAGCGAATTGTATTTGGTCAGGGTAGAAGTGAAGTGGACAGATCCCAAGCCGCAGGTCTTGGATCTGCAGACATATATCCGTACAAAAGATTGATTTAAAGGAGCGGAGGCATGAAGAAGCAGTCCGGATTTACATTAATAGAATTAGTGGTAGCAATGGCAGTATTGGGGCTAATCATGGGGGCAATGGTACATTTGTTTGGCAGCAGTGTTACCAGTCTGCATGTAGGCGCCAGGCAGGAAGTCGTTTATGAAGAGGCGCGTTTGCTGATGAACGAACTGAAAACTACGCTGCGTTATGCAGCTAAGGACAGTATTGATCCGGAGCAGCCGACGGTCAGCACAAGTAAATTTTCCTATAAATGTAATCTTTGGGACAGGCATATGGATATTGCTCAAGGAACCAATAAAGAATATAAAGTGACTGTCGAGTGGAAAGATGATACAAAAAAACAATTGCAGGTAACGCGGGAAGATATTACTGACGGCAGTAAAAAAATAACTGTTTTTCCAAATGACAGCAATAATAGTATTTTCGAGGGTAAATTTCCTGTTACTTCTGAAACGCTTACTTTAAATGACGGTAATACAGTGATCATGTATAAGATCGCTTTGCCGCTGCAGTATGAATTTAATGGGCAAATGAAAACACAGACCTTGGAAACTAAAGTTGTGCCGAGTAAGGATGAAGTAACAGAAACACCCGAAGAAAAAATGCTTAAAGAATATACAAGCTTAGTAAGTATTTGGCATAAGCTAAAAAACGGAGAAGTTTTAACAAGTTCAGAAAGAAATTCGTTAGACGATTTTAAGAAATTTTTTGGAACAAGTAATGATTCACTTTGGCAATTGGGTAATAATGATAAAATAAGAGAGTATTTATTAAGTGAAAAATATGGTGGAGCCTGGTTTAGCGTAAATATAAATGGTAAAACAGTCTATATGAATCCATATGGATATGGTGATACAAATGTTCCCATTACTGTAGATAATGTTTTTCTTATTGGCTATACCGACCCGGATAAAACAACTGGATGGAATGTAAATTATGTTTATAATCCGGAAAATAAGAAATGGTATCACTTAATTAAAAATAGTGGTGTATCGGTCAGTCTGCCATTTAATAAAGTAAAAGATTTGATTAGTGGATCTGGATGGGAAATAGTTGGTAGAAGTTAATTTGATTATGAGGTGACGAAATGAAAGATCAACGCGGGTCGGTAACTGTCATATCTTTGGCAATGCTGTTGTTTTTAATGGTTGTTGCCGTAGCCTGGCTGCCGATGATGACAATAGAAAAAACGGCTGCCTCATCAGATTATCGGGAGCAGCAGGCATGGTATGCTGCTGAAGCCGGATATAAAAAAAGCTGTTGCAGCTTTAGATAATAAAAACAGCAACTGGACATGGCTGACACCGGAAAACTATATACAAAGGCAGTGACAGCGGCAGCTTTAGACATTTAAGTATAGACGGCAGTAAGGTGGATAAGGATAGCGTCTGGTATGCGGTGGGAATTACTGAAAAATAATGTTGATCTGGCATCTGACTATACTCCTGAGGACAGCGGTGCTTATCAAATAACATCAGTAGGAGCTTGCCAGGGGATTCGCAAGGTTATCCGTAAAATTCATACGTTGGGTGATAATGGCGGTACCGGAGGCGGAGAAGAACCGGAGCAGCCGCCAGATGCCTATATAAATGACAGCTTTATTACTTCAAGCGGAGCATTGATTATTAATGACGATGTAGATTATGATCCCAATAATAAGGTATATTACAGTGGATGATTTTGGTGACTATACAGTGGGCGGGCAGGTAATCAATAAGGAGTTTGTGACAGAGCCTAAATATAAAAGTGCTGCATCGCCGGAAGTTTTTGAAAAAACTACTTATCCTGATCTTCAGTCTACAGGTGCAACTGAAGACAGGCCTTTAAGTAACTGGAATATTACCAACGGGCAATATTGGGCCGCTAAAGCCAGTTTTGCGGGAACGAAGATAAGTGTTGCCAATAATACTGTTTATTGATCGGTGAACAGATGGGTATTGGCTATATGCTGTATAAAAATTTTTTAACTATGGATAACGTAGAAATCACTGTTCCGAAAGGAAAAACTTTAGAATTTATTATTTGTGACTATGGTAATATCAAAGATTATAATAATGTAGTTTTAAACAATATTACGATCAAGGGCGGCGGGCAGGTAAGCTTTATTTCCGGTGGTTCGATAGCTGCCAATTCGATTAAGTCGGTAGACAACAGCAGGATACTTTTCATTGCCAATAAAAATTTGAATATGTCAGACCCTTTTATCAATGCAGATAAACAGCTTGACGGCGGCTGTTTCCTTTCTTCGGCAGGTAATATGCAAATGCTGGTCAGCGGAAATGTGACAGCTACCTTTTATGGACAGATGCAGTCTGCAGGTCTTATTGGTATTGGCGGGCAAAGCGGTAGTACAGGAAAACTTGTTCTGCGCTTTAATAAAATCGGCGAAAAATTGAAAATGCCGAATATGTATTATTTAAGGGCTGCATAAGGAAATGGACTGGTAAAAGTCCGTCAACAGTGGTAAAAAAGTTTAAACGGATGTAAGAGTAAAGAAAAATATGGTGTGGAAAATCAAACAGCCCCTGTTTCCTAAAGGAAACAGGGGCTGTTTTTGTTGAGGGAAGTAGATGATGTATAAAGGTAGTGGGTAAGGTGCTTATTATTTGTTGAAATAACGTTTCAGGAGGCCTTCGAAAGCTTTGCCGTGGCGGGCTTCGTCTTTTGCCATTTCATGCACGGTGTCATGGATAGCATCCAGGCCTGCTGCTTTAGCGCGGCTGGCCAGATCGAATTTACCTGCGGTAGCGCCGTTTTCGGCTTCTACACGCATTTCCAGATTCTTTTGAGTGGAGTCGGTAACGACTTCGCCTAAAAGTTCAGCGAATTTAGCTGCATGCTCAGCTTCTTCAAAAGCTGCTTTTTCCCAGTACATGCCGATTTCAGGATAACCTTCACGATGAGCAACACGGCTCATTGCCAGGTACATGCCAACTTCGGTGCATTCGCCGGTAAAATTAGCGCGCAGATCCATTTTAATGTCTTCTGCGACGTCTTTTGCTATACCTACGATATGTTCAGCAGCCCAGGTACGGTCGCCGCACATTTCGGTGAAATTTGGATGCAGGAGCTTTACATTGCGGGCAGTACTCAGGAGCTGCTTCGCCTTCATAAACATAACCACAGATTTGACATACGAACTTTTTCATTCTCATTCCTCCAAGTGCTATAAAATTTAATTTTTTGTGAGCAGAACTTACGCAGATGTAAGATTTTCAATGTAATTATAATAGCACAGCGTTTTGACAGTTGTCAATAATAATTATCCGTTAGTATTATAGAAAAATAAGGCCGGGAAATTTTTGCTTCCAGGCCTTACTTTTGAGGATTTATTTAGTTAGATGATTAATAGATGAAGGTCAGAATTTGACGGTGATACCCATATTAACGCCTTTGGTTTTGACGTCGCTGCCGCCGGGAGCAGAATCTTTGAATTTGTTGTCATAGTACGACAGATTCAGCTCTACATTGGATACCAGAGTACGGCTCAGGCCGATTTCATAGCTGTTAAGCTTGTTGCCCACGCCCGCTCTGCCCCATAAAGTACAGAGAAAAGGCAATTCGACACGTCCCTGGACACCGACTTGGCCGGAACTGCGGCTGCGGCTGTCGCCGTGCAGTTTGACGTCACTGTCGACATAACCTGCGTAAACATCAAGTACTGGCAGAACTTTGTACATCAGGTTGAGCTGCTGGGCTTCGACCTTGTTACTGCCGCTGTTTTTGTATTGATTCCATTTGTAGTTGATAGCGGTATTGCTGCCAAGGCCTACGGTGATACCGGCATAGGGAGATGTTTTTTTGCTGCCGACGCTGTGTCCTTCATAAGTATTGCTGGTAGGGACGTTAAGCCCCAGATCAACAGCTACTTTGCCCGCGTTATAGTTTTTGAGTGGAGAAGCAGCGCAAACGGTGGTGATTCCTAAAGCCAGTGCTAAGCTTAAAATTAATGTCTTTTTCATTTCTTTATACCTTCCTTACTAAAACACTCAAGCGAGTCAGTTCTGGATTTTACCGTCAACGCCTTTGACGAACCAGTCCATACTCAAAAGTTCCTTATCGGTCAGAGTAGTGCCTGCAGGAACTTTCTCGGCACCGCTTTGATCATACAGCGGGCCGGTGAAAACTTTTTGTTTGCCGGCAATGATATCTGCTTTGGCAGCATCAGCCAGTTTTTTTGTTTCATCGCTGACTGCGGGTCCGTAGGGAGCGATGTCGACTACTTTATCTTTCATGGAACCCCAGTAAGCGCCGGATTTCCAGGTACCGTTGTTAACCTGTTTGATGGTTTCTTCATAATACGGTCCCCAGTTCCAGATCGCGGAGGTCAAGGATGCTTTAGGTGCATTGGCAGACATATCGACATTGTAGCCGATGCCATATTTGCCGCGTTCTTCAGCTGCCTGCTGCGGACCGGGGGTATTTTGATGCTGGGCGATGATATCGGCACCGGCATCGATCAGTGTGATAGCAGCCTGTTTTTCGGTAGCTGGATTATACCAGGTATTGGTCCAGAGGACTTTGACCTGTACGTCAGGGTTGACGCTTTGCGCGCCCAGGGTAAAGGCATTGATGCCGCGGATTACTTCCGGGATCGGGAACGCTGCTACATAACCAATGACGTTGGATTTTGTTTCTTTACCGGCAACGATACCTGTGACATAGCGGGCTTCGTACATACGGCCGAAGTAGTTGCCTACGTTGGGGGCTGTTTTGAAGCCGGAGCAGTGCAGGAAGGTAATGTCGGGGTATTTTTTCGCGACGTTGATCGTCGGGTCCATATAACCAAAGCTGGTGGTGAAGAGTAATCTTTCGTTGCCCTGGGAAGCTAGGTTGTGTGAATTACACGTTCGGAATCGGCACCTTCAGGAACTGATTCGATGTAACTTGCTTGAACGTTGGGCATGTTTTTCTCAACATACTGACGCCCCAGTTCATGTGCCATAGAGTAGCCGCCGTCTTTGGCGGAGCTGACATAAACGAAGGCAACTTTGGTTTTGTCGCCTGCAGCCTTAGGGTCGGCTTTCTTTTCACCGCCGCAGCCGGCAAGTAACGCGCCGCAGGCCAGCAGACCAACCAGAGCGATGGACAGGAATTTTCTTACATGCAAATGACCTCCTTGATAAATTATTTCTAACTTTAATTGTAACAATGGCCGGGCAATAAAGCAATATTTTGTGAAATAAAACCGAAAAAGCTTGTCAAAAAGTGGCTTTAAGGTGATAATTATAATGTATGAGTATGTGTAATTGTAAAATTTGACAAGGCGGGTAATCATGAGCGATACCGAAAAGAGTGCTAGCAGTAATAATAAATTTTTAAAAGGTACACTGATTTTGACGGTTTCCAGTATCGTCGTCAAGGTCATCGGTTCGCTGAATTGGATCATTTTGTCGCGCGTACTGGGTGGCGAAGGGATCGGCCTTTACCAGATGGGGTTTCCGATCTATCTGATGGCAATAACGTTGTCATCGGCAGGGATACCGGTCGCAATTTCGATTATTACGGCTGAAAAGCTGGCGCAGAAGGATTTTCTGGGAGCCAAACGGGTTTTTAATGTTTCTCTGCGGTTATTGTTCGTTACAGGCCTGGTTTTTGCATCGGCACTTTTTTTCGGCGCTCATTGGCTGATCGATAATCACTGGATCCGTGATAGCCGCGCTTATTACTCTATTATTGCTTTGGCTCCGGCCGTATTTTTTGTTACATTTTTGGCCAGTTTCCGCGGTTATCTGCAGGGCTGGCAGATCATGACGCCAACGGCGGCTTCCGAGATAGTAGAGCAGCTGATGCGTGTTGTGACGATGATCGTTTTTGCGAATATGTTTATGCCGCATGGTTTGGCTTATGCGGCTGGCGGCGCCAGTATGGGCGCCGGAGTCGGCGCCTTCTGTGCGCTTTTGGTTTTGATGTGGTTCTATGGACGGCTCAAACAGAAGCTGAAAGCGGATCTGCAGCAGCAGAATCCACTGGCTACGAGAGAGTCGGCGCGGGCCATCATCAGCCGCCTGCTGCGGCTGGCGCTGCCTGTTTCCATGTCCAGCCTGATGCTGCCGGTTGTGGCGAACCTTGATCTTTTGATCGTGCCGCAGCGGTTGGAAGCGGCTGGTTTTCATATCAGTCAGGCGACAGAGTTTTTCGGTTATCTGACAGGTATGGCTGTGCCGTTGATCAATTTAGCGACTATCTTCACGGCGGCTATGACGATCAGCCTGGTACCGGCGATTTCTGAATCGCGGGCACTGAATGATGTTTTCGGCATCAGGGCCAAAACCAGGACGGCCTTCAGAGTCGCTTTGATCATTACCTGTCCCTGTTTTGTAGGTATGTATTTTCTGGCTGAAAAAATAGCGGCGCTGATTTATAATGCGCCTGGCGCTGCCGATGCTATCCAAACTATGAGCGTAGGTATCTTGCTGTTGGGTCTGCATCAGATCAGTACAGGAATTCTGCAGGGGCTGGGTCGGACTTCGATCCCGGTCATCAATATGATTTTAGCGGCTGCGGTCAAGGTGTTTTTAAGCTGGACGCTGACGGCGATACCGACTTTGGGTATCAAAGGTGCGGCAATGGCTACGGTAGTGGATTTTGGCCTGGCAGCAGTTTTAAATATGATTTTTATTTACAAATATACAGGTTTTGCTTTATCCTTCAGCGGTGTATTTAAGCCTGCTGTGTCAGCTGCAGCTATGGGAGCGGCTGTTTATGGCGTTATCACGCTGGCGGCAAGCTGGGGAGCCTGGGCGATTTTAGCGGCTATTGCCGTGGCTGTGCCTGTTTACGGCGGCGTATTGCTGGCAGTGGGCGGTATGGGTAAGGATGATCTGGAAAGTCTGCCTTTTATTGGGCACAGGCTGTTGGCAGCAGGTCAGAAGTTAGGGTATTTTAGATAAGAGGTTAAAATATGGAAGAGAAAGATTTACAGAAACAGCAAGAATATACCTTTACAGTACCTCGGGCGGAAGGGCAGAAAGTTTACCATTTTGGCGCCCGGCGGTTTAAATTGCTGGCCGGCGCTGTATTGATATGTACTGTCTGTATGGTGGGCGCGCTTGGTTATATGGGTTATAATTTTTATCAGTTCCGTCAGGAACGGACTGATTTTTTAGAATATCAGGCTAAAAAAGGCGAGTTGGAAGCACAGCTGCAAAGCCTGCTGGCGGATAACGAAAAAATGCTGCGTGATATGTCTGAAATCACGACATTGGAAACTAAACTGCGCCGGGCATTGATTCGTGACACTGACAGTACTAAGCTGGGCAGTGATTTGAGCAGCGCGTCAGGAGAAACAGCAACGGCAGGCAATGCTCCCCGTTACTTGGGACAGGGAGGTCCTGCTGATTTGGGCGTTAAGGAAATGGCGGCAGTGCTGACGGCTCAGAATAAAAATATGGCGCAGCAGATCGACGAGAAGAAAACTTCGATGAGTGAACTGCTTTCGGAGCTGGAAGGGCGCAATAATAAACGCTCGGTCTTTCCTGATCTGTGGCCGACCAAAGGTGGTACGATCAGCTCTCCCTACGGTGGACGTACGGGACCGATCGGTGGCGGTTACGACTGGCATCCCGGGGTTGACATTGCTGTTGAATTCGGCGAGCCGGTTTACGCCAGTGCGATGGGAACGGTAGAGGTTGCCGGTTGGAACGGCGGTTATGGACGCTATGTACGTATCGATCACGGCAATGGTTATGAAACTGCTTACGGGCATATGAGCGGGATTGCCGTTGCGCCTGGTCAAAGCGTGCGTAAGGGTGAGATCATCGGCTTTGTCGGCAGCAGCGGATATAGTACCGGCCCGCATGTGCATTTTGAGGTTTTTGTCGATGGGCAGAACGTTGACCCGATGTATATGCTGAAAATCGGCCAGCGGCTGAATAAATAGCAGTAAAGAAAGGCATTGTTTCCTTGGGGAAATAATGCCTTTTCTATGTTTAAGGACAGATAAAGCTTGCCTGAGAGCATAAAAATACTTTATGATAGAAAAAAAAGGACAGAACAGGCAGATGCAGTTGACCAGGATAAAAGGAGGCAGAGGCAATGGAATTGCGGATACTGAGGTATTTTCTGGCAGTGGCACGTGAGGAGAATATCACAAAAGCGGCTGAGCTGCTGCATATCACGCAGCCGACATTGAGCCGACAGTTGGCACAGTTAGAGGAAGATGTGGGAGTAACGCTGTTTTCGCGCGGCGCGCGTAAGGTGACGTTGACTGACGAAGGAATGCTGCTGCGCCGGCGGGCCGAGGAGATCGTTGATCTGGCAGATAAAACGGAAAAAGAACTGACAGAACGCGACGAGCTGATCAACGGCGTAGTATCGGTGGGCTGCGGCGAGTTGGCTTCCGTACAGGTCATTGCTGAAATGTTCCGGGCTTTTAAAGAAAAGTATCCTGCTGTAACTTACGAATTATATGCCGGTAATGCGAATTATACTAATGAACGTATCGAAAAAGGTCTGTCAGATATTGCTTTGTTTCTGGAACCCGTGGATATTGACAGGTATGATTTTATCCGTCTGGGGGTCAAAGAACGCTGGGCCGTGCTGCTGCCTGCCGAAGATCCGCTGGTGCAAAAGGGCTTTGTTACGGCGGCAGATCTGGTGGGGAAGGAGCTGCTTTTTCCCGCACGGCTGAAAGTGCAAAATGAGCTGGTCAGCTGGTTTGGTGATTATTTTCCGCAGGTCAGGGTTCCGTATACCTGCAATATGAGTACGAATGCTTCGATAATGGTACGGAACGGGCTGGGATATGCTTTTCATATTGAGGGTTCACGGCCTTTTTTGGACCGCTCACAGGTCTGTTCGCTGCCGCTGTATCCTGAACTTGCTGCTACTACAGTGCTGGCCTGGAAAAAACGACAGCCTTTCAGTGTAACGACGACGAAATTTATTGAGTTTGCCAAAAATTTTGTGAAAACATATAACAATAGGGAGCAGTGAAGATAAAAGTAGTAGCAGACAGTTGCAGCTGAATCAGAGGCTGTGGTCAGAAAGTGTAAGTGCAGATCACCAGAAGTGATTGCGCTTGCACTTTTTTTATTTGTACAGTCGTGGAAAATCAATGCCTAAAAGGCATTGATGGATATGAGAAATAGGTATTATACATATAAGAAAGAATAATTTATAATGAAAGTGATCCGGGAACACGTATTATGGAAAAGTTTAAAGAGAGAATTTTTAGTGGGGCTGAGTAGCTATGGAAAAGATGCAGAAATGTACGCAGGAGAATTTACAGCAGATTCTGCAGTCGGCAGAACAGCGGCCGGAGCGGTTAAAAGCAGCTTTAAATATCATTGAGCACAGCGATAATACAGAGGAACAGAAAATCAAGCTGCTGAAAAATCTGCGCTTTTATCTGCTGGATGATATCCATTTTAAACAACAGCTGCTGGATAATGTAGATTACAGTATTTATCAGCTCAGGCATAATCACTGTGAGGAGGAGTAAAAATGACGATTCGGGAAATTGCCGCAAAAACCAATATGTCAACTGATACTTTAAGATATTATGAAAGGATCGGGCTGCTGCCTCCGGTGCCACGGAATGCGGCCGGGATCCGCAATTATGATGAGTATTTTGTAAATTTTATCAATTTTATCAAAAAGCTGAAAGCCAGCGGGATGTCATTGGAACATATCATTGATTATATTCGGCTGGCAGAAATGGGTGATGCTACGATACAGGAGCGTAAAAAGCTGCTGGCAGAGGCTCGTGAAACGCTGCTTGATAAAATCAACAGTTTGCAGTTGGTTGCGGAACTGGCAGATTATCAGCTGAGAAATTATGAGAATTTGTTACAGCCGGAAACATATGCTTTATTAAACAGGCATCCGGCTTCGAAAGCGCTAGCAATCTGATCCAGAAGTTGATAAACAAATGATTTATTATGAGGAGGAAAATAATATGAAATTTTGGCAGAGATTCAACAAAAATACTTTTAGAGGAATGGCGGCGTCTCTGGTTTTGGCTGCTGCGGTCATGGGCGGTACAGGTACAGCTTTGGCAGCCGGTGAGCCTGTAACAGAGGAACAGACAAAGATCATCAGCGCGTCGCTGCTGCAGGCAGGTGGTACAGTATTTCCTATCGGTAATGATAATGCGGCTTATGCCAGATATTTTACCGGACAGAGCTTTCTTTTTCCAATGGCTAACGATACTGTAAGTGTGTCTAACGTGACTTTTGCTCCGTCCTGTATCAATAACTGGCATACTCACAGCGGTTCGTGTCAGGTCCTGGTAGGGGTATCAGGCCGTGGATATTATCAGATCTGGGGACAGGACCCGGTAGAAATGAAAGCCGGTGAAAGCGTGACGATCCCGGAAGGGACAAAACACTGGCATGGCGCTGCCGGCAACAGCTGGTTCCAGCATCTGTCGATTATGAGCAAGGGTGCAGGTACTACCTGGCTGGAGCCTGTTGACCAGAATGTTTACAGTCAGCTTAAATAAATATACGAAAATGAGTTAAGCATAGTACAGTAATAAAAAACTCAGACTTTCATAATTTATGGAAGTCTGAGTTTTTGCAGTTATATATAATTCAGCAACGAAAAA
>ENA-OQAB01000481-OQAB01000481.1-human-gut-metagenome-genome-assembly--contig:-NODE-481-length-21841-cov-3.940407_pt1 | contig 21841 bp, 20 predicted proteins | sample MGYA00242490_ERZ504517 | MGnify/ENA primary metagenome ERZ504517 (study PRJEB26092, sample SAMD00036298) | human gut metagenome | host: Homo sapiens | study: EMG produced TPA metagenomics assembly of...
TAAGACCCGTATTCTTGCCGATCACATCGGACTTGGGGAGTGCGAAAGAACTCTTTGATGTTGCGTTGATCTGCTCAACAAGATCGATCAAATCCTGAATGTCACCCTTGTTCTCTGCGGTTGCGAGAGTGGAGAGACGACCAAAAGTACCCGGGTTGCCATCGTTGTCTTCTGCATAGACAAATGCTGTCTGCGGCTCCTCCCAATTAACAACATAGAATGAGTACGGCTGTGACTGATCGATCTCCAGCCAACTTGCTTTCAACTGACTCCAAAGGGATGCATCGGGGTATTGATCGACATCTGTCATTTCGCCCCACCACATTACAGCAGATAGTTTCCGTGCACCATCGAAACCGCTATACTTGACGACAGTGATAGCCTTACCTCTCGTTGCGTCTGGTTGTCCGAAGATTTGACCGGCCTCGTCGTCACCTGACCAGTAGCCGATAAGCTCGACGGAAGGATTGATGTTGCCGAGTTTGCCGGTAGTTGTGATGTTTTCGAACTTGTGAATTTTGACAACATGGCCTGTTTCAACAGAGAGCGCTGCTACAAAGCCGGAGCAAGCAGTTTCAGGAGTCAATCCTGAAGCATCGGCAAGGAAAACACCTTTATAGTAATATGTACTAAGAACTTGAGCAACAGTAGTGTTAGGATCAAACATCTGTGACGTTGCGAACATCTCATCGAAACCTGCGTTTATATCTGCGGTAAGTTGGTCAAAATCAAGAGTCTTAAACTCTTCTGTTGGCATGAATTTCACCGTATAGTATGTGGTAGTCTCGGATGGTGTTACCTCTGCAGAGAAACCATAAGGGGAAATGTCGGAAGCAGTTATCTGGAAGGTGGTCGATTCCGGATCCGGAGCCGCAAGGGAGCGGAAAGTCTCCATCACAGGCTCTGTAGTTACACCGCCGGCATAGCCGAAGGCAATGACGTAGTAGTAGGTGTCGGCAGCATCGAGTTTGTATTTATACGGGCTGCCGGGGCCGCCCGTGTAATCCTGAACGCCTTTATATAGCATGGCTCCGTTGTTCATAAAGTTGCCATACTGTGCTACGATGTCGTTCATAACCTCCGTAGCTGTCTTCTTCCCATCCCACGGAGCCACCATCCAGCAGAAGGTAGCGGTTTCATCTGTCGGAACGATCTTGATAGCGGCATTCATAGCCTCGACCTCACCAACGGTAATTTCGAAAGTAAAATCTTGGGCCTGGGCATTACCGGTGGTATAGGTGGTTGTAGTAACATCGGTAGCGATGGTCACCTGACCTTCCGGAGTTATGATAAAGCCTGCGATTTGGTTGATATACTCCGTGTTGGCGGTAAGTCCCTTGCCTTCGAGTTCCAAAGCCCCCTTGTGGAAGATCGCATTCATAATTTCAGTATCCGACATGCCTTGCTGACGCCGGGCTTCGATTTCCTGCTGGAGACAGAAGAGCATGAATTGCCGTGTTTCCATCTTGTATTGACCGGCAGGATCGGTGTATGTGTCGTAAGTGGCTTTGGGAAGAGTGGTGAAGTACCACACGTCATCGTTGTTCGAAGGGATGATTTTGAATGTTGCAGAGTTGCCGTCCACAGTCGTCTTAACCTCGAATGTTATGTTGAGATCCTGGAACTCTTCAGTCGTAACGTCTTTCTTAACTACGTCAGAGTTAGCCTTATATCCGTTGGCCGGATCTACTCCGAACAGGATGATGTAGTATTTGGACGCCGGGGACAGATTCGAGAACTTGCCATCGGTGATAGCCCCCTTATCAACGATTTCCGGCATATACTCTGCTAAAGTCTTGCCCTGTGCGCCGGCTTCAGCCTTAAGCTCCTCCAAGATGGCCTCCACGAGAAATTCATCGCGAGTAAACGACTCGACTGTTTTGGCATCGGCCAATATGCACAGGTACTCGGCCTTAAGGTCGGAGGGAGTTACAGTGTAGGCAATGGAGATGAGGTAATCTCGCCAACCGTTACCTCGAAGTCAAATTACCACCATCGGTCGGGGGGGGAAATTCGCTCTTCATCATTACAAGCGGCAAACGATAGTGCGAATACCATCATAAGCGCCATCAACAAATTAAATTTTTCATACGTGTTTTGGTTAAGGTTTGTAAATAAGGTTCTAATGATTAGGTGTTGTATCGTATTTTCCACACCTCCTGAAAATTTTCCGCAGCACATTTTCACTAATAGTACAATCTTTATAAAGTAAAAATACATCTATTTTTTCTTTTATACATCCTCCTGCACAAAAATTTTATTTGTCACTCTGTCCGTAATATGCGTTTGCGCCGTGTTTTCTGTAATAATGTTTGTCCTGAAGTTCCTGAGGCGCAGGTTTTACCTGTGGGTTAATAAGCTCGCAGCGGCTTGCCATTTTTGCAACTTCCTCCAGAACTACTGCATTGTGTACTGCCTCATGAGCATCCTTACCCCAGGTAAAAGGACCATGATTTTTACAGAGAACTGCCGGTACAGCCTCGTAGTCCTTGTCCTTAAAGTAGTCGGCAATCAAAATGCCTGTATTTTTCTCATAGGCCTCCTCAATTTCCTCTTTTGTAAGATTACGCACACATGGAACCTCTCCATAAATATAATCTGCATGAGTGGTTCCATAGCAGGGAATTCCTCTTCCGGCCTGAGCCCAGCTTGTAGCCCAGGAGGAATGTGTATGTACGATTCCACCGATATTGGGAAATGCATTATAAAGAACTACATGCGTAGCTGTATCAGAAGATGGATTATACTTTCCTTCCACCTTATTTCCCTGAAGATCAACCACTACCATATCTTCCGGTGTCAGTTTGTCATAATCCACACCACTTGGCTTAATTACAAATAATCCCTTTTCTCTGTCAATTCCACTGACATTTCCCCAGGTAAATGTTACGAGCCCATATTTTGGCAGATCCATATTTGCCTTATAAACTTCCTCTTTTAATTTTTCCAGCATTATTTTCTCCTCCTGTTTAAGTTTTACACCTAAAAAACACCTGATTACAGTATATACTTTTTGCTGCAACAATCCAATATATTTCTGAAAAAACAGATAATATCAAACTATCTGAGCGTCAAGAATGGGACGCATCATTCCTACTGCAAAATCCAGATCCTCTTTCCAGCCGGGATTTCCGGTATACCAGAATTCTGTCACATATCTCCTAACTCCTGCTTTCCAGGTTTCGCGAATCACTGCCGGAAAATCTACATGACCTGTCCCAAAAGGCACTTCACGAAAAACTCCCGGAACTGTCTCTTTCAAATGAACCGCATCCAGATGTCCCGTTCCTGTACGGATGTCTTTCAGAACATCCGTTCCGTATTTTTTTGCTGCATTTGTAATATTTCCCATATCCGGATAAACGCCCAAATATGGAGAATCAATCATCTGTACATACTTCATGGCTTTTTCTACAGTATTCATAAATTCCGTTTCCATGGTCTCAAAACCAAGAACAATCCCTGATCTGGCCGCCATCTGCTCACACTTTTTCAGATTTTCCCCAAATCGCTTTACAGTTTCCGGAGTAGACTCTTCATAATAAACATCATAGCCTGCAAGCTGAATAACACGAATTCCCAGATCATCAGCAAGCTGAATGGCCTTTTCCATAATTTCCATACCCCTGGCACAGATTTCTGGAACATTGCTTCCAATAGGATATTTTCTATGACCGCTGAGGCACATAGTACGAACAGGAATGCCAATCTGATACATCAGATCAACCAGCTCCCGTCTTTCTTCTCTCCTCCAATCAAGTCTCGCAAGCTTTTCATCAGTTTCATCAATACTAATCTCCACAAAGTCATATCCTGCCGCTCTAGCAACTTCTAGCTTTTCTTTCCAGGTAAGAGTTTTGGGCATGGCTTTTTCATATAATCCTAATGTATATGCTTTCATATATATGCCCCCTTATTCCTGTACAGGGATCTCATATCCCCATTCCTTTCTGATTCCATCCATAATCTCCATTACGCGAACCGTTTCTTCATGGGGCATTTCTTCACATTCCAGCGCCCCATTTTCAAGGGCACGTACACATGCCTCCACCTCATACTCATACCCGGTAATCTGTTCGGGAGGAAAATAGGAAGCGATTTCCTGATACCGGTCATTAAATACTGTTATTTTTTCCGGATTATTGATGTTTGTAATCTCTATGTATCCTTTTGTTCCAAAAATCGCACCTGCACGATTAAGAACACCGTGGACATTACACTGCATAGACGCTGTCTTTCCGTCTAGGAAAATCATATCTATATTGTCAATCATATCTACACCGTTTTTAAAAACAGCCGATGTATGAATTTCTGCATCCCGCTCTCCAAATACCATTCTGGCAAAATTTACAAGATAAACTCCTACATCAAGAAGAGCCCCACCTGCCAGCTTCGGATCCCAGATCCTTTTTACCTGACTCAGTTCATATCCCAGATTAGCAGAAAGAGACGTTACTTCTCCAATCACACCGCTATTGATAATGTCATTAATCATTTTTCTTGACGGCATATATCTTGTCCAGATAGCCTCCGTGAGAAAAAGCTTTTTCTCATGGGCAACAGAAAATAACTCCCTTGCCTGTTCTGCATTTACGGTAAAGGATTTTTCACAAAGTACATTTTTGCCTGCTTCCAGACACATTTTTACACATTTATAATGATGAGAATGGGGTGTTGCAATATAAACAAGATCTACCTGAGGATCCTCAAGCATTTCCTCATAAGATCCATATGCCCGGGCAAATCCATACTGACCGGCAAAGATCTCTGCTCTTTCCTTATCTCTGGCCGCAATAGCATATGCTTCTACTTTCTCCATTTTTGTAATTGTTGCAGCCATTTTATTTGCTATAGCTCCGGCCCCCATAATTGCCATTTTCATCATATTCGTTACCTCCTGATCAATTCTTGAAATATTCCCATGCTCCTGAAAGACCATCTATTACAGCCCTGTATGCGGCATATTTTTTCTCATAGATTTCTTTATATTCTGGTCTTGGATATATAGTTTTTGTTATTTTTACTGTACGGCTCACTGCCTCCTGATAATCCTTATATATACCGGCTGCGATTCCTGCCGCCATAGCTGCTCCCTGAGCGCCCAGCTCCTTATCTCCCACAACGTCAATGGGAATCTGAAGTGCATCTGCAAAAATCTGCACCCATACATCTGAATTGGCAGCTCCTCCGGAAAGCCGTATACTCTTCGGAATTTCTCTGTTTCTCAGAAGCTTTTTCACATGGGTCACATGGGAAAATACGATTCCCTCATAAACTGCCCGAAGCATATGCTTTTTGTTGTGATAAGCAGTCAGACCTACAAAGGTACCTTTTGCAAGTGCATCTTCATTTGACCCGTTAAGAAATGGAAGAAAAATCACATTATTATCCTGAGGCTCTATAGAGGCCACCCACTCATTTGTAAGATCATAAATGGAACTGCCCTCTTCTTTTGCCTCTTCCTTTTCATAATTCATCAGGTTACGGATAAACCACTCCATATTTCCAGCTGACGTAGGACTGCTTTCCTCAATCAAAAAATATCCCGGCATACAGAACATGGAATTTAAATCAACCGTTCCATTTGTCACAGGTTTTTTTCCAATAAATTCATTAATACTCCATGTTCCTGCAATCATACACATCTGCTCTTCATCTGAAAGTCCTGATGCAATACCGCAGGCATTTACGTCAAACATTCCAGCTGCAACTGGCGTTCCTTCCGGTAGCAATGTTTTTTCACTGGCTTCTCTGGTCACATGTCCGCAGATCTCTGCCGAGTATTTCAGAGGCGGAAGCTTGTCATAGCAATCCTCAAGCCCGTACAGCGTCATCAGTTCTCTGTCATGCTGTTTTGTCATCATATTTACAAGATTTCCGCCTGAACAATCTGTATATTCACTGTAGGCTTCCCCGGTCAGCATATACCGGATATAATCCTTTACTGCAAAAATATATTTCGTACGCTCCAGAACCTCAGGCTGATTATCTCTGAACCAGGCCAGAAGACTTACAGGCTGAACTGCAAGAATTTCCTGAAATGTTTTTTCGTAAACTTTTTTATTAACTCCATCCCGATACCATTGTTCCACCTGTTTCCATGCCCTTGTATCCGTGGACATGATACCGTTGTAAGACGGTTTTCCATCATAGCCGACCATATAAAGCCCTTTTCCTGCGCCGGAAAAAGAAACACCTGCAATATCCGAAGGATCAATTCCACTTTTTTCTACTGCCTGACGAACCGCCTGCGCATTAACCCTCCACAGTTCATTCAGATCCTTTTCTGTGTATCCCGGCTTTGGTGTCAGAGTTTCTGTGGGAACACTGGCAACTGATATCTGGTTTCCCTCTTCATCAAAAATGGCTGCCTTTGAAAAGGTTCCTCCGTTATCAATTCCTACTAAATACTTCATATTTTTCCTCCTGCTATAAGCACAGCCCGGAATACTTGCTTTTCCTGGCATTCCGGGCTGTCTCTGAAACAACACTGTATATAACAGTTTTTACTTAGGTCTTATTTTTCCGGTACTTCCTGAGGCACACCAGGACAATTCGGTCCAAAATGCTTTAATACAACAAGAGGTTCTACCTGACTGGTATTGGTAACAGTAACACCTTTCACTGCAGCCTGCTCAGAAACAAAAAATTCATCTGTACTCTGCTGTCCGAAGTGAAGAAGTGTAGGCGCTTCTGCATCATAAACACCAAATTTTCCATGTCCCTGAACAAAAATACATCCATATGCCGCTCCGTCGCTGATAGTAACTGTCTGTCCCGGATTAACAGTCAGCTCCTTTGCTGCAATGTATGGATTCGCATAGGTTATCCACTTCTGAACATACTGCTCTGTCTCTGTTTCCACAACCGGTCTGCGGAAATAATGCTTTCTGTAATGAGGATCCACATTCTTCTCCCAGTCAAGAAGCTTAAACACGTCCTCTACATCCTTCTGACCCTCAGGAAGCTCTTCATCCAGCATTTCAGGCGGATAAACCTCTCCGGAAACAATATTTTCGTAAACAGAGTTTACGTCAGAATTCCACTGAGGCTCATATGTCAGTACAGAAGCCGGCGCATGGATCACACCTGCTGGAGTGTACCAGCCTGTTCCCAGTTCTATTCTGTACGCTCTTGAAAGATCAGTAATTCTGGTATCATCATCTTTAAAGCTTCTGATTCTGTCTTTGATCTCCTCCGGATCTACATCCGGATCAAATCCAAAATATGTATAATTGGCTTCTCCAAAATAATTATTCAGCTGTTTTGGGAAATAATAGCATTCCGGTTTTCCAAGCTTGCCTACTCGCGCTGCGTCCTCAAACGTCAGATGAAGATGATGGAATAAAGGATTTTCATTGTCAAAAAACTTGGAATACATTGGCCATCCATTATATTTTTCCATCAGTTCTTTTCCAACCAGCTCTTCTCCCAGAACCTTCACTGCATTTCTCAGAGAAAACTTCTCATCGCTGTTATAATCCACGCATACATAAGCCATACCTTCATCAGCCTTAGCTGTCTCACCGTTCTGAGCAGCGATCGTTGATGCAAACCATCTCTCCGTAATAGAGCCTCGTGCCATTCCAAATGCAAAATAATCATCCGGATGAAGTTTCAGCCTGCGTCCTGCTTTTCCAAATCTTCTGGGCACAAATGCCGGAAACAGTCTGAAGATTCCTTCTCCTTTTTCAAATGTAGACCTAATTACACTTTCGTTCTCTGTTGCATCTTTCACCACAAGATTTCCTGTTTTTTTCGCCTCAGCAAGCTTTGCGTCTAATTCTTCTCCTGCCTTAATAATCAGTTCTTTTTCTGTCATTATTTCTGCCTCCTTATTTTTCTGTTCTTTTCTTTAATTTCTCAAATTCTTTTCTTCCCTTCAGAATATGAAAAGTAAGAGTATATTCTCTTGTTTCTCCCGGCTCCAGGTATTTCATTGATCCATTTTTTACTGCGTCATCTATTCCATCTATGGTGGAATTAGACGGTTCCAGACCCATTACATAGTCTCCTGCTCCCATCATTTTCCACTGCACGAAATGATCCAGTGTGCTGAGATCAATCTCAATAGCAATTCCCAGATCCAGATCCGGATTGTAAACAGCTGCTACTGAATGATTTTTCTCATCCGGTTTCAGCTTATGGTAATAACACATTTCCTCATAATCAGCATCTGCTTCCTGCACCTTCATCCAGCTGTCAATACCTTCCTGAGCATGAACATTCCTGGCCTTTGTCTCCAATGCCGGAATAAAAATCTCACTGTCCGGAGAAAGGACAGGATATCCGATATTGCAGTGATACAGAATCATCTGACGGACTCTTTTAAATCCTTCATTTGTAACCCTGTCCTTCAGCGTAATTTTTCTTTCCTTATAAGAACATCGAATCTCTCTTTCCAGACACATTTTGTCCCCGAAAATCACTGCATCACGGACTTTTCCTTTCATTACCGCACATGGAGAATCTCCATTTTCTTCAATTACTGCACTGACCTCTTCTGCCGGAATATGAGAAAGATTTCCATGAAGTCCATAAAAAGTTCCCTCATATTCACAGGGCGCACCTGCAACCTTCAGACCGCAGGTTGTAAGAAACCCGGCTGTAAAGCTTTTCAGAAAACCAAGCTCCTTGTCATCAAAATACTCAGGTGAAACAATCCCGCAGGATGAAACGAAGCCTATATTTTCTCCGCAGAAGTCCAGATAAGGGATATCCATTCCCCGGCTTACATTCACATCAAAATGCATTCCCGAACGATTCTGAACATCCAGAAGTTCCACCCCTTCCGCTTTACCTTCCTGCATTCTGAACCGCTTTATACGCATAAGCTGGTCTCTGTGTCCCACATACTTTTTTTCTTCCTGATAATTCATAAATGCTCAGCAGACTCCTTTCTGCAGGATAATATTTCCATATCGAGATTCATCCCCTGTCTGAACGATCACAAAAGCCTCCTCTGCAGTTTTATAAAACGGAAGTCTGTCAATAAATTCAAAGTCGTGAAAGGCATCATCTTTATCATATTTTTTCAGCAGCTCCCTATAAGTTTCCCAGATTTCCGGAACCGGCTCTGTAGGAAGGTTTCTCATAAGGCGCACTGGATTTTCTATGAAATTATCCAACGGAAACAGCTGCAGTACTGCCTCTAAAAGCTCCGGAATCATAATACCGTCCATACGGATTATCTTTTTTGCATGAGCTGTCCCCGGAAAATTGGCATCTGCAATGATCAGTACATCTGAATGTCCCATTTCCATCATTGTCTTAACCAGCTCCGGTGGAATAATTTTGGGAATATTTCTAAGCATATCGGTTCTCCTTTCTCTGCTTTCCGACAAAATATACCGGATTTTTGGCGCACAAAGCACCGCCGCAAAGTCCTTTCCATTATTTTCTTTGCCAGCGGTGCCTTGCTCATATCATTTAGGTCTTATATTCTTTTGTACTTATTCAGCAGCTTCCTCTTCTGCTGCTTTTTCTTCTGTTGCTTCTTCCTTTGTTTCTGCATCATCACCGGAAATAGCCTCTACACCGCCTTCCAGATAAGCGCCAACATTGTCTTTTGTGATAGGACGGAACGGGATTCTTGTATCTTTTGCAATTTCTTCTCCCTTTGCTGCCGCAACTGCAACATCAACGCCTGTAGCTCCCTGTCCTGCAGAATCCTGAAGAACACTTACTCCATAGGTTCCGTCTTTTACTGCCTGTACAGCATCCTCAAGACCATCTACACCGCCAATGATAATATCGTCGCGGCCTGCTGCCTGAGCTGCTGAAAGAGCACCCATACCCATATCATCATTTTCGCAGATAATAGCCTTCAGATCTTCACCATAAGTTGTAATCCAGTCCTCTGCAAGTGCCATTGCTTCATCACGTTTCCAGTTTGCTGTCTGAGTTGCTACAACATCAAAGTAATCCAGAAGTCCGACCTCCTCAAATCCGGCCATACGTCCAACCTGTCCGGACTGTCCCATAGGTCCTTCAATAATAGCTACTTTATCGCCTTCCTTCAGGCCGGATTCTTCAATAAACCATTTCCCCAGAAGCTCTCCTGATTCCTGATCTGTACATCCTACAAATGCTGTATAATTGGTATCTCCAATATCTCCATTATCTACAATGATTGGAACACCTGCATCGTTTGCCATTCCGACTACCGGTGCGCTTCCCTCCACACTCTGAGGAATTACAACCAGAGCATCCACGCCTGCCGCAAGAAGAGTCTCACAGTCACTGATCTGTTTGTTTACATCACCGCCGGCGTCATACATCAGAAGCTCTACGCCAAGCTCTTTCGCTCTTGCTTCCGCAGCGTCTGCAATTGCAGCTACAAAAGTATCTGAATTATCTTTTGAAGAAAATCCGATTTTAATATCCGCATTATCCTTTTCTGCTGCTTCCACACTCATTGTTCCCATAGAAGCTACCATTGATACTGCCAGTAAACCACCAATAATCTGTTTTTTCATTTTTTATTCCTCCTTAATAATTGTATTTTTTTATATCTTCACGATATTAGGTTCATTTTTATCAGTTTTTCTTTCCTTTTGTTCTCATATCAAGGAATACTGCGATAATGATCAGAAGTCCTTTTACAATCTGCTGCCAGAAAGAGTTAATATTCATAAGGTTCATGGAATTCTGCAGAAGTCCGAGAATTACAAAACCACAGATAGTTCCTGTCAGGGAACCAATACCTCCATTCATGCTGGTTCCGCCAATCGCTGTCGCTGCAATGGCATCCATCTCATAAGACTCTCCTGCAGTTGGCTGTCCGGAACTGATACGCGCTGCCAGAATCAGACCAACCATCCAGGCGCATACAGAAGACAGAACATAAACCATCAGCTGAACTCTCTGAGTACGTACACCGGAAAGCTTTGCCGCATTGATGTTTCCGCCGATTGCAAATACATACCGCCCAAAAGTTGTCATGGTCAAAATGATCATTCCAATCACACAGAAAATTACAAGAAGGATGATCGGTACCGGTATCCCCAGGAAATTCCCCTGACCGATTACCTTAAAGGACGGATCAGAAATTGTATAAGGCTTTCCATTGGAATATACCTGTGCAAATCCTCTTCCAATAGTCATTGTTGATAAGGTTGCAATAAACGGCTGAAAGCCCACATAAGAAATCAACCAGCCATTAATAGCTCCGCAGACTATGGAAATTGCAAGCGCTGCAAGGCTTGCAAGAAGCCAGTTGGTACCACTCTGTAAAAGAGAACCTACAATAACGCCTGTAATAGCAACTACAGAACCTACAGAAAGGTCAATGCCTCCTGTCAGGATAACAAATGTCATACCTACTGCCAGAATACCGTTAATGGAAATCTGTCTCAGAATGTTTATGATGTTCTGACTTGTCAGAAATACATCTGATGTTATACTCATAAAGATAATGATAATAAGAGCCACAAATACAAGGCCGAACTGCCTCAGAATTTTGCCCATATCTTTTTTCTGTGCCATTTTATTCTCCTCCAAATGCTAAATTCATAATTGTCTGCTGAGACTGTGCTTCCTGACCTTCCAGCTCGCCTCTGATCTTACCGCCTGACATAACTATGATTCTGTCGCTCATTCCAATCAGTTCAGGCATTTCTGAGGAAATCATTATAATTGCGATTCCCTGTTCTGCCAGTCCAACCATAATCTTATATATAGCAGCCTTGGCACCTACATCAATTCCCCTGGTTGGTTCATCCATAATAAGCACTTTTGGATCTGACAACAGGCATTTTGCAAGTACAACCTTCTGTTGATTTCCACCGGAAAGACTTGACACCAGATCATCAGTACCGTTCATTTTTGTAGACATCTTTTCCGTATATTCAGATGCCATCTTCTTTTCCTTTATTTTCTGAATAAATGATGCACTTGAAAGCTTATCAAAGTTCTGAAGTGATACATTTTCCTTAATACTTCGACAAAGTACTAATCCAAGTTCTTTTCTGTCCTCAGAAGCCATAACAATATGATGTCTGATTGCATCGTGAGGATGTTTGATTGATATTTTTTGTCCGTCCAGATAAATTTCCCCGGTGTCAAGAGGATCATAACCTACCAGTGCTTTCATAACCTCACTTCGTCCGGCTCCCACAAGACCTGCCATACCAAGAATTTCTCCTGCATGCACTTTCAGATTTACGTTTTCGAATACGCCTTTTCTGGTAAAATTTTTCAATTCCAGTACAACTTCACCTTTTTGAGCAGTATTTCGTGGATATCCTCCCTCCAGTTCACGTCCTACCATCATATTAATCAGCTGTTCTCTGGATGCATCTTTAACCTTCACACATCCTATGAACTGTCCGTCACGAAGGACAGAAACACGGTCTGCCAGCTGAAATACTTCTTCCATACGATGAGAAATATAAATAATTCCAACATCTTTTTTTCTAAGACTGTCAATAATCTCAAAAAGTGTCTCTGTCTCTTTTTCTGAAAGAGATGAAGTTGGTTCATCCATAATAATTACTTTTGAATTATAGGAAACAGCCTTAATAATTTCCATCATCTGAATCTGTGCAATATTCAAATCCTTCATTTTCATGGAAGGTCGGATAAACTGCTCCAGATTATATTCCTCAAGAAGTTCCTGTGTTTTCCTGTTTAACTCCTTTTTATCTACAAAAGGCAGACCTTTTATCTTTTTTTGCTCCCTGCCTAAAAATACATTCTCTGCAACTGTCATCTCCGGAATCGGGCTTAATTCCTGATGAATCATGGATATACCAGCATCAAGGGCATCTCTGGCTGATTTGAATTCTACTTCCTTTCCATCCAGTATTACCTTTCCGGCATCTTTTGTGTAAATACCCATGATAATCTTCATTAAAGTAGATTTTCCTGCACCGTTCTCTCCCATCAGTGCATGAAGTTCACCGGGCTCAATACACAATTCTGCGCCATTAAGAACAGTCACTCCGGAGAAAGATTTCATAATTCCCGTGGCTTCCAGTATGTATTTACCTGCCAAAATTTCTCTCCTCCTTTAAGTCTTTATTGAATGATCAGATCCGGATTATCTGAAAAATGCTTCAGTATGACAATCGGATCTGTAAGGGAGGGATTTGTTATTACCACTCCCTCTTTTGCCGCTTGTTCTGTAACAAAATACTCGTCATGCGTCAACTCACCATAACGGATCAGAGCAGGAGACTCTATCTCCCATTTACCAAATGTTCCATGACCCTCCAGACAAATCAGGCCATATGGCGCGTTGTCTTTAATCGTTACGCTGCGTCCCGGAAGAATCGTCAGACGCTTTGCACTGACTGTCTCACATTTATAACAAATCCATTCCTCTATATAACCATCTGCCAGCATATCCTCCATCGGCTTCACTGGAATCGGCCTCATGAAACGGTTCTTATGAAATTCCGGATCTACGTTTCTCTCCCAGTCAATCACATCAAGTAAATACTCATAATTACCAACTTCTTTCTCCGGAGTATTTTTCCAGAGGAGATCTTCTCCGACAATCTGTCCATTCATGAGAACTGACTGATACATTGCATATACATCAGATGCAAACTGAGGTTCATAAGTACAAAGACTACCCGGTGCATGCATAACTCCCGGAGGAACATCCCAACCTGTATCAAGATCTAACTTATAAGCCATTGCCAGAGAAAGAATCTTGTTGTCTCCCTTCGGAAAATTTTTCAGTGCTTCAAGCACCTCTTCTTTTGTTGTTTCCGGATTAAAACCAAAGAATGTAAAAGGAAATTCACCTCCATGATTATTCATCTGAGAAGGGAAGAAATACATTTCCGGTTTTCCATCTGCCCCAACTCTGGCTGCATGTTCTGTTCTGTGATGAATATGGTGGGGCAGAGGACCTGCATTATCAAAAAACTTGGAAAACATTGCCCATCTGTGATACTTGCTCCAAAGTACTTCTCCTATAATCTCCGAACCCAGCAATTCAACTACATCCCTGAGAAGAACTCTGTCTTTCCCCTCCTCATCTACAACAACATAGCTTAATCCCTCGTCTTCCGGAGTATCAGGTCCATTTTCTGCCCATGTTGTAGAAGAAAACCATCGCTCATCGATTCCGCCTCTCTGTCCCAATATAAAGTAATCATCCGGGTGGAGTTTTATCCTTTTTCCTGGTCTGCAGAACGAACGCGGAACCCATGTCGGTGCCAGACGTAAGATTCCCTTCCCCTGTTCCAAAGCCTGCTCAGCCATTCTCATTTTTTCTGTCATATAATTCCTCCCTTTATCTGTTGCTTTGGTAAAACGTTTTTCTGTGATTTAAAAAAATAAATCCATAATTTTATTGTGCATTTCTTACATATGGATTCTGGTTTCCTTTCTTTTCTTGTTCAAGTTGGTTACATGATAATCTAGAAAAACGTTTTTGTCAATTGAAATTTCTAAAAAAATTATTTTTGTGCAAATTAAAACGTTTTTCTACATTAAATCTGTGCAAAATGCACAGTATTAAGTTATATTATTTGTAAATATATTCAGAAAAACGTTTCTTAGTTTTAATTTTGTATTAAATTTATATATTTTATTAATAAAATTTAAAATAGCTGCTAAGAATATTTTCGATTCTTAGCAGCTATCTTAATTAAAATTATTTTTTGTAAAACTATACTCATTTTTCATTAGGTAGTCTTCTATATTCTCCTTTTCTTCCTTGCTTAACTCAGAAACATCGAATGATGTATATGGCTGCATCAGTCCCTTTCGAAAACAGAGATATTTTACAACAGCAATCCAATTCTTTGAAAACTCCAATACTTTTTTCATTTGTATAATTGCTTCCTGACATTCTTTTATCCCTTCTATATTTCCTTCACCAGCACATCTATATAATTTAGAATAAAAGTTCGGATAAGCATTTGCCAAACATGGAACACAGCCATCTGCACCAAATATTAAGGCGGCTCCGCATAAGTCTTCGTTTCCACTTAACATTCCGCCTGTTTTATTTAAAACTAATGCTTTTTGAAACAAGCTCCAGTTACTTGTGCTGTCTTTTATTGCTATCAGCCTCGGAAATTTTAAGAGATATTTCATTGTTTGTGGCAAAATATCATAGTGAACGTAAGATGGAATATTATACGCAATCAATTTTCCCTTAATATTTTCTGTTAAAAACTGATAATGTTTGATAATTCCCTTCTGATCTTCTGGCTCAAGATAATAAGGCACTGCTGAAACAAAATATTTCGCCCCCAAATTCTCATATATTTTTATCTCTTCCAGAACTTTTTCTGAAGAGGTTTCCAGCGCCCCAACCAAAAGAGGAACTCTTCCATTAATATACTTCAATGCATATTTAACTACTGTTTTTTTCTTTTCAATACCCAGAGCTGATCCTTCACCACAAGATCCCAACACAAAAATCCCGGATACGCCACCATCTATACAATAATCAATTAGCTTTTTCAATGACTTTTTATCTATATTTCTATTTTCATCAAGAGGTGTCACTAACGGAGGAATAATTCCTCTGAGTCTTTCTTTTGTATCCATTATACTCCTCTCCTAAAACTGCCAACATTTTGGAACATTGACAGGATCCTGATAATTAAAATAGAGAATACCTTCTCTGTGCCCCATTTTTTCTGCATTTGTAAGTCTACCACAACAAATACTTCTAAGCTTCTTTAGCATTCGTTCCGTCATATCAGACATGCTTTCAGTTCCATCAAGAAGTCCCGCCGCACAAAAATCAATATCGTCCTGCATTCTGTTATAAGTTCTCGGATTTCCTGTTACTTTGACAACAGGACTAACAGGAGTTCCTACCACATGCCCCCTTCCTGTTACAAGAAATACAATATGACATCCTGCCGCTATGAGATCTAACATATCAGAAGGATCTGCCGCTATAAAATGCGCTGGTTCCAATTTTTCATCAGGAATAACATCCAGGAGATGAACCCCTTTTCTTGTTGGTGACTGTGCAATTTTTAGAACACTCTGAATAGGTCTTCTTCCACTCTTCACCATAGCTCCCATGCTCTTTTCTTCAATAGTTGTTAATCCCCCATCCATATTTCCTGGAGCAATAGAAAACTGACCATATGCCGAACAAAAATCCACTGTTTTATCATAAGCATTTGCAATGTCCTGTTTTACCTTATCATCAATTCCTCTGCTCACAAGATAATCTTTTAGCCCAATTCCTTCGCTTAGTTCTTCAAAGACAGCAGTTCCCCCATGATCTGCCACATAATCAAAAACACTTCCAATCAATGCATTCCCCGCTAATCCATGAGGTAAAAATCTGAGCCTCCACACTCGCCTCCTATAACAAGATCCTGAATATACATAGGAATTCTTGGAACATTCTTTAATTTGTCAAGCATATCCTGTACGATTGTAATTTCCCCTTATAATACTTTTTTTCGTCCCACCTGCTTCTTGCCTGGTAAAATCCATGCCGCCTCTCTTACCTGACCGTTCTGCTTCCTTTGCCAGCATAGATGGATATGTATATTCACATCCATGCCCTATAACCAGTACACCTCCCACATTTGGGTGAGTACAATATTTCAGCATTCTTCGTATATTTACTTGATTATGAAGACAGGAATGAGAACCTATAGTCTCCACATCTTCTCCAATATTCTGAAAATATTCTGCGATTTTCCTACATACATATTTACTGCATTCCACAGTAAACACAATCAGCACTTTATTTCTAATTCCCTTTGTTCCATCTCTTCTTTGGATATCCCATTACATAAAATCTTTTCGTTCATGCGTCATCCTCCCTAATACATTTTGTATTCTATATCTTTCGCATGTACAGTAACCGGATCTAGCTGCGCTGACCGGAAATCATATGCACTCTTCATATTATGAAGATGAACATGCATGCCTTTCCTTATCTTCTTTGTAGCAATACCAATACAAACACCATATTTTAAAATTTGATCTCCCTCTTCCATATCGCAAAGTGCGACCTTATGTCCAAATGGAATTTGTTGCAGTGCAATCATTTCTCCTTTTCTATTCTTATTTTCTCCGGTAAGTTTAATATCTCCTGCTGTAACATCCTCCATCGCAGTAGCTACATTATCTGTTTCATGCACAATATAACAGATCTGATCCATTTTTTTCATTTCATTTTCACCTAACCTTTCACGCCTCCTGCTGTTAAACCTGCAATCAAATCTTTTTGCACGATGACAAACATAATAACAACCGGTATAACTACTATAATTCCTCCTGCCGTAATCAAATCCCACCGTATATTATATTGAGACATAAAATTTGATAAAGCTACTGTCACCGTTCTGGAATCTTTATTGGTAAACATATTTGCATAAGTGTATTCATTCCAGGATGTAATAAAAATAAAACTTAAAGAAGCTACCATTGCCGGTCTTAGAAGCGGAAGAACAATTCTTATCATCCTTTGAAAAAGATTACAGCCATCAAGAGCTGCTGCTTCCTCTAGTTCATATGGCACTTGATTAATAAATCCGGTTGTGAGCCATACAGAATACGGTATAGAATACGTACTATATGCAATAATAAGACATAACTGTGTATGGAGAATTCCCATCTTATTAAAAATTGTATATAGTGGAATCAAAAGCAGCGTACTTGGCACCAAATACAAAAGAAGAAAAAAATACATAAGTCCATTCCTGATTTTAAATCTGTATCTTGACAATGCATATCCTGCCATAAATGATACTATTCCTGCAATAAGCACCGTTACAAAAGAAACAACCAAGCTATTCCACATGTTATGAATAAAATCTGTTTTCTCAAATAGCTCTCTATAACTGTTCAGCGTTGGTTCCAATGGCAAAAAATGGAATTCTGCTGAAAACATCTCTTTCTTCTCCTTTAATGAAGTCAAGAGAATCCATGCAAACGGGAATAAAACTGTCGCCATAAAAAAATACAATTGGTATGTAAAAAGTCCATATACTCTTTCTCTGTCTCATTTATCTATCATTCCTCCCTGTTCTCTTGTTATTCTGAGATAAATAAATATTACTATTGACATAAATACGGCGCCAATAATAGCTACAGCACTTCCATATCCGAATTTCATTGATTTTTGTGCCTGAAGATACGTATATACAGATAATGTAAGAGAGCTATATCCAGGTCCCCCTCCCGTCATGGTATAAATAATATCCACATTGTTAAATACCCATATCAAACGGATCATTACTGTCGAAACAATTGTTGACGCAATACCCGGAATCGTAATATAAAAAATACTGTTTAATTCTTGACGCTCCATCTACACTGGCAGATTCATAAAGTTCCCGAGGAACCGACTGCATAGCCGCGAGAAATCATAATTGTAAAAAAATGGAATTCCCTGCCATATCATTGCAAGAATCTGAATCCATAGTGCTGTATTAGGTTGGGCAATCCAAGCAACATTTTCATTGATCAAATGTAGCTTTTGCAGAATCTCATTCATAACTCCATAATTACCATTAAAAATCCACGCCCACATAAGAGAGATCAGCACACAAGGAGTTACCCACGGTATTAATACAACAGACCGGACAATTCCTCTACCAATAAAAAATTTATTTAAAATATTTGCAAGTAACAGAGATAATAAAAGCTGAGAAATCACTGTAACGCTAACCCAGATTACTGTATTCTTAAATGCTGGCCAAAACGCAGGGTCTTTTGTAAAAATGTCAATATAATTCTGCAATCCCACAAATTTAACACCTTGAAGATTTGTTAAATCATATTTATACAAACTCAAAACAACCGCACGAACAACAGGATAGCCAATAATAAGAATTACGATTAATATAGCCGGTGCTAAGAGAATGAATGGCTGATACTGAAATTTCTTTTTTTCATCATAAGATATTCCCCCTGAAATTTCGGGGGCTGTATTTTAATACAGCCCCACATCTTTATTCTCCTGCAAGATTATCTGCCAGAATCTGCATCATCTCTGCACTGTCAATCTCTCCCATCATTGCCCGCTGAATTGTTTGAGGCCATACAGTTTCTGACCAGTCCCCCCAGGTATTTACAACCGGAAAAATCTGTACATCGTCAAGATATTCCATCGAGGCTGCACAGAATTTATCTCCTGTAAATTCTGGATCCTCTGTAACTGGTGTCACAAATGGAACAAGCCCTGCATTTTTACATAACTCCTTATGTGCCTCTTCCCCTGACGCATATTTAAGAAAATTCACTGCTTCTTCTGTACTCTCACTATTTGCGGAAACAGCCCAATGACATGGTTCACTTGGGAGATATCTGCCTGCTGCTCCTTCTGGAAGCGCCACAACATCCACATCATCTCCCAATACTTCCGTGATTTCTTTTGCGGAATTCAAATGATGTACCAACATTCCTGTAACTCCGCTTTCGAAATTCTGCACAATTTCTGTATAGCCATCTGTAGGTGCTGTTTTTGGGGCCCACCCTTTCTGGTAAATATCCAGATACTTCTGGTTTGCCTCCACCATTTCAGGTGTATTCAAGCTTACTTTTCCTGCATCATCAAAAAAGTCTATTCCTTCATTTAACGTAAGACCTGCCCACATAAAATGACCGCCACGGGCACCGCGCATACTGAATCCGTATATGTCAGTAGAGCCATCTCCATCTGTATCCTTTGTTAATGCTTCACATGCCTGATAAAATTCATCCATTGTTTTTGGATATTCAAGTCCTGCATCTTCGAAATATGACTTCCTACAATAGAGATACAGTACAACCAAACTATGGGGCCATGCATATGTTTCTTCCTGTCCCGCTCTTGCCGATTCCCACATACTTTCCGGAATTGTATCTTTATCTTCCCATGAATCAATATATTCGTCTAATTTAGCAACTGCATTTAAACTCCTCAACTCTGGAATCCAGGTAGGCTGAATTTTATACACATCTGGAAGATCTCCAGATGCTGCAGCTGCAATCAGGGTATCATGATAACTGTTCCATGGAATAGCCTCCAATTCCAAATTTACATCGGGATATTGTTCACTCCATGTATCATATGCATCCGCATAAGAGCCATCATTATCTTCCCAATACCAGACGCGAATAGTTTCTTCCGGTTTGGCTTCTACCACTGATACCGAAAAAATCAGGTAAAATCATGCATGCACTTAAGGTTATACTCAATAATTTTTTTATTCTTTTTTTCAATTCTTTTTTCCTCCTGTCATTTATTTGATGTTATTATTGTCACATATTTCTCTTGTTTTTGGACAATGAAGATACATCTGATAAAATTGAAGATTAATACGAATTTTATTTATAATTTGGAAATAATAACGAAAAATGGTAAAATAATATGTTTTTTTATATTTTATTGTCAAACCACGGCAAAATAATATATAATATTTATATATCAAAAAAACCTTTTTCCAAAACAAGGGAGTGTTACATATGTTAAAAGTCTTAATCGTTGACGATGAATTTATCGTTCGTGCTGGTTTAATTAATTGCATAAACTGGAAAATGCTTGAACTCCAATTAATTGGGGAAGCTTCAAATGGACAGGAAGCTCTGCAGATTATACTTCAAGATACTCCTGACATCATTCTTCTTGATTTGATAATGCCAGAAATGACTGGAATGGAACTTCTACAAAAATTAGAAGATTTAAATATAAAAACAAATATTATTATTCTCAGTTGCCATGAAGATTACACTCATGTACGAAATGCATTTAAGAAAGGAGTAAGAGACTATATTCCCAAACTTTCTGCAACACCTGATGAAATATCTACCATCATTTCGGATGTTGCCAAAAAAATTATAAAGCAGCAACAAAAATCACTATCTGATATTTCTTATGAATCTTTATATTATAAAGGAATTCGTTCAGATATTGCTAAAGCTTTAAAATATATAGAAGAACACTATAGTGAAAATATTTCTCTATCCGGTATTGCTTCTCATATTCATATGAGCAAAAATCATTTCAGCTATTTATTTCGAAAGGAAACGGGACATTCCTTTAACGATTATCTAACGGAAGTACGAATTAACAAAGCAAAACTGCTTCTGACATCGCCTCAGACATACACGATTGCAGAAATTGCAGAAATGACGGGATTTAACGATACTGGATATTTTGGAAAAGTATTTAAAAAGTCTACTGGCATGTCTCCAATCCATTATAAATCAGGAGGTTCGTATGAAAAAATATTTTCATAAACTTCAAAGTAAAATCACAATCTGTATTCTTACTTTTGTAATTATCCCTGTCATAGCTATTAACTTGCTTCTCCACTTCAACTGGAAAACCAATTACTGAAAAATACAGACTTTGCTTTTCAAAATGCTGTTACAAATGTAAACAACACTCTGAAAACTCTTATGAGAGAAATGGGAGTTACTTTAAATCTTCTTTCCACAACTCCCTCTCTCTATAAAGCACTGGAAACAGAAAAAAAGTCCTTGAATGATGAGTTAAAAACAAAAATATCCATTGATAATCTCACATCACAGTTTCAAAAATTTGTCTTTTACTGTCCTGTAGATTTTATCATCCTAGACAGACAAAATACTACCTACAGTACATATTACATCAGCAATCCTGATGTGTGGAACACTCCTGAAACTGCTTATCATCTTAAAAATATTAACAAAAAAGATCTTAATTATACCTACTTCTCAACATCCATGAAGAATCTTGGCAGCGATTCAAATAATATGGTATTGTGCATTGGAAAAAATATACGAAATTATAAAAAACAATATCTTGGAAAAGCAATACTTATCGTAGATGAGGAAAAACTTTTCCGTATTCTTCAATCCTCTACGTTATATCAGGGAAGTATCCATCTTCTGTGTGACGAAAACAATACTATTATCTCTGCCAAGGATA
>ENA-OQAB01000484-OQAB01000484.1-human-gut-metagenome-genome-assembly--contig:-NODE-484-length-21830-cov-3.069990_pt1 | contig 21830 bp, 27 predicted proteins | sample MGYA00242490_ERZ504517 | MGnify/ENA primary metagenome ERZ504517 (study PRJEB26092, sample SAMD00036298) | human gut metagenome | host: Homo sapiens | study: EMG produced TPA metagenomics assembly of...
TTTTCCTTTTCTGTTACCGGCAGAGTTTTTCTCTCCAGGGTGCCCTTTTCTGCCTGCCTTTCCCCCGTCGTTGTTCTTTCGCTCCGGGCGGATCAGACATTTTGGTCCGAAACCTACAAGATCCATCCGATCTGCCATTTTCAGCCCTTCCAGAACAAGCGACCGGTTTGCCGGATTTTTATACTGCATCAAAGCTCTCTGAACGGCTTTTTCATGAGGATTTTTCGGAACATAAACCTTTTCCTTTGTAAGAGGATGGATTTCTGTATAATACATGCAGGTGGAAAGCGTGGAAGGCGTAGGATAAAAATCCTGCACCTGTTCCGGTGTAAATCCCAGATCTCTTACATATTCCGCAAGCTTTACCGCCTCCTTCATGGTACATCCGGGATGAGAGGACATAAAATACGGCACTGCGTACTGCTTCTGCCCGTTTTTTTGTTTTCCCTTTCATAGGCTTTCAGAAAATCCTGATAAACCTTATGAGAAGGCTTTCCCATATAATGGAGCACCTGGTCTGACACATGCTCCGGCGCTACCCGAAGCTGTCCGCTGATATGATGACGGACCAGTTCCTGTAAAAACGCAGGATTTTTATCTGCCATTACATAATCAAACCGCACTCCGGAACGGATAAATACTTTTTTTACCCCAGGAATCTTCCGGAGCTTCCCAAGAAGCGTCACATAGTCGCTGTGATCTGCCGTAAGATTTTTGCAGGGCGTGGGAAAAAGGCACTGCCGATTCTGGCATACGCCCTTTGTCAGCTGTTTCTGACAGGAAGGCTGGCGAAAATCTGCCGTAGGGCCTCCTACATCGTGGATATATCCTTTAAATGCCGGATCCTCCGTCATTTTTTCTGCTTCTTTTAAAATAGATTCATGGCTTCTTGTCTGCAGGATCCTTCCCTGGTGAAAGGTAAGGGCGCAGAAGCTGCAGCCTCCGAAGCATCCGCGGTTGCTGGTAAGGCTGAACCGGATTTCATCCAGAGCCGGAATCCCCCCCTGACTGTCGTACATCGGATGCCAGGTTCCCATATAGGGAAGATCATAAACATCATCCATCTCCTGAGTACTGAGCGGCAGCGCAGGAGGATTCTGGATCACATAGCCCCGTGTGCCGTAATCCTCGATCAGCGGTTTTGCCGTAAAAGGATCTGTATTTCTGTACTGAACGGAAAAACTTTCCGCATAGGCTTCTTTGCTGTCTCTGACCTGATCAAAAGACGGAAGCGCCACTGGGTCATAGGCGGTATCTGTTGTTTTACTTTTGTAAACAGTACCTGGTATGTAGGTGATCTCTTCTATCGGAATACCGCTGTTCAGGGCATCTGCAATTTCAATGATAGAATGTTCTCCCATTCCGTAAGAGATCAGATCTGCGCCGGAATCAAGAAGCACACTTCTTTTTACCCGGTCCTCCCAGTAATCATAGTGGGCCAGACGTCTTAAGCTTGCCTCGATCCCGCCAAGAATAATGGGGGTATGCTTATAGGTCTGACGGATAAGATTGCTGTAAACCACTGTAGGCATGTCCGGACGCAGTCCCATGACGCCTCCGGGAGAATACGAGTCTTTCTGGCGGTGTTTTTTTGACACGGTGTAATGATTCACCATGGAATCCATATTTCCGGCGGTCACAAGAAAACCCAGGCGCGGTTCCCCGAACACCTGGATACTTTCTTTTTTCCGCCAGTCAGGCTGAGGAATGATGCCAACCCGGTAGCCGTGGCTTTCCAGCAGCCTGCTGATAATGGCGCTGCCAAAAGAAGAATGGTCTACATAGGCATCTCCTGTCAGATAAACAAAATCCACCTGTTCCCATCCCCGGTCTTTCATTTCCTGTGCTGTTACTGGTAAAAATTCATGCATGTATCTGCTCCTAATTTGCTACTGACTGGGCGCGATAGCCCTCTGCGATAATATCAAGCTGTCTGTGGAACCGCTCAAGCTGCTGAAGATCCTTGGTTCGGAACACCCTCAGGAATTCATCCTGGATCTTTTCCACCTCCCGTTTATTGGAACTCTTATAAAGATTCTCAATGCTGGAAAGAATATCTTTTACAAGATTGGACTGCATTCTGGAAGAATTCTGTGCATCCATGATCTCGTTTCGCACAGAAGACATTTCCTGATCCAGCGCGATAATGGCATCCGCAGCCTTGCTGAGGCGCTCTGCCACATGCATGGGCATTTCTCCCTTATATTTGTACTGAAGCGAATGCTCGATGGTTGCCCAGAAATTCATTGCCATGGTACGGATCTGAATTTCCGCCTGAATGGTTTTGGGTCCCTCAATGGTTTCCACCGTATAATAAATGATCAGATGATAGCTTCTGTAACCGCTCTGTTTAATATGCTTCAGATAGTTTTTTTCACTTTTTATCTGCATGTCACTGCGTTTCTGGATCAGAGCCGCCACTGTATCAATATCCTCTTCAAACTGACAGATGATACGGATTCCCGCAATGTCCTCCACTTCCTCTTCCATCCGTTCCATGGGGATATGCTTGCGCTGCATTTTTTCCAGAATACTGGTAACACTTTTTACACGCCCGCTAACCTGCTCAATAGGCGAATAAAGATCATTTTTTTTATGCTCCTCTATCATATGCTCGAACTTTACTGTCAGCTCTCTGACAGCAAGCTGGTAAGGGCATAAAATACTTCTCCATAACTGTATTTCCATATAAATCACTCCTTGCAGGAAAATACCGGAGTACACTTTGATACTCCTGCATATTATAGCATACTTTTAAAAGATTATGTAATTTAATATGTATAGTTTCTGATTTTTTTCTCAAAAATTTTCAGAAGCCAGTATGGATTTACACTCAGCTCTTTTTGAAAGGGAACTTCAATATAGATTCCCAGATGAAGATGTACCGGAAATTTCCCTCTGGTTCCCTCAGATCCGTATCCGGTATTTCCCATATATCCCAGAATGTCTCCGGCAGCAACCGTCTGCCCTTTTCTGATATTTGCTTCATATCCGGAAAGATGCGCATAATAAAAATATCCCCCATGAGGAGAACGGATGCCGATCCGGTAGCCGCCCAGAGGAAGCCATCCTTTTTGTTCCACTGTGCCGTCTGTCATACTGATAACAGGATAATATCCGGACTCACGAACCGTTCCAAACAGATCCGTCCCTTCGTGGCTCCGGTTTCCCCCATATTCTCTTTTTGCCATCCAGGTATTTTCAAAAACAATTTCTGAAGAAGCAACGGGAAAATATCTCACATCCTCCCACACTGCCCGGTAAGCATTCAGAAGAAGCTGAAATTCCTCCGGTTTATATTTTCTGTAAAGCTCCTGATTTTCGGAAACCTTCTCAGGATAAAATCCCCCTTCCGCCATGGAAGCAGTCAGTAAAAAAAGCCAGTCCCCACTTTCTCCGGAAGCTTTATGCAGCTTCTTATAAAGCTCACCGGATATCCTCTGCTCCCGGAATTTTTCACTTTTCAGAACATCTCCGGATAAAACTGAGGCGCAGCTCCGATCCCGTATGATCCCTTCCAGATCTGTAAGAAACAGAAGATAAAAAAATCCGGTAATTATCAGAAACATCTTTTTTCTTTTCATAAATCCTCCAGCTCAAACCTGCAGTTTAATATATGCGGAAGAAAAACGAAAATTGCCGCTGCAGAAATACATTCCACAGCGGCGCTTTTTATACCGTATTATATTTTACTCCACAGATTCATCATTTTCCCCGAAAGCTTCTACACAAAACACTACCGGGCGTACTCCATCTGTGCAGCATACAATTGTCTGTCCATCCTTTTTCGTCCACGGTTTATTGCTGGAACCGGATGACATTGCACTGACACTTCTGTAAATATCAATCCAGGCCCACGGACAAAATCCCTCCGGCATTTTCGCGCTGCCCTCAAAAATAAATTCATCCCCAACCTCGAGTAAAGGGCACGGACCCACAGACTGTCCCTCTGTCAGATACTCATCTGCGTACTCCGGATAAAATTCTTTACGCAGAACTGTAATTCTTACTTTTTTCATTTTTTGAGAGATTCCAGGACTTTTACAAGATATTTCCATACGCGCTCTGTGGAGGCAATATCAAGAACCTCCTCAGATGTATGAATATCTTTCATGTTCGGTCCAAGGGAAAACGCAGTCCAGTCCTTCGATTTTTTTGTTAGAACAGACCGCACTCAAGACCTGCATGGATTGCCACAACTATTTGGTTTTTCTCCATACATTTCCTCATAAACCTCAACCATCTGGTCTCTCAACGGTAGAGTCTTTCCGGTATTCCCATGCCGGATAAGCTCCCTGAACAGTATATTCTCCTCCGAGGAATTCTGTCAGATAGCAGATCTTATCGGAAAGAGCTGCTCCTGCTGCCTCAACAGAGCTTCTGACACTGGAGCTTCCCAGGAATTCATCCTCTCCAAGCTTCACGATTCCGATATTTGTAGAGGTTTCCACCAGACCGTCAATGCTTCCGCTCATTTTCTGGATGCCAAAAGGTACTTCCATCAGGAAAAACAGAACTTTTTCTCTGCTGGTAGGATGAAGAACTTTTGCAGAGGCAACGCCAAGATCTGTAATTTCAACTGTGATGCCCTCGTCTGTTCCTGCATATTCTTCACGGAAGCCTTTCTGAAGCTTTTCCGCACATGCTTTTACTGAATTTATATCCTCCACAAGAAGCTCTGCATCTGCTTCTCTTGTAATGGCATTGTCCTTCTGACCGCCTGCCAGAGAAATGATCTCATAAGCAGTCTCCTTGCTGAAGGCTGTAAAGGAATCTTCCCATCAGAACATTGGCATGGCACGCTTTTGTCAATCTCCGCTCCGGAATGTCCGCCCATAAGTCCTGTGATCTTTACTGCTGCTTTCTGACCTTCTGCCTCCACTCTCTGTACAGGAATGGTGCTGATACCGGAAAGGCCGCCTGCACAACTGATCCACAGACTTCCTTCTGCCTCAGAATCCAGATTGATCAGTCTTTTTCCCTTTAAGACGCTGCAGTCAAAGCCTTCCGCGCCAAGAAGACCAATCTCCTCATCAACGGTGATCAGAACCTCCAGCGCAGGATGTGCAAGGTCTTTACTTTCCAGAAGCGCAAGGCCGTAAGCCACAGCAATCCCATCATCACCGCCTAAGGTTGTTCCGTTTGCCGTTACATATCCGTCCTTTACAGAAATATTTAAAGGATCCTTTGTAAAATCATGATCTACATCCGGTCTTTTTTCGCATACCATGTCCATATGTCCCTGAAGGATCACTGCTGGCGCATCCTCATAGCCTTCTGTTGCCGGTTTGTAAATCACAACATTATTCATCTCGTCCTGAACATATTCAAGTCCGTGTTCTTTTGCAAAGCTTACCAGATAATCACTGATCTGCTTTGTATTTCCGGAACCATGAGGAATCTTGCAAAGCTCCTCAAAATAATAAAATACCCGTTTTGGTTCACAGTTTTCCAATGCTCTCATGTTCTGTTCCTCCATTTCATGTGATTATGAAAATTCTTCATATTTATTTGATACAAACCATATATTAAAGAAAAAACGATGGTTGTATATGAAGCGAATTTTTTATACTGCAGGTACTCTCCTGCTGCTGATATTCTTGCTGCGTTTTCCGGAAGAGGCATTAGCCGCTTCCAGAGATGGCCTGAAGCTGTGGCTGAACACCCTGTTTCCCACGCTTCTTCCTTTTATTATCCTTACCGGGATCCTCATTCATACAGGAACAGCCGAAAAACTTCTGAAGCCTCTGGCTCCTGTGTGGAGCCATGTATTCGGCATCTCCCCCTCAGGAGCCTACGCCCTGCTTCTTGGACTTCTGTGCGGCTATCCTATGGGAACCAAGATCACCTCAGACCTGTATGGCTGCGGCAGGATCAACCGAAGGGAAGCGGAATATCTTCTTACCTTTACCAATCATGCCAGTCCTGTTTTTATTTATACATATCTGATTCATATCTGTCTCAATGACAGGTTTCACCCCCGGCTTATCTATGGGCCGCTGATTTTAGCCAGCTTCCTCACTATGGTTATCTTCCGTTTTTTTTGTTTACAGAAACCATACAAAAACTCCGGATAATTTTTTCTGATAAAAAAAATAAGGAGCCATCCGCGCCCGGTGTTACCGGAACTCTGCTGGATGCCTCCATTATGAATGGTTTTGAAACAATCACCCGGCTGGGTGGTTATATTCTCCTGTTTTCGATCCTGTCTGCCTTTATCAGGCATTACTGGAGTGCAGGGGAAATGACAGAATATCTGTTTCTGGGTGCCCTGGAACTTACAACCGGACTTCATCAGCTTGCAAGATCAGACCTGTCTCCTGTTTTCAGATATCTCTGCTCCATGCCCATGGCTGCTTTTGGCGGAGTCTGTATTCTCGCGCAGACAAAAAGTCTTCTTCACAGAGATCTTTCTGTTCTGCCTTATATTTCTGCAAAATGCCTCAACGCAGCAATTACTGCTATCTGTGCCTTAGTTTTCCTCAAGGTCGTCTAACAGCTCATCCTCCTCCGGAATCGGTTCACTGTCGTGATAGGTTCCGGTGATCGCTGCTGCCTGCGCAGTCTGAGGAGCAAGCTCCTGGCGGTTCTGATTTACAACATCCAGACAGGTCTGAAGGGCTTCAATAAAGCTCTTATATTTGCCGCCGGCATCCTCAAGTGTCTGATTCAGAACAGAGCCGATGCTTGCCATCATATCATCTGTATAAGTGATCGCGCTGAGACGAATGCTGTTTGCATCCTGTGTGGCAGAATCAAGGATTTCCTGAGCCTGCTTATTGGCTGCATTAATAGTATCATTTGCCTGTGCATAAGCCTTCTGCATGATCTCATGCTGAGTAACAAGCTCCTGAGCCTTAGCCTGTGCATCTGCAATGATCGCGTCTGCTTTGGACTGTGCATCCTCCAGAATCGCATCCTTATTGCTGATGATCTTCTGGTAACGTCTGATCTCATCCGGTGTTTTCAGGCGAAGCTCTTTTATAAGCTCATCGATCTCATCTCTGTTTACAATAATCTTTGTATTAGACAGAGGCTGGTATTTACAGCTGTCTATAAATTCCTCAATGTCGTCAATAATCTGTTCAATTCTGCTGCTCATTGTACATTCTCCTTATTTCTCTTCATTTTGTTCCTGCATCTTGGAATGCAGAGCCTGAATAATCTCAGGCGGTGCGAATTTCGCTAAATCACCGCCAAAGCGGGCAACTTCCTTCATGATCGTAGAGCTGACATAGGCATATTCCAGACTTGTGGTCAGGAATACCGTATCTACATCCGGTGCCAGAACGCGGTTTGTCTGTGCCATCTGCAGCTCATATTCAAAATCTGTAACCGCACGAAGTCCGCGCACTATAACCTGGGCTTCATTCTCTTTTGCAAAATTAACAGAAAGCCCGTTAAATGGCTTTATAATAACATTTGGGATGTCCTTTGTCGCCTTTTCTAATATATTAACACGTTCTTCCACAGAAAACAACGGACTTTTTGCAGAATTATGCAAAACTCCCACTACCACTCTGTCAAAAGAAACGCTGGCCCTGCGGATCACATCCAGATGACCGTAGGTGGCCGGGTCAAAGCTTCCCGGATAAACTGCTGTTACCATGTGTATTCTCACTTTCTTTTGTACAGAAAAACATGCTTGTTGGTTTTATATTCCTTGGAGCGGCTGATCTCATAACCGATTTCTTCCACATAGGAAAAATCCGTGTGAAGATCTGCCTCTGCTATGATCAGCGTATGTTCATCTGCCAGTGTACTTTCCGCCAGATATTCCAGAACCTGACGTTCCAGGCCTTTTTCATAGGGCGGATCCATAAAAATGCAGTCAAACACCTGGCGTCCCTCCAGGGAACGCAGTGCCTGTAATGCATCCATGGCTAACAGTTTACCATTTTCCGCAAGTTTTGTAAATGTCAGATTTTCTCTGATACAGGAGCAGGCTTTCGGATTTTTTTCTACAAATACAGCAGATGCGGCGCCTCTGCTTAAAGCCTCAATACCAATGGCGCCGCTTCCGCTGAAAAGATCCAGAAAAGAACAGTCCGGTATTTCCGGCTGAAGTATATTAAATAAAGTTTCTTTTATACGGTCCGTGGTGGGCCGTGTATCTGAACCCGGCAGTGTCTTCAGAGGAAGACGGCGGGCTTTTCCTGCAATTACTCTCATTTAAGATTCAGTCTCCAATCCAGATCCCCGCGTGCAAGTCCGAGGATCAGAAGTTCTGCGGTAGCTATATTGGTAGCCACCGGTATATTATACTGATCGCAGCGCATGGTAATGGATGCAATATCCGGTTCCTTGGGATCAAGCATTGCCGGATTATAAAACAGGATCACCATGTCAAGATCCTGGCGCTCGATCATTTCCATAAACTGTTTGTCACCGCCTATGCTGCCTGCAAGAAATTTATGCACATGCAGGTTTGTAGCCTCCTCGATCCTTCTTCCAGTGGTTCCCGTGGCATAAACTTCATGCTTAGCGAGAATATTCTTATAAGCGATACAAAAATCTTCAATAAGTACTTTTTTACTGTTGTGTGCAATGATTCCTAAATTCATTGATCATCTCTCCATTCTCACCAATACATTTTATAGTTTCTTTATTTTTCTTCTTTGTACATTCTTTATTTCCCTTGATATTATAACAAATGTCCAAAAAAACGCAATTAAATCTTATAGAATATACAAAATTCACAGAAAATTAATAATTTCAAATTTCTGGAAGCAGAGACAGTATATTCTAGTGTATTATTCCGTAAATTTTCACATACTACCAGTGTAACATCCAAATAACAAAAACAACCAAGGAGGAAATGAATCATGTCAAACACAAGTTCTTCTAACAAAGTAACTGTACCGGAAGCAAAGGGTGCTCTTAACCGTTTCAAATTTGAGGTTGCCAATGAGCTTGGCGTGCCGCTTACTGACGGTTACAACGGAAACCTGACATCTAAACAGAACGGATCTGTAGGCGGTGAAATGGTCCGTAAAATGATTGCTGAACAGGAACGTCAGATGTCCGGCGGTGCTCAGAACAGCCAGTTCTAAGAATACGGTCAGAAGAAAAGCTCAGGTGACAACTGTCCCCTGAGCTTTTTTCTGTTTCTTATAAACCAAGGAAGCCTGTGATGTCACCGTTAATGACATAATGTGCTCCGTTATCTTCCGGCTTAATGTATACTTTCAGGTCTTTCAGCTCTGATTCTTTTTTGCCCATCTCGTCAGTCCATATCTTCTTAACGCTTTCCACGATATCCTTTGCATACACCTCTTTGCCCCAGAACTGTACATATACTTCTGCATTTACTGATGCTGTCTTCTTTGCTGCAGTTCTTTTTACCGCCGGTTTCTTTGCAGAGGCAGATTTTTCTGCGGTTTTCTTTGCTGCTGTTTTTCTGGCAGTTGTTTTCTCAGTGTTTTTTTTAGCTGTAGCTGCGTCCGCTTTTGCCGGTTCTGCAGCAGTCTTTGCAGGAGCCTCTTTTTCGATAGCCGTTTTTGCAGTTGTTGTCTTAGGTTCTGCTTTCTTTGTTGTTCTTGTAGCCATAATAGCCTCCTTACAAGGTGAAATAAAATTATTACGGTACTAGAATACTACGTTTTTGTTTTTTTGCAACAATTTATTTCACTAAAGTCCTGATATTGCAGGATTGTATCTCCTAAAGTCCAAAATTTTCCGGTCCGTCTTCCCTGCAGAAATCAGCTGTTCCTTAAGAGGAAGGTTCTGTTCCAGAGAAAGATCCGGATTCCAGAGCAAGAATCTGCGCGGCAGCCTCGCTGGCATTTTTCAGAATATTTGCATCATTGTAAATATCTCCGATACGAAATTCCATCAGTCCGCTCTGACGGATGCCGAACAGGTCTCCCGGTCCCCGAAGCTTCAGATCTTCTGCCGCAATATAAAAACCATCATTTGATTTCCCAAGGATCTCCAGACGTTTGGATGTGGTGCTTTCCTGACTGCCCTGAATCAAAAAATACAGTAAGACTGATATTCTCCGCGTCCCACCCGTCCCCGGAGCTGATGAAGCTGGGCAAGACCGAAGCGCTCGGCATTTTCTATCATCATCACAGTTGCATTCGGAACGTTGACGCCTACCTCCACAACAGTTGTGGAAACAAGAACCTGGATGCTTCCGGCTGCAAATTCTTCCATGATCCTGTTTTTTTCCTTTGGCTTCATTTTTCCATGAAGAAACTCCACAGAAATATCCTCCGGCAGAGCATCTTTTAATTTTTTGTATAATTCCAGGACATTTTCCGCTTCCATACCCTCGCTTTCTTCTACCATAGGACAGATCACATATGCCTGGCGGCCCTCCCGGATCTGACGTTCAATGAAACGATAGGCTTTTGGGCGGTAGGAAGTATCTACAACACAGTTTTTTATAGGAAGCCTTCTTGCCGGCAGTTCGTCGATCACAGAAATATCCAGATCGCCGTAGAGAATAATGGCAAGAGTTCTCGGAATAGGGGTTGCGCTCATAACAAGAATGTTCGGAGGATTCCCCCTGGTTGCCAGAGCCTCTCTTTGTTTTACACCAAAACGGTGCTGCTCATCTGTGATCACAAGGGCAAGATCCCGATACTGCACAGCCTCCTGGATCAGCGCATGGGTTCCTATGATCACAGAGGTCTTTCCCTCCCTGATATTTTCATAAATCAGTCTTTTTTCCTTTGCCGTATTAGAACCGGTAAGAAGAACAACCGGAATATCCAGCCCCTGTTCCCGGACAAGTGTCTGAAACGCCTCAAAGTGCTGGCGGGCAAGAACCTCTGTGGGCACCATAAGCGCAGACTGGTATCCGTTTTCAAAGGTCAGGATCATGGCAAGAAAGGCAAGGATCGTCTTTCCGCTTCCCACATCTCCCTGCACCAGCCTGGACATCAGAGACTGCCCGGAAAGATCCCGCTCGATCTCATGCCAGGTATTCAGCTGGGCGCTGGTAAGCCTGTAGGGAAGATTTTCGATCACCTGCTCTGTTGTCCATGTTTTTTTCATGGGAAACAGGTTCTCTGCCTCCTCTGTTTTTTCTTTCAGAAGCTGAACAGAAAGAATAAAAAACAAAAAACTCGTCAAATACCAACCTTTTTCTCGACACAAGAAGCTCATCCATATTTTTCGGAAAATGAATGGTGCGAAGCGCATAATTAATATCCGAAAGCTGATATTTTTCCTTAATCTCTTCCGGAAGATATTCGCTTTTCAGTGACTGCTGTTTCAGAAGCTGGTGAAGCAGCTTTACAATGGTTTTATTGGAAAGTCCTGCCGTAAGCCCGTAAACAGGCTGAAGGCTGTGGAGGATCTCCTCATAGGCTGCAGGGGTGAAAATTTCAGGATGTTCCATCTGAAGCTTACCCTGCCGCCTGACCACCCTGCCTCTGAATACAAAAACCTTCCCTTTTTCAGAGTATTTTTCAGATAGGAAGCATTAAACCAGGTAACAGGAAGCCTGCCGCTGCTGTCACATACTGTCACGGAGATTACCTGCTTTCCTCTTACCGGATTTACATAAACGCCCGGAACATACTGCAGCGGAGACGGCTTTTACCGTCCCCTCTTTAAGATCTGCAATATCTGCCGGCGTTTCATACTCGTCATAATTCCGGGGATAATACCGGAGAAGGGATTCTGTGTCAGAAATACCTATTTTCTGGAACAGCTTCTCCGTTTTTTCTCCCACTCCTTTCAGAGTTCTTAAACTTTCTCCCATTTTATTCTACAGAAATAATGTAATAATAAATTGGCTGTCCGCCTCTGTTAAGCTCTACCTCGCAGTCAGGATAAAGCTCTTCCACAGCAGCAGCAAGTTCCTCTGCTTTTTCTTCTGATGCGTCTTCTCCGTAATAAATACTGATCACTTCCGCATCCTCTGTCATCATAGCTGAAATGGTCTCCTGTGCAACCTGTTCCTTATCCTTGCCTACAGCGAGAATTCCCTTATCTCCGATACCCATGATATCTCCCTCATGGATTTCTTTGTCATCCAGACGTGTATCACGGACCGCATAGGTGATCTGGCCTGTCTGAACCTTGGCTACTGCCTCTTCCATTTCCTGCGCGTTTTCCTCTGCAGATTTTTCCGGAACAAAGCTGATCATGGCAGTGATTCCCTGAGGAACCGTCTTTGTAGGGACAACAATGATCTTTTTATCCTTTGTCAGATCGCGGGCCTGATTTGCAGCAAGGATAATATTTTTATTATTCGGGAAAATATAAATGGTTTCCGCATTTACCTTTGCAATGGCATTCAGCATGTCCTCTGTACTTGGGTTCATGGTCTGTCCGCCCTCAATAAGGTAATCCACACCCAGCTCACGGAAGATCTCTGTAAGTCCGCTGCCTGCAGAAACTGCAATAAAGCCGTTTCCCTTTGGCGGCTCTGCCTCTGCCTGCGCTTTTGCAAGCTTTTCCGCATCCTTGATCAGTCTTTCCTGATGCTCTTCTCTCATATTGTCAATCTTCATTCTGGAAAGAGCGCCATAGGTCAGAGCACGTTCAATAGCCTGTCCCGGATGATTGGTATGCACATGCACTTTAATGATCTCATCGTCTGCAACCAGAACAATGGAATCACCAATAGAGGTAAGGAATTCTTTAAACTTATGCTCCTCTTCCTCTGAAACAGCCTTGTCCAGAAGGATAATAAACTCTGTACAGTAGCCGAATTTAATATCTGCCTCAGCCTGAGGAGAAATTTTTGTCACAGAAGGTGCACTGCTCTTTTCAAAAACAGAATAGTCGATCTCTTTGCCAAGGAAGCCGTCCATAGCGCCTCTCAGCACTTCCAGAAGGCCCTGTCCGCCGGAATCCACTACTCCCGCCTCTTTCAGAACAGGAAGCATTTCCGGAGTTCTGGCAAGAGTTGCCTCTGCATGAGCAAATACCTCCTCAAAAAACGGCTGAAGCTCTTCTGCCTCAGGAGCGATCTCCGCTGCTTTCAGAGCAGCCTCTTTGGCCACAGTAAGAATGGTTCCTTCCTTTGGCTTCATAACAGCCTTGTATGCTGTCTCCACTGCCCGTTCCATGGCTGCGGCAAGGGCCAGGGCATCCAGACTCTCTGCTTTTTTTACACTTTTTGTAAATCCTCTTAAAAGCTGGGAAAGGATAACTCCGGAGTTTCCTCTTGCGCCGCGAAGGGATCCGGAAGAAATAGCTTTTGCCAGAGTTTCCATATCAAATTCTTCCAGAGAGCTTACCTCAGAAGCTGCGGACATGATCGTCATGGTCATGTTTGTTCCTGTATCTCCATCCGGTACAGGGAAAACATTCAGTTCATTGATCCATTCTTTTTTTGCTTCCAAATTTCTGGCACCTGCCAGAAACATTCTGGCCAGTGTTTTTGCATCTATGGTTTTTATACTCACCACAAGTTCCTCCTCATAAACTTAGTCTATTGCACGTACGCCTTCCACATAGATGTTGATCTTTTCAATTTCCATGCCGGTAAAAGCTTCTACCTTATATTTGACATTGCTAACAAGGTTGTCCGCAATCGTGCTGATATTGATACCGTAAGCCACAATCACGTGGAAATTCAGACGGATTTTATTTTCTTCTGTAATGATCACACTGATACCATGTTTCAGACTGTCCCTGTGGAGCAGTTTGACAAGACCATCCTTCATGCTGACTGCAGCCATGCCGATAATGCCGAAGCATTCCACTGCCACACTGCCTGCATAGGTTGCAATCACATCGGTGTCAATCACTATCTGTCCGAGTCCGGAATCTATACGTCCATTCATATAGGTACCTCCATTTTTTTAATATGTATGTATTATAACCTTTTTTCCCGGAAAAAGGAATATTATTTTTATATTTTTCCCTTTTTTTGCTTGCAAAAGCCTTTTTCATCTGTTAAAATAAAATCTGTTGAAAAAAAGCGTCAAGGAGGTGCTATCATGGCTAAATGTGCAATCTGTGAAAAAGGTGCTCACTTCGGAAATAATGTAAGTCATTCCCATAGAAGATCCAATAAAATGTGGAAATCCAACGTAAAGTCTGTAAAAGTTAAAACTGCTACAGGCGGAGCTAAAAAGATGTATGTATGTACTTCTTGTCTGAGATCCGGAAAAGTTGAAAGAGCATAAAACTCAAACTTAAAAATTCCCCTCGCAAAAGCGTGGGGAATTTTTTATCTGCAAAACATATGATATCCGCAAAGCAGACAGAGACCTGCTGCGATCACAATAATCACACTTTCCGCGATCAGCATTCCGATCACCATTCCAATCCCTATACAAAAAAGCATCAGTCCCAGAAGTCTTCCCACATCGCACAACCTCTTCTCTTTGGTCTATACTATCTTATGCGGCAAATACTTCCGGGAACACAAATAAAAAGATAAAATCAGATTTCTGTGCCGGTTGTTTCACTGCTGTTTTTTCCTGCGGCAAATCTGTCCACAAAATCCGGAACCATATCAAGAACCTTGGTCAGTCCGTCCTGATTTTTAATATTTACCAGCTTCGTAGTTCCGTTCTGGATCACCAGCACAGCGCTCGGCGTCATCTTTCCGGTCATTCCACCGCCGCCGTTGCTTTTTTTGTCCCCCTCAAAGGCTCCCGCGCCTACGCCGAAGGTAACGTCTACCAACGGAAGGATGATGGTATCGCCTACATGGACTGCCTCCCCCACAACGGTTTTTGCTGAAATAAATGTGTCCAGTCCTTTAAAAAGGGAATTTACCGTGTCCTTAAAATTATTTTCGTTTGCCATTTTCAGACCTCCTTATGCTTCCATCGGCTGATGATATATTTAATATTTTTATTGAAATAAAGCTCTGCCAGCATTTTCACCGGTACAAAGCCGTAGATCCTGCCTTTTATTTTTATATTTCCCTCCAGAATATTCTGATTGTCAAAAACAGGAACAATCTCCACTCTGTTTTTATGGAAGGGCATTGTCATTCCCAGAACTGCAAGAGCGGTTCCGGTTATGGAAGGATCTTCGCTTCCAAAAGTCACCTTCCCCTTTATCTTTTTTGGGAAAATATGATGCATCAGTTTTTTGCTCCGGTCAAGAACCAGACTCACTGCCTCCTTTGTCCTAGGATACTCAAAAAACTGTCTGTACCAGTCTATCTTATCATAAATCCTCCGGATTGTTAACGGAATTTTGCTGAGCATGGAAGGAAGCTGCGCAAGCCTGTCCATGATTTCTTTTAGTTTGTCCGGAAGTGCTGATATTTTATTCTTGTTTTCAGTCCGGATCTTCTCGTCTGATTCACTGAGATCAGAAGTGCCTGTTTCCGGATCTTTTTTCTGTTTTGCTTCGGCAGAACCATAGGGAATATCCGGTTTCTTTTCCTGCGGCAGGGATATTTCTGTCTCAGGCAGGGATATTTTTGTCTCGGGCAGCGGCTTCTCAGTCGGCTGTTCAGACAAAGGGCTTTTCTCTGCCGTTTGCACTTTCCCGGCAGTGGCCTTTTTCTGTTTCCGTTTTTGGAGAAGGCTCAGAACCGGAATCCCAAAAACGCAAAGTTTCTGAGTATTTTTTCCCTGTATTCTTCTGAAAGTAAAGGAAATGCCTCCGAACAGCCAGCTTACACGAACTGCGGCTTCGGTTTCCTTAAAAGAGGACGTTTCTTTTAAAGCCTCGGCGCTGTATCTGACAGGACAGAACAAAAGCAGCAGCAAAACAAGCACTGCCAGTCCCAAAACCGTTCCCAGAAGGATCAATATCAATTTTATCAGCATCCATAAGATATGTAACATGCCTTCACCTGTTTTTTAAATATTTTTCCACCAGGACATCCCCTGTCTCCTCATACACAGTCTGTACGATCATCTGCACCAGTTCCATGGCTTCATCCATGCCCTTTGCCATGCCTACGATCTCAGGACACAGTCTGGCAGCAGTTTTCTGGAACAGGGTCACAGCCGGAATGATCTCCAGAATGTTATGAGGGTTGTCCGAAAAAGTCACCAGATAAATTCCGGGCACAGGTTTTCCTGCATCCAGCTTCTCACGGACTGCGCTTTCATCACGTACACTTTCTCCTACGTAATAATGGTCATGCCATTTCAGCATTTAAAGGATTCCCCCTTTTTGATAAATCTAAACAGGGCTGCGTAAAACACAACCCTGTTTATTTTTTGCCCCAGAGTCCCTGACTCCTCATTTCCAGATATTCCTGATACGCCTTCTCCACAATCTGTTTTTCATTGGAAAAACGGAGAAGATGATAAATTTTCATGAAACTTGTAATACCCGGAGTCCACAAAAATTCCTCTCTCTGAGGTCTGCTATGATAATTATCAGCCGTCATCAGATACCAGTGAACTTCCTTGGTGACCATATCCTCGGGAACTGTAAAATTGTAATGACTTTTGCCTACATATTTTACAATAGAAGCGTTTACATCTGCTTCCTCCTTGACCTCCCTAAGCGCCGTCTGGATATGGGTCTCTCCCTTTTCAACGGTTCCCTTTGGCAATACCCAGCCTTCATATCTGTTTCTGTAAGATTTGTATAAAGCCAGTATTTTTCCACGATAAATTACCACACCGCCACAGCTCGTTGCTTCTATCATCTGCAAGTCCCTCCTGTAATGCGTGTGAATGATATTTCAAACTGGATATAGTATAACTCTTTTTGCCTCTGCTGGCAACTGTTTGTTCCGGTCAGTTGTAGTAATAAGCGTTAAAAAGCTGAGAGGCGATCGGCACAGCAGCCTCGCTTCCGGTACCTCCTCCTTCAACGATCACTGCAACCGCAAGATCCGGATCATCCACATTGGAATATCCGATAAACCAGGAATGACTGGAGCCGTTTTCATCATATTCGGCGGAACCGGTCTTTCCTGCCGCCGTATAGCCCTGTCCGGAAAGAGCAGAGGCGGTTCCGTATTCTACAACATCTTTCATCAGCTCTCCCAGCATCACTGCCTCATTTTTTGTCATGAGACGTTTATACACCTCCGGAGCAGTTTCATCTACCTGATCTCCTGTATTGTTTACTACTCTGTCAATCAGATACGGCTTCATAAGCACTCCGTTGTTTGCAATAGCGCAGGTGATCATTGCCATATGGGCAGGGGAAACAAGGGTGTTTCCCTGACCGATGGAGGTCTGCATGGTAAGAGGGATTCCTGACTTTCCGTTCAGGCTGAAGGTACTTTTTTTGTAGGAGGCAAGGGGAAGCTTTTTATTAAAAAGCAGATCCTCGCTTGTTTCCAGCAGAGATCCTCCTCCCAGATCCAGCCCCATCTGCGCAAATGCACAGTTGCAGGAGCTGGCAAAGGCCGAGTAAAAATCCTCCTGTCCGTGGACTGTCCCGTTATAGCACTGAATGGTATGATCTTCTTTTGTAATACTTCCCTCACAGACATAGGAATATCCGTTAAAGCTTCCATGTTTTCTGAAATAGTCAAGAGCTGTCACCACTTTGAAGGTAGATCCCGGCGGATACTGTCCCTGGGTGGCTCTATTTAAAAGACTGGAGTTTGTCTCATCACTGACCAGCCATTCCCAGTTTTCTTCAATGGAGTTGGGATCAAAATCCGGTTTGCTGACCATGGCAAGTATCTTTCCTGTAGAAGGCTCCATGGCAACCACAGCCCCTCTTCTGTCCCCCAGAGCATTATAGGCGGTTGTCTGCAGGTTTGCGCTCAAAGTGGAGATCACGGTATCTCCCATATTTTTTCTTCCCAGAAATTCATTTTTCATCTGGTTCAGGAAAAACTCATGAGAGGTCAGAAGCTGAAAGTTTGCCTCTGACTCCAGTCCGCTTTTTCCGTTGGAATCATATCCGATCACATGGGCAAACACATTTGCATAGGGATAGATCCTGTCCTCAGTACCGTCATCATAAACATCCGTCCTGGCAAGAATTTCTCCCTCAGAAGAAAGAATCTGTCCTCTTACCACCCGGTCCGAAAAGGTGTCCTGTCTGGTGTTGTACGGACTGTTGATAAAGTCTTCGCTTTTTACCACATTAAAATATACAAGATATCCGATCATTGCCATAAAAACAGCCACAAAAAACCAGGATACAAATGTATATTCTCTGTTTCTGGCACGTCTTTTTTTAGATATCTCTCGCTCTGCGCGCTTCCTCTCTTGCTCGAATTCTCTGCGCTGCTTCTTTTCTGCGTCTCTCAAATTCCTCGTCCTCGTCTTCTCTTAAAATATACAGTCCCTGGATAATGGCAAGCATCAGGATCGTACTCATTACAGAGCTTCCTCCGTAACTTACCAGCGGCAGGGTAACGCCTGTCATAGGAATAAACTTGGTAGCTCCGCCAATAGTGAGGATGACCTGAAATGCATATTCTGTTCCCAGTCCCAGAGCAATCAGTTTGTAAAACGGATTTTTGATCCTGAGAGCAATATTTACGATCATCAGGAAAAAGCTCATACATACCAGGATCAGACAGATTGCAAAATCCCGCCCAGTTCCTCACAGATAGCGCTGAAAATAAAGTCATTTTTTACAACCGGAATAGACTCCGGCGAACCCTGGCAAAGTCCCATGCCGAACCAACCGCCTGTTCCGATGGCAAACAGTGACTGGACGATCTGATAGCCCTCGTTCTGATAAACAGCCATCGGATCTCTCCATGCGCTGACTCTCTGGCGCACATGACCGAAAAGGAAGTATGCCACCACTGCCCCAAGGCTTCCCCCGCCAGTCCAAGTCCCAGATACTGAGGCTTTTTTGTTGGAAACATAGAGCATTACAAGATAGGCGGCAAAAAAGATCACCGCGCTTCCAAGATCTCTGGAAAGCACCAGGATGCCCACATGAAGAGCCGCCACTACAGTTGCCTGCACAACCGTGCGAAAATCGTTTGCTCTGGAAAACAGAGAGGCTGTAAAAAACACAAAGGTAATTTTAATAACCTCAGAGGGCTGAATTCCCATCAGAGACAGTTTTGCTCCGTAGCTTGTTCTTGCAAGAAGAAAAACTGCCGCAAGCAGGATGATGCCCACTCCTGCGTAAAGCCAGGTAAGCCTTCGGAAAAATTTCATTTTCCGGATCATAACCGGAATGATCAGCGCGATTCCGCTGGCTGCCGCCGCGATCACAAGCTGTTTCGTGGCTGTGGCGATATCCAGTCTGCAAAGCATGATAAATCCCACGCTTAAAAGCATACACATATTGTTCAGAAGAAGCAGGGATGCCTTTTTGTAAAAAATCCTGTACAGGATCTGCACCGCTGCAAAAAACACCATCATTTCAACATAAAAAACAATCACCTGAAAATTAAAGGTTTTCAGATAGATCACCAGAAATGCAGTGAAATCCATAAAAAGATCAGTACCATCTGCTGGCGCAGAAGTTCGTTTCTCTCAAATCTCATCCTGCTGGCGCACTGTGTAAAAACAGTGAAAGGTATAAATGATCATCAGCGTCAGGATCAGATACTTTGATAATTCAACAATTACATTAATCATATGCCTTACTCGGCTCCTCTTTTAAAATGTCCCTTTGTAAACTCACGGGCAGAAGCTTTTTTTCCGTAAACATATACGTCCAGAAACTCTCTGACGATTTCCTTTGTCTCCTTTGCAGATTCCAGAGTAAAGGAAAGTCTGAGAGATGCTGTTTTAAGTTCCTTTACCTTTTGGCTTTCATTTAAAAGTCCATAAGGGATGCTGTTATAAATAATATTATAACAGAACTCTTTTTGGTCTGTAGTTCCGGTTTTCCAGGGATAGCAGACGCAGGCGCATGGAAATTCCTTATCATATCTGTCCTTTAACACCATATGCGCTTCTTTTCTGTCACACTGAAAAGTGTTCTTGCGCACACACTGGGCAGACAGCATCAGAGGAATATAACCATAAATAATAAACTCACTGTCCCGGTTTGTTCTGTGGCGCAGCTCCTTTTCATTTAATTCCAGAGGAACAGTATTTCTCAGAATCCCCTCGTCCTTCCAGAACGCGCAGGCTTCATCATTCCAGGTATAAAGAGACGCATCTGCCACGCAGTATTTCTGAAGTCCCTCTTCTCTCAGCATTCCATAGGCTTCCAGATTTCTCACCAGAAAGCCTTTCATTCCCATGGAAAGCCAGGTCAGAGCCTTTTTTCGATACTCTTCCGGCATTTTCCCACGGGTGATCCTGGGAAGAGAAAGGTACAGCTCCTTTTCCTTCTGAAGTCCCTGTTCCATACAGGTTTCCATAATGTCAAAAGGAAGATAAAGGCCTGTGATCTCCGGACTGTTCATAAGGACCTCTGCCTGTTCCGGTTTCTCGCAGGAGGCATAGATACCCAGTGGATCCTCTGATCTGACTCCGGGCTGTATCTTCGCTTCTTCCCCCCGGAGAATCTTTTCCGGAGCTTCTCTTTTGTATTTTTCAAGAAACTCCTGCTCCAGCTGTGCAAGGGCAGTTCTTCTCAGTTCATTTAAAACCTTTACAGGCACAAAAATATTTCCGTCGGACTGAATATCAAGACTGTCCCAGACAAATTCTGTGTTTCCCAGTTTTTCCATTTGCTGGCGGATCCGCGCTTCTTCCATGGGATGCTCTCTGGCATACTGAACCTCCCCCGCTGATACAACAGTCTCTGTATCCTTCAGAGAAACCTGAAGCACTGCAGGGCTTTCCGGATACAGCATCAGTGTTCCGTTTATTTTTTCCTTTTTCTGCTTCAGAGGCACAGAGATATCTCCTGTTTTTTTATGATTGGAAAAAGCCACCATGGAAGGGCCGTTCTGCTGTTTATAATATCCGGAGCAGGAACCGCCTCTGTTAAACACCTCCAGAAGATATTTCCGGTCCTGAGCATCCACCTGATAGGAATCCGGATTTTTCTTTAGTATATCCAGATACTTCCGGTAAATTCCCGTAACTGCAGCTGTATATTCCGGCTGCTTCATTCTTCCTTCGATTTTAAAGCTGTCAATGCCGGCTTCAATCAATTCGGGAATATGTTCAATCATACATAAATCCTTGGAATTAAAAATATACGTTCCGCGTTCATTTTCGTAAACCGGCATATACTCGCCCGGTCTGGATTCTTCCACAACAGAATACTTCCAACGGCATGGATGTGTACACGCTCCGCGGTTTGCATCGCGTCCTGCCATAAAGCTGCTGAGCAGACATCTTCCCGAATAGGAAATACACATAGCCCCGTGAATAAACGTTTCAATCTCCATATCATCCGGGATATGCGCACGGATTCCCTTGATTTCATTTAAAGAAAGCTCTCTTGCCGTTACAACACGCTTTGCACCCTGCTTCCACCAGAACTGATACGTCATATAATTGGTATTGTTTGCCTGTGTGCTGATGTGGATATCCGTATCCGGCATCACTTCCTTTGCAATCGTAAACATCCCCGGATCGGAAATAATCAGCGCATCCGGTCCGATTGTCTTTAATTCTTCAAAATAGGCTCTTGCACCCTCTAAATCATAATTGTGTGCCAGAATATTTGCCGTCACGTAAACTTTCACATCATGTGCATGCGCAAATGCAATGCCTTCCTTCATATCTTCCATCGAAAAATTCTTTGCTTTTGCACGCAGTCCAAAGGCTTCACCACCAATATATACTGCGTCCGCACCGAATATTACCGCTGTCTTTAAAACTTCCAGACTGCTTGCCGGAATCAGCAGTTCCAGTTCGCGTCCGTTATAAAAATGTCCAGCCATTCTCTTATCCTCATTTCTGAGCAACTTGTTGCGAAGCGGCGATGAGAAATTCGCGCAGGCGATTTCTCATCTGCAATCATGGCTATTTGTTTTCGCTCAGAAACAAATCTCCGTGTGAACAAGCTTAGATTTATGGCTTGTTCACACTTCTCCACATTTCTGATATATTTATTCTGAATAAATTCCTATTACCATTGAAGCGGATTCTACC
>ENA-OQAB01000488-OQAB01000488.1-human-gut-metagenome-genome-assembly--contig:-NODE-488-length-21704-cov-5.697363_pt1 | contig 21704 bp, 24 predicted proteins | sample MGYA00242490_ERZ504517 | MGnify/ENA primary metagenome ERZ504517 (study PRJEB26092, sample SAMD00036298) | human gut metagenome | host: Homo sapiens | study: EMG produced TPA metagenomics assembly of...
AAATTCAATGCCTCTTTTTCAGTTTAAGACTTCCATAACCTTTTGAAATTTTGACCTGTAGTATTTTTGACTCTCTGGCGATAATTTTTGAAAACTTCTTTTTAGTTTTTCCTTTACAAATTCCTTACCCTCTTCAATTCCCATCCCTTTCTGAACATAAGCCAAATACAATAAATCAGGTATACTGTCAAAGTGGGAAATTGCATCAGCATCGGCAACACACAGCTCTTCAAGGCTGTTTTTCTCTAAATTCACACTTCCTCTATGCTTTTTAATGCATTCCTGCACCAAAGGAATTTTTCGAGCATCATATCCATATCCTTTTAAGATATCATATGCCATTTGGGCACCGTGCACATGATGAAGTTCGTATAGTCTGTAATCAGTAATGGAGGCTACATCATGTAACCAACCGGCAATCATAACCACTTCCTTATCTGCACCATATTTATCTGCCAGAATTTCTGCATTTTTTACTACAGAAGCAATATGATAGTAGCATCCCATACCAAATTTATTTGTTTCTTTTTGGCATCTTTCGTATATCTCCTTTTGCAGACATTCCATAATATCTCTCATAGCTCTTACATCCTTATAAAAATCATCTTTTCTCTCAGGCTACATTTAGGAAGTTTATCACCATTGTTCCTCTGGCAATTCCATTTCATGGTCCATTTTTACAAACCCGTATTTTTCGTATAAGGCCCTTCCCATATCAGTTGCTTCCAGTGAAATAGCTGTAATCCCCCTCTTTTTGATATCTCTGACCAGCATATCCAGTGTTTTACCTGCAATTCCCATTCTTCTGTACTCAGGCTTTGTATACATATTCATTATGTAAGCCTTCCTGCCACTTGAATTATGATACGTAGGCATTACCTGATAAAAACTCACACCGCCAGTCCCTATAAAATGATCTCCGTCAAAAACAAGATACGCAATATGGGAACCGTTATTTAATGCATTTTTATAGTAATTATAAGACTCTCTTTCCACATGACTCATATCCACTGTATCGGAAAGCTGATTAGCTGCTCTCAGTACCTCTGTTCTTGTCTTTGTCAACATGTCTATATCTTGAATGGTTGCTCTCTTGTATGTCAGGTTCATATAATATTAGCTCCTGTAAAATTCTGTTTATTGTTGCTGGCCGCTCCTACTGTGTAAAAAAATTTTTTTACCTTTATTTCCCTTTATGTACCGGAAATCTGAGTTCCCTCACTTTCCCTCCGTAATAAACCGAATCAGTTCTTCTACATCATCAAATTCATCATAATCACCGACAATTCCCTGCCGATGGTATACAACACCATTTTTTTCATTACGTTCCAGGCAATCCAGCAGGGCTTCCTCTCCATATCTTTTAGCAAATAAAGAAAAACCATAAGGCTTTATTTTGGACAGCAGTCCCTTCCTGCATTCTTCATTACAACAGCTATAACAATGGGAGTAGTCTTTTTCTATGGAGCATTTTCTGTTTTCACACCAGTCCTTATCCGGGCATTGCCCGGAATCACACCCCTGACAGCTTACATTTTCGGAACACAGACAACATGCAAGGCCACATCTTGCGATTCCCAGTTCCCTTTTCATAAAATTTCCCCTTTAATATGGCTATTTTTTCTTTTTTGCTTTTGGAGACGGAAGTTCATCATACATGGTCCGAAATAAACCTGCCAGAAATTCCTTATTATCCACTTCGTCAACTAACAGCATCTCTTTTGCCCCATCATAAGGTCTTTCATAAGAAGCTGCAGGCATATAGGAAACTGCTGATTTCACCGGCTTTATCAATAATCTGTCATCATAAATACCTCCGATTATCTTCCCCCGATAGTAAATGATAAATTCTCCCATCATCGCCCGATATGTAATGTCTTCCAGTTCAGATAACTGTTCCAAAATAAACTGCAGATATTCCTTACTTGATGCCATATTTTCCCTCCATGTAAAGTTAAATTGCCATCTGATGAAAATTTCATATCCGATTTTTGTTCCTCTGTATCAGGATTGTATTGTGAAGTATGATAAAAACCACATTTTACAGCCAATGGACAACTCTTCATAGGATTCCAAAAACCATATTAAAATCAGTCAGTCTGATTTATTTGCTGTAATTTTATCATATTTTTTTGCAATATAAAACAGTAGTCTTCTAATTTTTCACTAGCTTTATGAAATGGAGGTTTTCTTAATCTTTGTTATATCCTTTTCGTTAGACTAATTTACTGTATATATTGTCTGCAACCGGTTCACACCATTCATTTAACGTTTCTTCTCCCGGTACCTCAATTGCAAGATGAGAAAACCATTCATCTGGTGCTGCTCCATGCCAGTGCTTTACACCTGCCAAAACGTTGATGCAGTCGCCTGGTTTCATCTCAATCGCTTCTTTTCCTTCTTCCTGATAATACCCACGCCCGGCTGTACAGATCAGTATCTGCCCTCCGCCGCTCTTTGCATGGTGGATATGCCAGTTGTTTCGGCATCCCGGTTCGAAGGTCACATTAAATACACCTACCTGAGAAGCAGAAACAGGAGCGAGAAAGCTCTTTCCCGAAAAATACTGTGCATATCCATCGTTCGGTGCCCCTATCGGAAATATCATTTCTCTGGCATGTGCCCTCATTCCTTCATCTTCATATGGTAAATCATCTTCATTCACATCCCATACTTCTTTTGCTAAATGAAATACAGCCCAGCCTTTTGGCCAACCTGCATAAAATGCAACATGCGTAATAATCGCTGCTATTTCTTTTTGAGTTACTCCATGTTCCTTTGCGTTTTTTAAATGAAATTTCAAAGAGGAATCTGTAATACCTGAGGACATAAGCGCCACTACTGTAATAATACTTCTTGTTTTTACATCAATATCCTGATTATTCCAGTTTTCTCCAAGAAGAACATCATCATTAAAATGGGCAAACTGGGGAGCAAATTTTTCTAAAGCATTTCTTCCTGCTGTCTGTACAATTTTTTTCATAGTGCCTCTCTCCAATCCTGCAAAGTTTCTGCCCATTGAGCGATTTCCTGTTTCGTCGCATTATTAAGTATCTTTCCTTCTTTCATTATACTTTTTGGTGCAGAGGGTTTTAATTCTCTTATGGTGTTTCCAAATCCGCTTCCACCTGAAGTAGCAAACAAAATAATCTTTTTATCTGAAAAATCATGCTTTTCCAGAAAAGTATTTACAATTGTGGGCGCTACATACCACCAGATTGGAAATCCTAAAATAATCTCATCATAGGCATTGAAATCTGTATCTGTATCCAATACTTCCGGTCTGAATTTCTTATCATTCATCTCCATACTGCTTCTGGATTTTTGATCCATCCAGTCAAGGTCAGCTTTTGTGTAAGGAATCTTTGGTTCAATCTCAAATAAATCTGCTTTTGCGCTATTAGCAATCATTTCTGCTACTTTTTTCGTTGTTCCTCCTGCGCTAAAATATGCCACTAATCTTTTTCCCATAATTGTCAATCTCCTTTGCAAAAATAAATGTGCAGAATATTTTCCTATCCCGCACATCTATTTTACAGTTTATGATCTCATTATGTCCAATACTGCATATTCCGCAAGAACTGCGCATCCGTTCCAGAGGAACGGAGCGCCATTCCGCTTCAAACTGAGCAAAGCTCAGCAGGTTGATTAATTACTATTGGTTATTCTGCGATCCCTGCCAGGAAATTCAAGGCGATCATGCCTTAGATGTCATTCGACTTAAGCAGGCATCTGCGTAGGTGGAATCCCCAAAAAGCTGATCAACCATCCGGATACTGGAATCTGTGAGATAATAATAGTTGCCTTGCGGCAGTCTCTGGACTCGATGATTTCAAATAAATCGCGGCATTTCTCAATGTCCAGATCCATTAAGCCGAAATCATCTATCACCATGAGATCATAAGCGGCCATTTCATTCGAATACTCAAAGTAAGTACCTTCCTGCCTGGCATGATCTGATTCCTTTAAGAGTGTGCTCGCACGTATGTATTTAACAGTACGGTTCTGATGCATTGCTGTGATACATAAGGCGCAGGCGATGTGCGTTTTCCCAGCACCGGCCCCTCCGGTCATCAGCAGGTTATTCGGCTCATCGATCCAATCACACTTGGCCAGAAGTTCTATGACGTGTGTATTCAGCTGACGTTCTGGATCATAGATTGAACTGTCAAGATCAGCTGCAGGATATTTCAGGGTCGCTTTCTTCATGAGACGTTTAAACTTTTTACTCTCACGCTGATCCCACTCCTGATTTACAATAGCAGCAAAGCGGACTTCAAATGGTTCGAGACCTGTGTTTGGTTCCAGCAGCTGCTTTTCAAATGCTTCAGCCATACCGGACATGCGAAGTTTATACAGCCGATCCATGAGTATGTTCTGTTCCTTTGTGAGTTTATCGTTATAAAGATAGTCTTTTAATCTGTATGCCATAGTACGTCACCCTTACTTATAGTAGTCCTTTCCTCTGATATTTTCATGATTGGGCAGTGTTCCTGGTGAATGCTCGGGGAGTTCCTTCACATCCATCTTTTTCAGTACCTGCTTGAAGGTAAATACTTACAGGAATTGATCTCTATACATTTACGGGCAACTTCTTCAGCAGCACCTTTCGGGATTGTTTTTACTTTATGCAGGATACCTGCACAGGCATTATAAGACTGCTCTTCATGGTTTTGATGATTTAAGGAGTCTGTCAATCAGTTCTGACATCGCAGGACCAATGGCAGAAGCCCAGCGGCGGTAATAATTACCAGCCTTTGAATTGACTTCTTTGTAATAAAGGTGTTCTGGCGGCATATGTTCATCTACCGTGATATACAGCGGAAACTCTCTATAAGACCGCTTATGTGTACAGATCAGCCGATTATACTGATCACAGATTCTGATCTCTGAAGCGGTTGCCTTCAGGATTGCAGGCTTGCCACAGTAAGAGTACAATACGGAGTAGTAGTGGCCGTCATACTCGATGTGGTAGTTGTTGGGAACTTTTAGGACCGCTTTATAGTCGCAAGCCGTGTAACATCCGCCTGGCAGTGGTTTCATACATGGTTTGTCATACTTTTCGAAAGCATCCTGTCTTGAGAAATCCTTGCCTTGAAAAGATCGTTTATTGAGGACTGCTACTATTTTTTTGATTTCAGCATTCAGGTCTTCATATGATATATATATCTTTTCTTTCAGTTTCTCAACCAGGTGTATTTCAAGATAACGTACATGATTTTCAACTGTAGGCTTGCCTTTCGGCTTTCTAGCGGGTGGTGGAAGAACTATAGTTTCATAGAAATCTTCCAGATCTGCAAATGTAGACTGCAGGATAAGTTCATCCTTTGTGTGCTTGGTTACAGCAGTTCGCAGGTTATCGGGCACAAAGTATTTCGTAACAGCACCATAAAATGAAACAGCATGGGCACAGCCTTCTATAAAACATGGGAGCTTCTCATTTGGAAAAGCTTCTGCATAGATCAGGCTGCTGACTCCAAGCGTGGTCGCAAAGATATGGACTTTTTTGATCTCACCCGTTTCGGTATCTGTTAACAGTTCCGGCTGATCACCGACCCAGTCGATATACATCTTTTCACCCGGGATTCGGTTTACGGCCATTGATACCTTCTGGCCACCATAGTTTTCTGCTATGAATCGGTTGAAGTATTCGTAAAACTGTGACTTCTCATAACCATCAGGATTCTTTTCTTTATAATCCAGCCAACAGAACGAAATGTTCATGCGGCTCCCTGGTGCATGGATTCTGTCATAGTAATACTGGAAATCTGGAAGTGGGACATCTTTCCTCTGTAGATTTTTCTGCGGATAGAAAAGGTTCTCCACTTTCTTAGGTGCCATCATTCGGAGTTCCTCGATTGGGATTCCGTTGGCATGGTATCGGCTCATGATCAGATTTAATGTACCTGAGCCAATCTTGTAACGGTCCATAACGGACCTGGTCTGGCATCCATTCAAACGCATCTGGATGGAGCCGATAATCGTGTTGTAGTCTTGCATAGTTATGCCTCCTTTCGCAATCATTTGATGACTACGAAAGAACTATAACACGTTGAAAACTTATTGATCAGCTGAAGCGGAAACGCGTTCAGTTACATCCGGAAAGACTGATCAGTTCTTAGCGGAATGCGTGGTCAGATGAGCCGGAATTTGCACCAATACTTATATTGTATTCTGTTTTATGCCTGAAAGGCATTGATTTCTTCTATCATCTTATTTACTGCCTGTGAATAAGGAATATTTCTTCTCCAGGTAATTACACAATTTGCAGTAATTTCCGGATACAGCTTTCTTTGTACAAGAATATCTTCACGCCAATATTTAACAGCACCTTCGATAGATATTGGATATCCAAGTCCATTAGCCGCCATCACACCTGCATTTGTCCCAAGATTACTGATAAACGAAATATCAAGTTTAGAAAAATCCTTTCCAAACCAGTTTGCAAGTTCACTCTGAACCCCCATCCTTTCCGGCAGAATCAAAGGCTTATCCAGAAGATCCTTCTTCTCTATATATTTTTTCTCGGCAAGAGGATCATCCGGGCGTATTCCTACTACCCAATGATCACTGTCTTTTATTCTGATATAGTCAAGCCCTTCTGTATCTACCGGTTCCATAAACAATGCAACATCCACAAGACCTTTATTCATCATCTCATATACTATATCGGCAGTTGCAGTATGAAGCGCAATCCGGACAAGGGGATATTTTTGTTTATACCTCTTACAGATCTTTGCCAGCATTTCCACAGCCGTAAACTCTCCGCACCCAAAAATAACTGTTCCCTCTATTGCTTTCTCCGTTCCCTTCAGTTCTTCCAGCGTTCGTTCTTCCAGATTAAGGATTTCCAATGCCCTTCTCTTTAACAATATCCCTTCATCTGTAAGCGTGATACTTTTCCCTTTGCGGACAAACAGAGAGATGCCCAGTTCCTCCTCAAATGCAGCAAGCTGTCTGAACAGGGTTGGCTGTGTAATGTGTAACTGTTCTGCCGCTTTTGTAAAATTTTGTTCTTTTGCTGCTGTCAAAAAATATCGTAATACTCTTATCTCCATATATAGGTTCCGTCATTACCTCCTGCGCTACAGGATTCATTTTAAAAAAAGTCCCAGAATTTCCTCATATTCAGATCTCTCCTTATCAATCATATAAATAACTATGAATGAGCAAATTTGAAAAAGTACACAAAATCATCACGAATTTGTCTTTATAAGATGCACATATAAAGCTTAATATTCCCTTTATGTCTGTGTGTTACGGATTCTATTGTGCAAAATTCGATATTTGCTCATTTATAGTAAATAATTCATCTGTGGATATACATTCTCGTCATATCAGGCTCATTATCCCCCTGAACCATACACAAAAACTCCCATCCATATCTTTCGTAAAAACTTGTATGATCTGTAATCAAATAGATAGGAGTATCGTCTAAGAAAAGATACCATCCATATTCTGTTTCATGATTAAGATAAGCTTCCATACATGCAAGATAAGCCTCCTGCGGCACTTTCCATTTATCATGAAACCACGCAGCTGCAGCTTCCTTTAGTTCGGGTTTTTGTCTTAAAGTAACATAAGTATATTTTTTCATATTCACCTCTCAGATTCTATTTTTTTCAGTTCTGCGAACTGTGGTTTTCTGTTACAGATTTACAGTCATAATATATTCTTCACTATTTTCATCAACAACAGTAAATCCCACTTTCTCGTACATCTTCACTGCATAATTACTTTTCTGAACAGATAAAGATATTTTTGAATATCCATCCAATTTTTCTGCCTGTAATAGTTGCTTCAATAATAAAGTTCCAATACCCAATCCTCTATATTTCTGACAGACAGACATGGCAAGTGATGGAGTATCATCATCAATGTGTCCATAATCATTCATAATCCTTACCCAAATAACTCCTGCTACTTTTCCCTGAATTTCAGCAACTAAGGCTTTGTCGTGTTTTCGATTTCCAAACTCGATGATATATTCTTGTAACTCCGGACATTCTATTACTGATTTAGGCGGCGGTTCAATTCCGTCTGGAATATAAATCGCTTCATACAAAAAATCACTTAATAAGCAGTATTCTTCGCTTCTCATTTCTCGTATTATACAGTCCACAATTTCACTCCAAGTTCCAATTTCACTTAACACCCTAACTTCTGCAAAATCAAGGGGCTAATGCCCCTTATGCTTTTCTCTTTTCTTTTGTTGTTTCAGTTTGAACATTCGCAGTTCTTCCGCTTCTTTTTTTTCTCTTCTTCTGACCTTATGCTCTTGTTTGTTCTGTTCCTGCTGTAATTTCAATGCCTGCTGTGATTTTGTGCCAATGCCTGTTTCCTGCATTTGCCTTTTCGCTTCACGCTGCATCCTTTTGGGATTTCTTTTTATATCCTTTACACCAGTATCAACAGCCGGACTGAATTTCAAACCGGAATAGCATTTTTGAATATATTCCTGTACTTCATAATCTTTTGGTTCTGTACCAAAAGTCACTTTGGCTACAGATAGTTTTCCATCCCTGACACGTTCAAACACACCTACCCAGAATGGAGCTTCAAAATATACCGTCAGTTTTCCACTTACTTTGTCCATGAAAATCCCTCCTAAAATAATTGTTGAACAAAGAACGGACAACCCGGAGGGGCAGGTTACTTACCCTACTTACATAGGACGGCTGGGCTACCTACCAGCTCTAGCACATTTTTAAGTGTGCATTGCGTTTTTATCTTTGCATTTATAATCAAACCATATGGCATGATTAACTTAATCCGGCAAATAATAATTTGCAACTTTACATCGGTGTTCCTACCTCAATTAAATTACCATCGAAATCATAAAAACGAACTGCTTTTTGTCCCCAACTATGCGTCATAAGTTTATTGACATATTGAATTGAAGGATAAAAATATTCCAGTTTTTTCACAAAAGACTCTATATCCGGCTCCTCAAAATACAGTTCGCAGGAATTATTTTGTGGAATAACATCTTTCTCCAAAAACTTTTTCCAGATTTTCTCATCCTGAAGCACAAGTCCTTCTGTTAAAATCATATTGCCGCCATTATCAAGTACCAGATCAAGACCAAACAAATCCTTATAAAACTGTCTTGATTTTTCAATATCCTTAACAACAATTAAAACATTCTTCAATTTCATTAGATGGTTCCTCTTTTTCTACAATTTTTTGTAATTTATAGGAAATACGGAGTAATCCATATCTGTTTATTTTTTCATAATATCATACTTTACAATTATTTACACTACTGGTAACAAAATAACTTAATCCCAAAGTCTGACAACCGGATAATAAAAAACCGCCTCAGGCCTTATATTGTACCGAGTTACGCTGTTCTTTCCGATCTTACAGAGGAAGGGCTGATTCAAAGGATCAATATCTATCCTTTATAACAATTTTTCTCCACTTTTCTTTTAAAAAAACAGCAATGCCAAAGTTGACAGCGCTGTTTCTTTTTTGAATAAATTTACATCCTCATCCTCAAAATATTCTATTGTTGCTGCCAATACAAATTGTCCTGGACATATTCAAGTTCCATCGGATTTGTAATCAGTGTTTTCTCATCAAGCATCCGCTGCAGGCAAAATGACCCAACAAGGCTTATCCCGGAATAATCATTTTTCACTGCCTACAATTTTATATATTTTTTCTTATCTGCATTTCTTTGGCAAAATAAAGAAAATATTATTTTATAGCTGTACAAAATCCTCCAACGTCTTTGCTGCAGCAGCTTTCTTTAAGTACAGGTTCAAAACCTCCATACTCTTCTCCTCCTGGATCTGAACACGAATTGCTTCCGGTATTGTTCCCAGTTCCGACAGCAATGAAAAGATTGCACCAGTCAGTCCTTCCTGACGCCCCTCTTCTTTGAGATCATCAAGAGCTTTACACATATTGATTGCTCCCTCCTCTTCCCTGATTTCAAAATCACTTCCAGTTAACAGCTTTATTACCTGACCGGCCTTCTGATCTACAGACAGGAAGTGCGGATCTGCAGTCACCATATCACGAAGCCGGTTTTTATCTTTTGAATGTTTAATAAATAAAAGCACTTCTCGGAGGCTGGTATGAAGCTGGTCTAATTTAGCATCGGGGATACTGTACGGAGATATCAGGTTGATTCTGTAATCCGGAATAAATAATAAAAGCTTTGGATCGGTAATTTCTATCATATCATGCAGCCCTATGGGCGCATCCCATTTTTCCGGGCCAAAATAAATCACCAGTGTGATCACCGGGAGCAATTTATCCTCCCTCCTGAAACCCGAAAGGAACTCTCCTGGACTTATTTTGTAGCCGTGTCCTTCTCCTGCCTTTAAATGTCGTCGAAATCTTCTTCCTACAGCATCTACCTGAGATGCATATTAAAGAGAATCATATACCATGGTCTTCACGGGTATGGCATAATGGATTTCCGACTGATTCTCTGTTCCCAGAAGAAGGTAGGCGGTATGCTCGTCCTGCATGGCTGCCAGGTATTTGAGATTATCCCTGAATTTCTGTATCGGATATCCTTTCCCATCTGCCATATAGGGAATAGCAATCTCTGCGGCATCCAGAGAATGCAGTTGTTCCGGAAGGATCACCTGTCTGCCATCATACATAAAAAAATTAAATGCATCAGCAAAGATACAGGGATCATTCATGTAATCCTTAGTAATCGCGTCTTTTTTACCCAATTTGTCACCACCTTTTAAGATTTTTCTTCATTCATAATGTGTGTGGAATTTTATGAATGTTTATCTTAAGTAAGCGGCTCCATACAAGTGCTGATTTTATGATAGCATACTGTTTCGGGTAAAACAATGAAATAAGTATAAAAAAATATTAAGAGACAGACCTCCGATATACAAGCATACAGAGTCCTGTCTCTTATTTTATTTACATGATTTATTTCTGCACAATATTGATGATCTTCTTCGGAACGTAAATCTCTTTGATGATCGTTCCGGTCAGTTTATCTGCCACTACTTCTTTTGCTTTTGCAAGAGCAGTTTCCTTGTCTGCATCAACAGGAAGGGCAACTACGCCTCTTGTCTTGCCATTGATCTGTACTGCGATCTCAATAGTATTCTCAACAGTTTTTGCCTCGTCATACTCCGGCCATGTCTGCTGGTATACATAGCCTTCATAACCGCAGGTATTCCAGATTTCCTCTGTAATGTGAGGAGCAACCGGATTGAGCAGAAGCAGGAAGGTTCTGTACTCGCCCTTTGTGATGCTGCCTTTTTTGGCAAAATCATTCAGGAGAGCCATAAGAGCTGCAATAGCTGTATTGTATTTCAGATTTTCAAAGTCATTGCTTACTTTTTGATGGTCTGGTGCATTTTGTTTCCATATCACTGCTGAAATCATCACCATCTACCAGAATATCCTGAAGCTTCCATAACACGTTCCAAGAAACGGCGGCAGCCTTTTACACCGTTCTCAGACCAGGATGCGCTTAAGTCAAAGGCTCCGATAAACATCTCATAAGTACGGAGGGTATCTGCGCCGTAATCGTTTACGATCTCATCCGGATTTACCACATTTCCGCGGGATTTGGACATCTTCTCACCGTTTTCGCCAAGGATCATGCCATGGGAGGTACGTTTCTGATACGGCTCCGGACACGGAACAACCTTGTTGTCATACAGGAACTTATGCCAGAATCTGGAATACAGAAGATGAAGGGTTGTATGCTCCATTCCGCCGTTGTACCAGTCAACCGGAAGCCAGTAATTCAGGGCCTCAGGGCTTGCAAGAGCTTCTGTATTCTTAGGATCTGTATAGCGGAGGAAATACCAGGAGGAGCCTGCCCACTGAGGCATGGTATCTGTCTCGCGTTTTGCAGGACCGCCGCAGCACGGACAGGTAGTGTTTACCCAGTCTGTCATAGCTGCCAGAGGTGATTCTCCATTATCAGTAGGCATATAGCTTTCTACGTCCGGAAGCTCCAGAGGAAGCTCACTTTCCGGAAGAGCCACATAGCCGCATTTGTCACAGTGAACGATCGGGATCGGCTCGCCCCAGTAACGCTGACGGGAGAATACCCAGTCTCTCAGCTTATAATTTGTCTTTCCGGTTCCAAGCTTTTTCTCTTCCAGCCAGTCAATGATCTTTTTCTTTGCTTCGGCCACTTCCAGTCCGTCCAGGAATCCGGAGTTTACCATTTTGCCTGTGGCAACGTCTGTAAAAGCTTCCTCCTGTACGTTTTCGCCGCCGGCTACTACTTCAATGATCGGAAGATTGAATTTTTTTGCAAATTCCCAGTCACGGGTATCATGAGCCGGTACTGCCATAATAGCGCCTGTTCCATAGCTCATCAGTACATAGTCGGAAACCCAGATGGGAATTTCTTTTCCGTTTACCGGATTGACTGCACAGATGCCGTCGATCTGAACACCTGTCTTGTCTTTTGCAAGCTCAGAACGCTCAAAATCAGATTTTCTGGCTGCCTGCTCCTGATATTCACGGATGGCATCCATGTTTTTGATCTCGTCTTTGTATTTTTCCAGCGCAGGATGCTCCGGAGAAACTACCATATAGGTTGCACCGAAAAGAGTGTCCGGTCTGGTGGTGTATACCGTAAGCTTGTCTTCTTTGCCTGCAATGGCAAAATCAACCTCTGCGCCCTGGCTCTTGCCGATCCAGTTTTTCTGAGAAACCTTTACACGTTCAATGTAATCTACATCGTTAAGGCCTTCCAGAAGCTTTTCTGCATAATCTGTGATCTTCAGCATCCACTGGCTTTTTACCTTGCGGACAACCGGAGAACCGCAGCGTTCGCAGACACCGTTGACAACCTCCTCGTTTGCAAGACCTACCTTACAAGAAGTACACCAGTTAATAGGCATTTCACTTTTATAAGCAAGTCCTGCCTTAAACAGTTTCAGGAAGATCCACTGTGTCCATTTGTAGTATTCCGGATCTGTGGTGTTTACTTCTCTGTCCCAGTCAAAGGAATATCCCAGAGAATGAAGCTGTTCTTTGAATCTCTTTACGTTATTTGCAGTTACGATCTTCGGATGGATCTTATTCTTGATGGCATAGTTCTCTGTAGGAAGACCAAAAGCATCCCAGCCCATTGGATAGAGAACATTGTAGCCCTGCATTCTTCTTTTTCGCGCCACAATATCAAGAGCTGTATAAGGTCTCGGATGACCTACGTGAAGTCCCTGTCCTGACGGATAAGGAAACTCTACCAGAGCATAATATTTCGGTTTGCTGTAATCATCTGTTGCGGCAAAAGCTTTATTGCCATCCCAGACTTTCTGCCATTTTTTTTCGATCACCTTATGATTGTAAGGTACTGACATTGTTTTTTCCTCCTTGTATAAATGGAATCGCATCCTGGCGGAGCATTTTTGTTTATCAGAAAAGTCCGTACAGCCTGTACTACTTTTGTGATAAATAAAAAAGGCCTTTCATCTCCATAGTTAGAGACGAAAGGCTGAATTCCGTGGTACCACTCTAATTCACCGGATATCATCCGATGCACTCATTAAATCTGTAACGGGATTTCCCGTCCAAAGCTACTTTCAGTTCACTTCGGCAACTCCAGGGCGAGTTCAGAAATATCCTCTCCTGCCTTGCACCATCCGGCAGGTCTCTGAAAAAGGAAAACATTTTCCTACTACTCCTCTTCTTCGTCTTTATCTTTAATAATTCTAACGATTCCCTGCAGGTTTGTCAAGAATTAAATTCTGCCTTTCCTTTTGAAAAGCTCTCAGTATTACATTCCTCGCCTCTTTCGCTTTTTCCCCGTCCATATTTTCCACCTGCTCCAGAGGATAGGATAAGCCCAGCTTATCGTACTTTACTTTGCCCATGGTGTGATAGGGAAGAACCTCCAGGCCTTTCAGATTGCGAAAACCGGCAAGCAGCTTTCCGAGATCCTGTAAATGGGTTTCATCATCTGTGATCCCCGGAACCACCACATGGCGGGCGATCATTGGAATCCTTTTTTCTTCCAGAACGCGGGCAAATTCCAGCACATGCTTCTGTCCAAGACCTGTAAGGTTTTTATGACCTGTTTCATTGCTGTGCTTAAAATCCAAAAGCACCAGGTCAAGAACCTTAAAGAGCTGTACAAACTTTTCCTGCCGCTCTTTGCGGTACATGATCCCTGAGGTGTCCAGACAGGTATGGATGCCCTGTTTTTTTGCCTTCTGAAAAAGTTCTGTCAGAAAATCAAGCTGCATAAGCGGTTCCCCGCCGGTGGCTGTGATTCCTCCGTTTTTATAAAAAACTTCATTCTTCTTATAGGCTTCCAGGATTTCCTCTGCAGTCATTTCCTTTCCTTCGCCCGTTTTCCAGGTATCCGGATTATGGCAGTACAGGCATCGCATGGGACAGCCCTGGAAAAACACTACAAAACGAACTCCGGGACCGTCAACGGTCCCGAAGCTCTCTGTAGAATGAATATATCCCTTATGGTTATATTCCTTTGCCATATGCTTACATTCCTTCATGGAAGGTTCTGGAAATAACCTCGTCCTGCTGCTCTTTTGTCAGCTTATTGAAGTTTACCGCATAGCCGGATACACGGACAGTCAGCTGCGGATATTTTTCCGGATGTGCCTGTGCATCCAGAAGGGTTTCTCTTGTAAAAACATTTACGTTCAGATGATGGCCGCCTTTTTCTGCATAACCGTCAAGTAAGTTTACCAGGTTGTCAATCTGTGCGTCGCTGATGTTCATAATTATTTCCTCCTGTTATATGAATAAATTCTGTAAAATCAGTTGCTGTTCACAGATCACTATCCCACGGGCCGTTTTGGCAAATATATTCCAAAATCCCGGGATATACAGGACAAAATATCATCACCGAAGTAATTTGGATGTATTTTGACCAGGCTACTGTGAACAAAGTAAACCTAAAATTATTCTGCTTCGTCTACGGAAAGATTTGGCTCGCAGCATGCGCAGTCCGGCTCCAGTGAAAAGCTTAAATCGTCAAGGCTGATGGAATCCAGCATTACCATATCCTCTTTTCCCAGGGCTCCCGGAATAATGGAGAAGGTATTGGAAATTCCGTCCTGCGCCTCCTTAAACGGAAGCTTTGCAACAGAGCTTAAGGACGCTACTGCGCCGCGGCTGTCTCTTCCGTGCATGGGGTTTGCCCCCGGGGCAAAAGGCTCTCCGGCCTTACGTCCGTCCGGTGTCGCTCCTGTGTTCTTGCCATATACTACGTTGGAAGTAATAGTAAGGATAGAGGTTGTCGGAATACCTCCGCGATAAGTCTGGGTTGTTCCCACATAATGCATAAAATCTTTTACGATCTTGTATGCGATCTCATCCACGCGGTCATCATCGTTTCCGTATTTCGGATAATCTCCCTCTACCTCAAAGTCCACAACAATGCCGTTTTCGTCACGGATGGTTTTTACCTTTGCGTACTTAATGGCAGAAAGTGAGTCTGCGATTACGGAAAGACCTGCAATACCGGTTGCAAACCAGCGTGTTACATTTTTGTCATGAAGAGCCATCTGAAGGCGCTCGTAGCAGTATTTGTCATGCATGTAGTGAATGATATTCAGAGTATTCACATATACGTGAGACAGCCAGCGACTCATATCGTCATAACGCTCCATTACCTCGTCATAATCAAGATATTCAGAGGTGATGGGACGGTATTTCGGCCCCACCTGCTTCTTTGTGATCTCATCCACACCGCCGTTAATAGCATAGAGAAGGCATTTTGCAAGATTTGCGCGGGCTCCGAAGAACTGCATTTCTTTTCCCACACGCATGGAAGATACGCAGCAGGCAATAGCATAGTCGTCTCCGTGAGTCACTCTCATCAGGTCATCATTCTCATACTGAATGGATGAGGATGCAATGGAAGTCTTTGCGCAGAAACGCTTGAAGTTCTGAGGAAGTCTTGTAGACCACAGAACAGTAAGGTTCGGTTCCGGCGCCGGTCCCAGGTTGGAAAGTGTGTGGAGGTAACGGTAGGACATTTTTGTTACCATGCTTCTTCCGTCAATTCCCATACCTGCAATGGATTCTGTGACCCAGGTAGGATCTCCGGAAAACAGCGCGTTGTACTCCGGAGTTCATTGCAAATTTTACAAGACGGAGCTTCATAATAAAGTGATCGATAAATTCCTGGATCTGCTCCTCTGTAAAGGTGCCGTTTGCAAGGTCACGCTCTGCATAAATGTCAAGGAAAGTGGAAGTACGTCCAAGAGACATTGCCGCGCCGTTCTGCTCCTTAATGGCTGCCAGGTATCCGAAGTACAGCCACTGAATGGCTTCCTGCACGTTCTGAGCCGGTCTTGAAATATCAAAGCCGTAGATCTCTCCCAGCTTTTTCAGCTCCTTTAATGCCTTGATCTGTTCAGAAAGCTCCTCTCGGCCCCGGATCACGTCCTCGTACATATTGCTTCGTGTTCCTGCCTTCTGATCCTCTTTGTCCTCGATCAGACGATCCACTCCGTAGAGAGCCACTCGTCTGTAATCACCGATGATACGGCCGCGTCCATAGGCATCCGGAAGCCCTGTAATAATATGGCTGGAACGGCAGGCTCGCATTTCCGGTGAATATACATCGAATACACCGTCATTGTGTGTTTTTCTGTATTTTGTATAAAAATCTACGATTTCAGGATCTACATGATAGCCATTGTCCTCGCAGGCCTTAATCGCCATACGGATACCGCCGTTTGGCTGAAGCGCCCGCTTGAAAGGCTTATCTGTCTGAAATCCTACAATTGTTTCTTTTTCTTTATTGAGATATCCCGGTCCGTGGGATGTAATGGTGGAGATAATATGAGTATCCATATCCAGGACACCGCCTTTTTTATGCTCTTCCTCTGTCAGCTCCATAACCTGTGCCCATAAATCGTTTGTGGCCTTTGTAGGTCCTGCCAGAAAGGATTCATCTCCCTCATAAGGTGTATAGTTTTTCTGAATGAAATCACGCACGTTGATTTCTTTTTGCCAAACGCCTCCGTTAAATGAAGCCCATTCCTGTCTCATGAATCATCCTCCTGTTTTTAAATCCACACAGTTATTTCTGTGCAACTCATATTTCATGTATAGAATATATAGTATAACCAGGTTTCCGTCAAGGCATATCTTGTATATTTTGGAGGACAATCTTCAGTTTCCATATTTTACACAAAAATATCATACTTTTTTGTCCATTTTTAGTAAATACTGACAGACAACTGTAACAGACAACAAAATTCACAGAAGCATATAAGCCGCTTCAACAGACAGACTATGGCAGAGCTACGCAATATTTTTGCAGGCCTCTGCCACATACCCGGAATGATCCACCCATATCCCGGGATTGGATTCTGATACTTCTTTTTATGCTTGTACCGCATTCTGTCTGTTTCATTCCATGTTTGTCATTTATTCCTTTTTCAAATTTTCTGTTTCATTATTTCAGCAGCATTTCATAGCTGAACCGTCCCATTGATCTTTTCAGAAGAAGTCCTGCCGCCAAAGCGCATAGTGCTCCCAATCCCAACAAAATCCATGTGTTTACAAGAAGCACTCCCATAAACTGTCCCACAGCCAGCAGAAGCAGCGGGATCACCAGAAAAACAGCGCCCTGCTGGGACTCTTCCACACTCTGAGCCTTTGCAGAACCCCGCACGATCAAAGTAATTGCGATCAGGGAAACAGAAGGCGAGATCAAAAACAAAATCACAAACCAGCTGATTCCGGGAAGCAGAAAACTTCCCATCAGAAACAGTGTCTCTGCTTCAAGTACCAGAAGCATTGCCAGAAAAGAAATAAAAGATATCAGCATACTCAGAAAAAAGGATGCCATTACCTTTGCACAGAAGATCTGTTTCACAGATAAAGGACAGTAAAGCAGAGTCTCCAGAGTATGTTTTTCCTTTTCTCCTACAAATGCGCTGGCTGACATAATGGACGCCGCCATTACAGGTATGATCAGAAAAAACACAGGAAGAATATAATTCAGAATCATTCCCATCAGGTCCAGCTCCATATTTCCGGAGCGAAGGGACATCGGCAGAAGCTCCAGCATCTTCTGAATGTCCGGGTCATCCGGCATAAAATGGATGGCGCATACGAGAATGGACGGAAAAATAATGGTAAAAACCAGGGGAACGATCAAAAGGGAAAGAAACAGATTTTTATTGGCCGTGATATTTCTTAAGTCTTTTCTGATAATAGCAGCCATTTTTTGTTTCATAGCAGTGCCTCCTCTCTGGCAGTAAGGGAAAAATAAATATCCTCCAGGGACGGTTTTTTTACATTGACCGAGTAAATATCTCCGCCGCCTGTTACGATTTTACGGACAAGGTCAGGAATCTCTTTGTCAGACCGGATTCTGCTCTCATACTGCCTCTCTCCTGTTCTTAAAAATCCCAATTCCTCCGGCATGTGATCCCCACAGATCTCAAGACTTATACCGGAAGCCACCTTATTTCGCAATTCATCCAGAGTGCCGGTGGCAAGCAGCCTTCCCTGAGCCATCAGTCCATATCTTGTACAGATCTCCTGAGCATATCGAAGCTGGTGTGTGCAGAGAAAAATCGTTATATGATCATCCTCTGCCAGCTTCCTGATCAGCTGATTCACATTCTGAGCGCTTTCCGGATCAAGTCCGGAAGTAGGTTCGTCAAGAAAAAGGATCTGTGGTCTGTGGATCAAAGCTCTGGCAAGGGAAAGTCTCTGACGCATACCTGTCGAATAGGTAGACAGCTTCTGATCTCCCGCTTCATCCAGTTCCAGTTGTTTCAGCAGGAAAGCCGCTCTTTTATCTGCCTCTGCTTTTGCCATTCCGAACACAGAACCACAAAAAATAAGATTCTGCTTTCCGGTCATATTGTTGTACATCTGCGCATGCTCCGTTACTACCCCGGAAACAGCGTGTACCTTTTTCGGGGCTTCTGCCGGATTCAGTCCCAGTATCCTAATTTCTCCCTCAGAAGGAGCCAGCATCCCTGTAAGAAGCTTTACAGTCGTTGTTTTTCCTGCCCCGTTTGGCCCGAGAAATCCAAATACCTCTCCCTGCTTCAGAGAAAAACTGATCCTGTTTACTGCTCTTTTTCCATTCATATATGTTTTGGAAAGACCCTGCAAAACAATCGCATCCATCTACTGTTCCTCCTCATTCTTTTTTAGCCGGGATACCAGCTTCCCAAATCGGAATTCTTCTGAAATCTCCTGAAAAGCCGGACTGTCTGTAAGAGCCTGCGTCATACTGCGCCGAATTAAGGAGACATTTCTGGGAGGCTGAACGCCCAGAGGCAGCGACTCTTCCAGCCAGCTGTCCAGTTTATGAAAAAAAGAATCTCCGTGAAGCTGCAGAGGATAAATATCTCCTGTTGCCAGCTCTGTATATTTTTCCAGAAACTCAAATGTCTTTTCCCATTCCTTCCGCACTGCCCATCCCTGCGCAATCATAAGATAACCGGGAAGCATGATTCCCGGATGAAGTTTCTCCAGCTGAAAGGCTTGTGCAACTGCAAGAAACCGGCTGCAGATCTCCTCAAACTCCTCAGCTCCTCCTGTGCAGAGATTCATATATGAGGATAATACATTACACAGGGCAACAACCTCTTTATATATGCCGATCTGCAAAATCCGTTCCGCTTCCGAAGCATTTCCCAGAAGCTGATAGGCAGAAGCCAGCACCGGTTCTGCCGGATTTGTTATTATCGCATCCTCGCCTAACAGCTCCAGTATCTCTTCCGGCCGTTTCAGGATCAGCAGGCAGTACGCTTCCATCTGAAGCGCCTCTTTTCCAAGATTCGGATCCTCTGCTTCTGTTTTTACACGGCTGAAAAGCTCTCTTGCCTCTTCCAGTATCTGCTCCGATTTTTCCGGACTTCCTGCCAGTATAAAATGATTTACCAGCAAAATACCCATATGAAATAAAAACGGATAGCAGGAATAATATTTTTTTATCTTTTTCATGGCAATGTTCCAGTGCCTCCTCAAAAGGAAAGAGAGGAAAATTCCTCTGCAAGCAGATAATAGCATTTCCGGATTTCCATTTTATCCATCTGAGGTTCATATCCCATAAGTTCATCAATACTGATATTAAAATATGCCGCAAGCTGCGGCAGCAGCGTAATGTCCGGGTATGTCATACCAGTTTCCCTTAGTTAAAGATATGAACCCTCTTTATCAGTCTACTTTTCCAATAAATCGGTAGTATATCTCTATTTCCTGTATTCTTTCGTTATCCTCATTCGTTGTTGCTTCGTGAATGAGTATTTTTTCTATCATTGCATTTAATAACGGTGCTGTCAGTTCCTTTGGTACGGAATACTCCTTGATTAACTCAATCCACTTTTCAGCACCTATCATATCCTGTTCCATTTTACTTAATTCTTCTCTTAGGTTGGTTATCTGCTGTTCCAGTTCTATCTGCTCTTTTTGATATTTCCCCGACAACATGATGAAGTTTCGTTCCGTTATCTTCTCACAGGCTCTATCTTCATACATTTTCGCAAATAAACGGTCAATCTCATTTTGTCGGTTCTCGGCTTTCTTCAAGGCACTTGCCTTTTTCTTCTTTTCCCGTATTCGCTCTGCATTGCCGACTTTCTGTATTTTGTTCAATACCTTTTCTTCGTCCTGCTGTACTGCCTTAGCCCAATACTGCAAGCGTTCCAATACGGCTTGATACAGCACGTCATAGCGGATATAGTGCATAGAACAATTACCTTTGCCAAACTGCCCGTAATAACTGCAAGCATAATAACTATATGGGGTTTTATTCGCCTTGTTTGTCGCAAATCTCATAGACCAGCCACAATCCGCACACTTGACAAGCCCTGCAAATATCGGCGTTGCCTTTTCCTTTGTCTGTCTACGCCTTGATTTTATCTGCTCCTGCACACGATAGAACACTTCCTTGTCAATAATCGGTTCGTGGGTATTTTCTACTCGAAACCATTCGCTTTCGGGCTTTCGTACTTTCTTCTTGCTTTTGAAAGAAACGGTTGATTGTCGATTATGAACGCTGTTTCCGATATAGACTTCACTTTTCAATATCGCCTTTACATGAGCAATCGTCCACTCATAACGCTTGCTTTCGGGCTTTCCCTCAAAGATATGAGCAAAAGTACCGTACCTTGTAAAATTCAACCAAGACGCTGTTGGGACTTTTTCTTCTCGCAGTATTTTTGTGATTTTTGCACTTCCGTAACCTTGATAGGCTAGGGAAAAGATTTTTTCAACAATCCATTTTGTTTCCTCATCAACCAACAGTTTCCCTTTGATGTCGGGGTGTTTCTTATATCCTAACGGAGCATAAGCCCCATAATACGCACCCTCTACAAATTTCGTCTTAAAGGCTGATTTCACTTTACGGCTCGTATCTCTTGCTACCCATTCATTGATGATGTTCTTAAATGGTGCAATCTCACTTTCGCCTTTTTCGCTGTCCACACCGTCGTCAATCGCTATGTAACGGACATTATGGCTAGGAAAATACAATTCTGTATATTGTCCTGTCATAATATAGTTTCTACCAAGTCGTGATAAGTCTTTTGTTACAACACAGTTGATTTTTCCTGCCTCTATATCCTCAATCATTCTTTGAAAACTCGGTCTTTCAAAATTTGTTCCCGACCATCCGTCATCAATATATTCATCAATCACATTCAAATGATGTTCTTTTGCATATAGACGCAACATACTTCTTTGTGTGGTAATGCTGGAACTTTCGCCCTGTAATTCATCATCTCGGCTTAACCTAAGAT
>ENA-OQAB01000489-OQAB01000489.1-human-gut-metagenome-genome-assembly--contig:-NODE-489-length-21575-cov-4.541869_pt1 | contig 21575 bp, 18 predicted proteins | sample MGYA00242490_ERZ504517 | MGnify/ENA primary metagenome ERZ504517 (study PRJEB26092, sample SAMD00036298) | human gut metagenome | host: Homo sapiens | study: EMG produced TPA metagenomics assembly of...
CGCGTTTGCGGCGGGAGTGAATATCTTTCCGTATTGGACGGCATGACCGGACAGGAGATAGACCGCGTGGATTGGCCTGAACGCAATGACCGTTACGGAAATCTGATTCGACAGAATCGGTAATCAGATGGGAGATTGCCTATTTAGACGGAAAGACGCCGTTCATACTGGCGGCACGCGGTACTTATAAGTTGATGGTTGTGGATGCCTGGATGTTGAAAAACGGTAAATTGGAACGTGTGTGGCGTTGGGATGGTGATGAGGAAAATCCTATTGTCCGTAGTATGGGCGCGCATAGCATGGTTACTGCCGATGTAGACGGCGACGGCCGCGATGAGGTTATGTTAGGCTCTTGTATGCTCGATGATAACGGAACGCTTTTGTGGTCCTCGGGATTGGGACACAGCGACAAAGCGTATCTTTGCAAATTGCGTCCCGATATGGAGGGCATGCAGGTGTTTATGGTAAGTGAACCGAAAAAGGAAGACGGCCGTGGCGTTTCGGTAGTGGATGCTGCTACGGGTAAATTGATATGGGGTATCGGACATACGACCTATCATGTAGGCGACGGTATGGTAGCGGATTTTGACCCTGCTCATCCCGGATTGGAGTGTTTTGCCAGCGAAGACCGTAAAGGAGGAAGCACCGATAGATATTTGCTTACTGCCGACGGAAAGAAACTGCAAGTATCTCAAGATGAGATACCCGGTTGCCGTAACTGGATATGGTGGGATGCCGATTTGTTGCGTGAGACATTCAAAGGAGACGATAACCGTTGGGGAGCAGGTTCCTCTTCCGGTGGACGTGACCAGAGTATCTGGAAATGGAAAGGTGAGATATTAACGGAAAATATCAAAGGAGATATATTGCTGATGGCTGATATGGAAGGTGATTGGCGCGAGGAACTGATAACGGCTTTACCCGGCGAACTGCGTATCTATCGCACCAATATTCCTGCGACAGACCGTAGGGTAACGTTGATGCAGGACGCTTTGTACCGTAGCTATGTAGCTCATCGTAGTATGGGGTATCCTCAGGCGCCTGTACCGTCTTATTATTTAGGAGATAATTAATGTATGTATCGGAAAATATGTTCCGGTACGTTTGCTAACTTTAAAACGCTATTAAGAATGACAAAACCATTGTATGTAATCGCTGCTATTTGTTTATGGCTATTCAGTGCTTGCCAGTCTGCGGGCTATAAGTATGAAGCTGTTTATCGTAACCTGCCTTTTGACATGCCTCGTGTGGAAGCGCCGAGGTTTCCCGACCGTACGGTTAATCTGGCAGAGTTCAATGCTGTCGGTAATGGAGAAACTCTATGTACATCGGCTTTTGCCGATGCAATCAATACCCTTTCCGAACAAGGGGGAGGGCATCTCGTTGTTCCTGCCGGTGTTTGGCTGACAGGACCTATTGTGTTGAAAAGTAATATCGATTTGCATTTGGAAAAAGGAGCCGTTATCCTTTTCTCTCCCGATGTAGACCTCTATCCTTTGGTGGAAACTGTATTTGAGGGTTTGGATACCCGTCGTTGCCAGTCGCCTATTTCCGGTCGTAATTTGGAGAATGTGGCGATAACAGGCGAGGGAGCTATCGACGGAAACGGTCATTACTGGCGCCCGCTGAAGCGTGAGAAAGTAACGGAGAGTGTTTGGAAGCAGACGACAGCCCGTGGCGGCGTATATAAACGTCCTACTTACTGGTTCCCTTATCCTGAAACTTTGAAAGGAGATACTATCAGTAATATGAATGTCCCTCAGAATCTGCAAACGGAAGAAGAGTGGCAAAGTGTCCGTCATTTCCTTCGTCCGGTAATGGTGAGCCTGATAGAATGTAAGAATGTATGGTTGCAAGGAGTGATATTCCAGAACTCTCCGGCATGGAACTTACATCCGCTGATGTGTGAGAATGTACTGGTTGAAGACGTGCAGGTGCGTAATCCGAGCTATGCGCAGAATGGTGACGGACTGGATTTGGAATCTTGTAAAAACGCGCTGATTGTGAATTCTACTTTTGATGTGGGAGATGACGGAATCTGCCTGAAAAGCGGTAAGGATGAAGATGGCCGCCGTCGTGCACGTCCTTGTGAAAATGTAGTGGTAGATGGCTGTACGGTATTTAAAGGACATGGAGGTTTTGTTGTCGGCAGTGAGATGAGCGGCGGGGTACGCAACGTGTCTGTCAGCAATTGTCAGTTCTTGGGAACGGATGTGGGATTGCGCTTTAAAAGTAAGCGCGGCCGTGGCGGTATTGTTGAAAATATCTGGATTACCAATGTTTCCATGATGGATATTCCTACCGAACCGATTACTTTCAATCTTTATTATGGTGGAAAATCTGCCGTTGAAGTGTTGGAAAGCGGTGAAAAGGTTCCGGCTAAAGTCGAACCGCTTCCTGTGGACGAAACAACTCCTTGTTTCCGGAATATTCATGTGAAGAATCTGATATGTGCAGGAGCCCGTCGCGCATTATTCTTCAACGGTATTCCTGAAATGCCGATTGAGAATGTCGTGTTGGAAGATATTGATATTACTTCACGATTGGGCGCCGAATTTATTTATAGCAAGGCTGTTACGATGAAGAATGTAACTATCCGCAATACGGAAGGCGAGCAAGTTGTTACCCGTTTTTGTGAGGATATGAAATAAGAAGCCGGATGTGGTAATAGCGGACGAAATGGATTGTCAAATCTGACACCCTTTCAGTCAAAATAAGTACAAAGAATAGGGGATGATTCCCCTATTTTTGTATCATGAAATAGCGACTAAAACTAATTACCATGAAACAATGTTTTTTTGCGGTCGATTTGGGTGCTACCAGTGGCCGTACTATCTTGGGAACCTTCACACCGGAAGGATTGGAAATGGAAGATGTGAATCGCTTCCCGAATCGTTTGATTGAAACCGGCGGACATTTTTACTGGGATATATATGAACTTTACCGGCATATTATCGAAGGATTGAAAATAGTCGCTCAAAAAGGAGATGTTGAAATTACTTCCATTGGTATCGATACATGGGGAGTGGATTTTGTTTGCGTGGGTAAAGATGGTGGATTTCTTCGTCAACCTTATTCGTACCGTGATCCCCATACTGCCGGAGCGCCTGACGCTTTCTTTGAAAAAGTAGCCCGTAAACAAGTCTATGAGTGGACGGGTATTCAGGTAATGAACTTCAATTCTTTGTTCCAGCTCGATACATTGAGACGGAATAGTGACAGTGCATTGGCCGCTGCCGATAAACTGCTTTTTATACCTGATGCTTTAAGTTATATGCTGACCGGAGAAAAGGTAACGGAGTACACCATTGCCAGTACGGCGCAGCTGGTAAATGCGAAAACCCGTAAACTGGAAAATGCTTTGCTGCGCGAGCTCGGACTGACGGAGAATAATTTTGGCCGCTTTGTTTACCCCGGTGAGAAAATAGGAACATTGACAAAAGAAGTACAGCGTATGACCGGATTGGGAGAGATACCTGTAATTGCGGTTGCCGGGCACGACACGGCTTCTGCTGTGGCTTCAGTTCCTGCAATGAATCCTGATTTTGCATATCTGAGTAGTGGGACTTGGTCTTTAATGGGAGTGGAAACAGAAAGCCCGGTTATTACAGAAGAAACCGAATCTTTAAATTTTACGAATGAAGGCGGCGTGAATGGTACTATCCGTTTATTGAAAAATATTTGTGGAATGTGGCTGTTGGAACGCTGTCGTGCGGCATGGGGAGAGACTTCGTATCCGGAGCTGATATCCGAAGCGAATGCCAGTGAACCGTTCCGCAGTCTGATTAATCCTGATGATGCTCTGTTTGCCAATCCTGCCGATATGGAACAGGCTATAAAGACGTACTGTTCGGATTCTCACCAGCCTGTTCCGCAGACACGAGGTCAAATTGTTCGTTGTATCTTTGAGAGTCTTGCCCTGCGCTATCGTCAGGTTTTGGATAATCTTCGCACTCTTTCTCCTCATCCGATAGATACACTTCATGTTATCGGCGGTGGAAGCCGTAATGATTTATTGAATCAATGGACAGCCGATGCTGTCGGTATTCCTGTTGTGGCAGGCCCGTCTGAGGCTACGGCAATCGGTAATATTATGATTCAGGCGTTGGCGGCAGGAACGGCAAAAGATATTGCTTCCATGCGTCAATTAATCAATCGCTCTATTTCTTTGGAAACTTTCTATCCGGAAGATGCGGAAGTGTGGGATACCGCATATTTACATTTCAAACAGGTGACAATGAATCATTAATGTTTAACAATCATATAAAATAAATCAGTATCATGAAAGAAGAACTAATAACAAAGGCTTATGAAGTAGCTAAGGAACGTTATGCTGCTCTTGGGGTAGATGTAGAAAAGGTAATGGAACAACTTCAGAAGGTTGCGATTTCCATGCACTGCTGGCAGGCTGATGATGTCCTCGGTTTTGAGTCGGGCAGCTCGTTGACCGGCGGTATCCAGACTACAGTAATTATCCCGGTAAGGCTCGTAATATGGAAGAATTACGCGGCGATATTTTAAAGGCCGCTTCTTATATCCCCGGTAAGCACCGTTTGAACCTGCATGAAATTTACGGTGATTTGGCGGTACCTTTGTTGACCGTGACCAAGTGGAAGTGAAGCATTTCGAGAGCTGGATGCAGTGGGCCGCTGAAAACGGAATGAAACTGGATTTCAATTCAACCTCTTTCTCGCATCCGAAAAGCGGTAACTTATCTTTATCTAATCCGGATAAGAGCATCCGTGATTTCTGGATTGAACATACCAAACGTTGCCGTGCCATTGCAGAAGAGATGGGACGCCGTCAGGGTGATCCTTGTATCATGAATCTTTGGGTACACGACGGTAGTAAGGATGTGACTGTAAACCGTATGAAATATCGTGAGTTGTTTAAGGACTCTCTCGACCAAATTTTTGCTACGGAGTATAAGAATATGAAAGACTGCCTGGAGTCCAAGGTGTTCGGTATCGGTCTGGAAAGCTATACGGTAGGCTCTAATGAGTTCTGTGTAGGTTACAGCGTGCAACACCAGAAACTGATAACAATCGATACGGGACACTTCCACCCGACGGAAAGCGCTGCGGATAAAGTTTCGTCTATGTTGTTATTCGTGCCGGAATTGATGCTTCATGTAAGCCGTCCGATTCGTTGGGATTCCGACCATGTGACTATCATGGACGACCCGACTCTCGAACTTTTCCAGGAAATTGTTCGCTGCAATGCTTTAGACCGCGTACATATCGGTCTTGACTATTTCGATGCTTCTATCAACCGTATAGGCGCTTATGTCATCGGTACCCGTGCTGCGCAGAAATGTATGTTGCGTGCGTTATTGGAACCGCTGGCTAAACTTCGCGAGTATGAGGCTGCCGGTCAAGGTTTCCAACGTCTTGCTTTGTTGGAAGAGGCCAAAGCTCTGCCTTGGAATGCCGTTTGGGATATGTTCTGCTTGAAGAATAATGTGCCGGTAGGTGAAGAGTTCATCGCTGAAATAGAGAAATACGAAGCTGAGGTTACATCAAAACGTAACTAAGTTAATCAGAGTTAATGATAGTGTTTAGCGGGGAAAGCGTATCTTTTGCCCGCTACTTTCATTACTCGTAGAATATTAACCATTGATTATCATGAATACACTAATAGGATTATTAATTATCGCTGTGGGAAGCTTTGGGCAGAGCAGTTCGTATGTACCTATCAATAAAGTTAAAGGTTGGTCATGGGAAAACTTTTGGCTGGTACAAGGGATTTTTGCCTGGCTCGTCTTTCCGTTGCTTGGCGCTTTACTTGCCATTCCTGCTGATGGCAACCTGGTAGAACTTTGGGGAGCCGGCGGTGCATTGCCGGCTATTATTTACGGTGTCCTTTGGGGTGTCGGCGGTTTGACATTTGGATTGAGTATGCGCTATTTGGGTGTTGCCTTAGGACAGAGTATAGCTTTGGGTACTTGTGCCGGCTTTGGAACTTTGTTTCCGGCTCTGTTTGCAGGGAAAGACTTATTACATGGCGATGGCTTGATGCTCCTTATTGGTGTTTGCATTACTTTGGCGGGAATTGCCATTATCGGTTATGCAGGCAGTCTGCGCTCCAAAAATATGAGTGAGGAAGAAAAAAAGGCTGCCGTGAAAGATTTTGCGCTGACAAAAGGACTGTTGGTCGCTTTACTGGCAGGTGTGATGAGTGCCTGTTTTGCTCTCGGCCTGGATGCCGGAACGCCTATTAAAGAAGCGGCATTGGCCGGTGGTGTGGCCCCGTTGTATGCCGGACTTCCTGTTATCTTTCTGGTGACTTTGGGCGGGTTTTGTACGAATGCGGCTTATTGCATTCAGCAAAATATAAAGAATAAGACAGGTAAGGAATACTTGTCGGCCAAAGGCAATATCCTTGTGAATAATATTTTGTTTTGCGCTCTTGCCGGAGTATTATGGTATTCGCAATTCTTTGGTCTGGAGATGGGTAAAAGTTTCTTAGGCGGCAGTCCGATATTGCTTGCATTCTCTTGGAGTATACTGATGTCACTGAATGTTACATTCAGTAATGTTTGGGGAATCCTGCTGAAAGAATGGAAGGGATGCGGCTCTCGTACAATAGGCGTACTGATATCGGGATTAGCCGTTCTTATCGCTTCTATTATTGTAGTGGCGATGGCACAAGCATAAAAATAATATCTAATAAATTGTAATTAAATAGACACATGAAATCAATTCTTGAAAATCGTCCCGAGTTGGCTTATGAAGTCAATCAGGCGGCAGAAGTAGCCGGATATCTTTGGCAAAAAGGTTGGGCGGAACGTAATGGTGGTAATATAACTTTAAACATCACTGAATATGTAGATGATGAAATCAAAGCTCTGCCGGCTATCAGCGAGGTTAAACAGATAGGTAAGCAGCTTCCTTATCTGAAAGGTTGCTATTTCTATTGTAAGGGTACTCAGATGCGTATGCGTGATTTGGCGCGTTGGCCTATGGCAAACGGTTCAATAATCCGTATTCTGGATGACTGCGCCAGCTATGTAATTATAGCGGACCAGCCTGTAATGCCGACGTCGGAATTACCTTCTCATCTTGCAGTTCATAATTATCTGCTTGAAAAAGGTTCTCCTTATAGAGCATCTTTGCATACACATCCTATCGAACTGATTGCTATGACCCATAATAAGAAGTTCCTGGAGAAAGATGTGGCTACTAATCTGCTTTGGAGCATGATTCCGGAAACCAAAGCGTTCTGTCCTCGTGGATTGGGTATAATTCCCTATGAATTGCCAAGTTCCGTACAATTGGCTGACGCTACTATTGAAGCCCTGAATGATTATGATGTAGCTATGTGGGAGAAGCACGGGGTTTTTGCAGTAGATGTGGATATTATGTCTGCTTTTGACCAGGTAGACGTATTGAATAAATCTGCGCTGATTTACATTGCGGCTAAGAATATGGGCTTTGAACCGGACGGTATGAGTCAGGAACAAATGAAAGAGATGACTGTGGCTTTTAATTTACCGAAATAAAAGTGAAGCGTAATTATGTATAGGATGATATTGAACGAGACCTCTTATTTCGGAGCAGGCTGCCGGGAGACAATCGCGGTAGAAGCTATTCGCAGAGGTTTTAAGAAGGCCTTCTTTGTGACAGATAAGGACTTGATTCGTTTTAAGGTCGCAGACAAGATAATTGAAGTGTTTGAAAAGAATCATATTCCTTATGAACTTTTCAGTGATGTAAAAGCAAATCCTACTATTGCCAATGTACAGCATGGCGTAGCCGCTTTTAAAGAGTCCGGCGCGGATTTTATTGTGGCGTTGGGAGGCGGTTCTTCCATTGACACGGCAAAAGGTATCGGTATTGTGGTGAATAATCCGGATTTTGCAGATGTGAAGTCGTTGGAAGGCGTAGCTGCGACCCGTTACAAGGCTGTTCCCACTTTTGCTTTGCCTACAACGGCCGGCACTGCTGCTGAAGTAACCATTAATTATGTGATAATTGATGAGGACGCAAAAAAGAAGATGGTTTGCGTAGACCCCAATGACATTCCGGCTGTTGCGATTGTAGACCCGGAACTGATGTATTCCATGCCGAAGGGATTGACTGCCGCAACAGGAATGGATGCCCTGACACATGCCATTGAAAGCTATATAACACCGGGCGCTTGGGCTATGTCTGATATGTTTGAGCTGAAAGCCATTGAAATGATTGCCGCTAGTTTGAAAGCTGCGGTAGACAATGGTAGCGATGTAGCAGCTCGCGAAGCCATGTCGCAAGCTCAGTATATTGCCGGTATGGGATTCAGTAATGTGGGCCTGGGTATTGTACATTCTATGGCACATCCGTTAGGCGCTCATTATGATACTCCTCATGGAGTTGCCAATGCATTGCTTTTACCGTATGTAATGGAGTACAATGCAGAGTCTCCGGCTGCTCCTAAGTATATTCATATAGCCAAAGCTATGGGAGTAAATACCGATGGTATGACTGAAAGTGAAGGAATACGTGCAGCAGTAGACGCTGTTCGTAAGTTGTCATTAAGTATTGGTATTCCTCAAAAGTTACATGAAATCAATGTAAAAGAGGAAGATTTACATCAATTGGCTGTCGATGCATTTAATGATGTTTGTACAGGTGGTAATCCTCGTCCTACTTCTGTCGAAGAGATTGAGGCTTTATACCGTAAAGCTTTTTAATTATAATTCAAATATACCATGAAGAAAACTATTATCTCGTGTGTGCTGTTTTTAACAGCTGTCACTGCCTTCTCGCAAACAACGATGAAGACTGCGGCTGAAGCTAAACTATCAGCTTCCGACCTTGCCGTAAAAATAGCAGACCGTATTCTTGCAACCACCACTTATGAGTTTAAGAATGCCAAGACCGGTAAAACCTATAAGTCGGTTAAAAACCTGCCTTTGGATATGAATGTCAAGGTTGCATGTAAGTATAATAATTGGCATTATACCAATGGAGTGACTCATATCGCTTTAATGGAATTGGCCGATAAAACCGGTGCTAAGAAGTATGATGATTATGTCTTTAAAAATATGAACTTCGTATTTAATGAAGGCAATCTGGACTTCTTCAAGAAGCAATATGATCAGGCAATGAAAGATGAAGGTTGGTATGGAGTTCGTAAATTGAGCTGGCATATGATTTTCCGTGGAAAGCGTTTGGATGACAACGGTCCTATGGGAGCCAGTCTGATTGACTTGCAGATGAAGCATCCGAATAATTCTTTCTTGAATTATATTAATGAAACAGCCGAACATCTGAATTATGGTGAGCCTCGTCTGGCAGACGGCACTATTGCCCGCATTTGGCCTCATGAAAATACAATTTGGGCGGATGACGCTTTCATGGCTATCTCATTTCTTGCCCGTATGGCTAAGATGACCGGTGATATGAATTACATCAATGATGCTGCCAATCAGGTAATCAAATATCATAAATATTTGTGGTGCCCTGAAAAACGTATTCTCTATCATTGCTATCATACGGATACGGATGAACATGGTGTTGCTCATTGGAGCCGTGCTAACGGTTGGGTTTTTATGGCAACTGCCGATTTACTTGCAGTGATGCCGCAGAATCACCCGATGCGTCCTGAAGTATTGGAATGCTTCCGTCGCCAGTGCAGCGGTGTAGTACGTTATCAAGGTAAGAACGGTTTGTGGCACCAGCTTCTCGATAAGGAAGATTCTTATGAGGAGATTACAGGTACGGCTATGTTTGTCTTTGGTATTGCACGCGGTGTAAAGCACGGATGGCTGCATCCCGACTTTATTTATGCCGCCGAGCAAGGACTTAAGGGTATGATGACGTTGATGTCTGATAAAGGTGATGTTACTAAAATCTGTGTCGGAACAGGTATCATGCCGTCTCCTGCATATTATTATAACCGTCCTACCCAAGAGAATGATCCGATGGGTGAAGGTCCTGTTCTCCGTGCATTGATTGAAATGATGGATGCGCCGAAATATACGGAGATCAAGGCCGAGCAACAGTACGATAAAATTGTGGTTAAGAAGTAGTAGTCCTTTTAGAAATAAGCGAATCCCGGTTGGAAGAATGCCTGTTCTGCCAACCGGGATTTTTTTATTAAATCTTGCATTGCTATCCCTTATTTCATAAATATTTCCTATTTTTGTCCCGAACCCATCATGAAGGACACGTATTATGACAAAGAATTACAATGATTTAGGAGTGGAATTTAAGTATCTTATTGTAAATGACATGGACCAAAAATTTTGGTCTTTGGGTAAATACTGTCGGCTTTCAGTCTATTCAGCCGGACTCTCCATATCCTTTGAAAGATCACCCTTCCGGCTATTTCTTTAATGCCCAGAAAGGACGTGTTTTGCGTGAATACCAATTGGTTTATATAACGAAGGGGCGGGGATTGTTCTCTTCAGAAACCACTCCGGAAAAGCAAGTCTGTAAAGGACGGTTGATGGTGCTGTTTCCCGGACAATGGCATACCTATCATCCTTATCGTCAGACAGGGTGGAATGAATACTATATAGGTTTTGAAGGACCTGTCATTGATAATTTGATGAAAGGCGGTTTCTTGTCAAAGGATAATCAAGTGCTTGAGGTCGGTTTGAATGAGGAACTGGTATCTCTCTTTTCCCGCGCCTTAGAAATTTGCCGAAGCGGATAAGATATCTTCTCAGCAGTATCTTGGCGGTATAGTATTGCATATCGTAGGTATGATTCTTTCCATTTCGAAGAATAAGATTTTTGAGGTAGGTGATGTCGATCAGAAGATTGAGCAAGCTAAGATTATAATGAATGAGAATGTCTTTAAGGATATCGATCCTGAAGAGTTAGCCATGAAATTAAATATTAGCTATTCCTGGTTCCGGAAAGTGTTCAAGGACTATACAGGTTATGCGCCGGCCAAATACTTCCAAGAACTGAAGCTACGTAAAGCTAAACAGTTGTTGGTCGGAACTTCTCAGTCCGTCAAAGAGATTTCTTTTATGCTTGATTATAAATCTACCGAACATTTCTTTTCATTATTTAAAAAACGTACAGGGTTTACACCATTGGAATACCGTTCTTTCGGCCGGGAGACTGAAGCGGAGAATGAGGACTTAGATTAAAGTCAAAACAGGCAGTAAACAGTCAAAATACTTACAAAACCCTTGATTTTCTGTTGTTTTAGTACTTGTAAGTTCCTTTTTACTTAAGAGAAAGTCAAAAAGGAAAGTATTTATGTCAGTAATTATATTTAGCTGCACGTTAGTATATTTAATTTTGCACTCACAAGTTTTGTGTCCGATTAATAATTATATCGGACTGTTAATCTTGAATTAATTAATCAACCAATTTATATTAATAGTCTATGAGAATCTTACACAAAAAACTATGCTTATTGATGCTTCTGTTGATAAGTTGTCCTTTTAGTATTTATGCTCAGAACAAGACGATTACGGGTACAGTTCGCGATGCGATAGATGTAGTGATCGGTGCTTCTGTAACAGTGAAAGGTAATACCGGTGTCGGTACTATTACTGATATGAATGGTAATTTTACTCTTTCTGTACCGGCTTCTGCAAAGGAACTGGTTGTTTCGTTTATCGGTTATGATAATCAAACAGTAGTTATTGGTAATAAAACTCATTTTGATGTTACATTGAAGGAGTCTTCGGTAATGTTGGAGGAAGTGGTTGCTATTGGTTATGCCAAAGTGAAGCGCAAGGATCTGACTGGTTCATCCGTGTCGGTAGGTAGTAAGGAACTGGCTATTGCACCAGTGTCTACGGCTGCTCAGGCATTGGCTGGTAAAGCTGCTGGTGTAAATATCGTTCAGCAGAGCGGTGCGCCGGGTGCCGAGATCAACATCACAGTGCGTGGCGGAACGTCTATCACTCAGAGCACCACGCCCCTCTACATTGTGGACGGCTTCCAGATGGAGAACGGCTTGCAGAACGTCGACATCAACGACATTGAGAGTATTGATGTGATGAAGGATGCCTCGGCCACTGCCATCTACGGTGCGCGCGGTTCGAACGGTGTTATCCTCATTACTACAAAGTCTGGTAAGTCTGGCAAGACAGAGGTCAGTTACAACGGTTTTGTTAGTTTCGACCGCTTGGGCAAGAAATTAGAATTGTTGGGTGTAGAAGATTACGTGAAGTACCAGTATGAATACCAACTGCTGCGTGGCAACGAGGATAGTTTTACCGGTATCTTCGGTGGCAACATTAACGATGCCGATTTTTACACAGGGGCTTACCAGCGCATCCATGACCAGTATGGCAATCGTGCGGGCATAGACTGGCAGGACGAGGTATTCGGCAGCACTGGTATCACGCAGAACCACAACGTCAACATCAGCGGCGGCAGTGAGAAAACTAAGTACATGCTGAGCTACAACTATACCGGTGAGGATGGTATCATGGCTAAGCACGGTTACCAGAAAAACAGCATTCGCGCCAAGATCAACCACGAGCTGTGGAAAGGTGTACGTTTCGATTTCTCCAGCAGCTTGCAGATGACCAAACTCGAGGGCGGCGGTTCGTTGGGTGGTACGTTGAAGCAAACCATTCTACAGCCTGTGACTGGCGGTGAGCGTTGGACTAACGAGGAGATGCTCAACAAGGATTTGGCCGACGACATGGAGGAGATTCCCGGAAGCTCGGGTTACGACTCCAATAATCCTCTCTTGAACAACAATGCCATTACCAAGGAGAAATACACCCGTATGGCCACGGTGAACGCCGGTTTGGAGTTCGACATTATTAAGAACCTTACGTTCCGCACGGCGGGCAGTTACATGTGGCAGCAGGTGCGTGATGATATGTGGGACGACGGCTCCACTAAAACCGCTAAGAGCAATAATAGTCCTTATGGCTACGGCTCACGCGACAATAATGAGAAGTTCTCTTACCAGTGGACTAATACGTTGAGCTACGCTTTCGATGTGAAGGATGACCACCATTTCAACGTCCTGTTAGGTCAAGAGACGTGGTATCAGGAATCCATGAAGTTGGAAAATGAATACCGTGAGTTCACCACTGGTAATTTCGGTCTGAACGATGTTTCCATGGGAACACCTTACGAGTGGAAATCCAGCAAGAGCCGCGAGGGCATGGTGTCGGTCTTCGGTCGTATCAATTACAACTTTGGTGATCGCTACCTTATTACCGGTACTATTCGTGGCGATGGTTCGTCCAAATTCGCCAAGAGTAATCAGTGGGGGTTCTTCCCCTCGGCTTCTGCCGCATGGCGCATTTCTGAGGAGGCGTTCATGAAAGACAACACCGACTTCTTCCAAAATCTGAAACTGCGCGTAGGTTACGGTACGTCGGGTAATAACAACATTGACGACAATATGTATTCTACCAACTACGGTTCGGGACACTACGCTATCAATGGTACCGATTTTATCACTTATATTCCCGGTAGCACGCTCGGCAACAAGGAACTGAAGTGGGAGAAAACCACCACTACCAATGTCGGTCTGGATGTTTCCATCTTCAATAGCCGCTTCAACCTGTCGGTAGACTGGTATAACAACGTCTCCAGCAACCTGCTTATCAAGCAGAAGATTCCTACCTCTACGGGTTACAGCGACCAGTATCAAAATATCGGTTCCATCCGTAATCGAGGTGTGGAAGTAGTGCTGAATTCTACCAATATCCGCACAAAAGATTTCACTTGGACGATGGATTTCAATATCGCTTTCAACCGCTCCAAGGTACTCGACATCTACGGCGATAACAACGAGGCGAACAGTTTCATCCAGGACTATGAAAGCCGTATGGGCTTCAAGATTGAAAAGGACAAGCCTATGGGGCAGTTCTACGGTTTGGTGTACGATGGTATCTACACTACTGACGACTTCGAACAAGTGGATGTTGATACCTACCGCTTGAAAGACGGAGTCGCCTCGCTGAAAGGATTCGATCGTAACAGCGTGAAACCCGGCGACGTGAAATATAAGTCGATTGCCGGCGAGACTGATGATGACGGAAACCCGGTGTGGAGTACCAACGATCGTACGGTCATCGGTAACGCTTCGCCCAAGTTTACCGGCGGTTGGAACAATACCTTTACGTATAAGGGTTTCGACTTGAATATCTTCATGAATTTCTCCGTGGGTAACGATGTGTTCAACATGAGTACGCAGCGCTTCGTAGGCCCCTATTTGGCCAACCAGAACTCCATTGGTGACATGGTGAACCGTTTCACACTCGTCGACCCGCTTACCGGCAAGGAGAGTAAGAGTTTGGCACGTTTGGCGGAACTGAACCCTGGGCAGCACAACGACGACATGATGTGGAATATTTCGAGCAATAACAAAACTGCTATTAGCGACCATAGCAGTTATTACATTGAGAATGGCTCGTTTTTACGTCTCAGCACTATCACTCTCGGCTATACGCTACCTAAGGGACTGGTTCGGCGCGCCAAGATAAGCAATGCCCGTGTGTATTGTACGATGAACAACGTCTGCACCATTACAGGGTATAGCGGCTACGACCCCGATGTCGCTTCTTCTAGCAGTGCTTTGACACCAGGTATCGACAACTCTTCCTATCCGCGCTCTAAGAGCTGGGTAGTGGGTGTAAACTTAACTTTTTAACAAAAATGAAGAAAGTAGTCATGAAAAAGATAACAACTATTTTAAGTATATCGGCATGCCTGTTGGCATTCACTTCTTGTGAGGATTGGCTGGACATGCCTTCCGAGTCAAAAGCCGACAGTACCACCATTTTCGAGTCGCTGGATCGCGCAGAGATGGCGGTGGTGGGTGCCTACAATTCACTGAATAATCAAGAACTGGGCTACCAGCTCTTGGAGGGAACGGATGAGAGTGCTTCCACCGAAAACAACTCTAAATATAATGTGAGCAACTACGATTACACCAATACATCGTCCATGCTCAACTCTACCTACACCAGCATGTACAAGGCTATTGAGTATGCTAATGTCTGTATCAAGAACCTGCCGGACATGAGTGTGGACGAGAGTGAGCAGGTTAAACTGAACGGCTTGCTGGGTGAGGCACTTGCCATCCGTGCTTATGCCTACTGGAATATCGTGCGCTTCTACGGCGATGTGCCCTATACCGATGTGCCTACCAGTGAACTGACCACGTACTCCTCGTCCCGCGTGAGTCGCGACACCATCTATGATCACTGTGTGACTGACCTACAACGCGCTGTTGAGTTACTACCTTGGTACGATGAGGGTTATTTGTCGACGCCGGAGCGTATCTCCAAAAATGCAGCTTACGGCATTTTGGCCCGTGTGGCTCTCTATGCCGCCGGTTACTCTTTGCGCTGGGACTTAAACACGGTCCCCTATGACAAGTCTACCGTTAAGATTGCGCAGCGTGATGACACGGAACGCATTCGTGAGTTGTATCAGATTGCTGCCGATGCTTGCAAGGCAGTCATCAATCATGGCAAGAACGACCTGCTTGACGACTACGACCAGCTTTTCCGCGATTTAGCCAACCAGACTTACAATGAGGAGACGATGTTCGAATTCGGCAGTTACGGTCCCAACGGTACCAATACCCGTACGGGCTACACTAACGGCATCCCTACCAGCGGACAGGACAACTCCACTGGTGGGATGGGCAAGGGAGGCACACAGATGGTGGCTATGCCGACATTCTACTTCGAATTCGATGAGGACGACCAGCGCCGCGATGTTTCCGTCTGCAACTATGGCTTGAAACTTTCCAGCAACGGCAATAAGTATCAGATGAACACTTTTGCTGGTATGGGCGTGGGTAAATATCGTATCAACTGGAAGTCCGAGAAAGGTACCAAGGATGACCGTCGCGACATCAACTGGCCACTGTTGCGTTATGCCGATGTGCTGCTGATGTATGCCGAAGCGTTGAACGAACTGAACAACGGTGCCACACCCGAGGCCGTGAACGCTGTGAAGCAAGTACGCATGCGTGCTTTCCACAACGATGAAGACAGGGTCGGCAGCATTCCCACCGACTATACGGCTTTCCGCAACTATATCATCAAGGAACGTAAGTTGGAACTGAGCAATGAGGGGTTGCGCAAGAGTGACTTGGCACGCTGGGGCATATTGGTGGACTATCTTACCGAAGAGAAAGCTAAGTTGGTACGTTTGTGCAAGCGTGAGGGAGAGTATGCCAATGTGAAGCCCTATCGCGCTTACAAACTCACTTCTACCCCCGAGTTCCTTGACCCCACCATTGCGCTGGATTATATTGAAATGGACGAGAGTGACGTAACCTCTATCCTGAAGCCCTATGAATTACAAACATTGCACACCACAAACAGCAGTTCCAAAGGTGCTGTGGAGAAAACATTCTACGAGGTAGGTGACGAGGTGTACTATCTTGAGAATCAAGTGCCTGTCGGTTCAGAGTTCAAAGAGGTGAAATACACGATATTGAATATGTTCAGTGTGAATACCATCAAACAGAAAGGCAACTTGAGCGTGGATGAGAAGAAAGAAGCCGGTGTTAAAGAGGATGGAACTTCTACGGGTTCAGATGTGACAATCAGTTCAGAGAACTCTTGGATTACAGGTAACGCAGGCGTCTACTACGGCATGAAGAAAAATATGGTAGAGATCCTGCCGTTTAGTACGACTGCTATAATAGACGTCAATCCTGGTTTGAAAGATCAGCAACATCCTTGCTACTAAAATAAGTAATTGAATAATAGGTTAGTGAAAAATAAAGGCGGATACTCTTGTTTGAGTTCCGCCTTTGTCATATATTCGATTATTTTTGTTGTTTTATTTTAAATTTTTCTTCCCATGAAAAACATATATCTTATTATCATCTTGTTCTTTTCTGTTATCGGAGTCTGCGTACACGCCCGTCCTTTGGCCTTTCCCGGCGCCGAAGGTTATGGCAAGTACACAACCGGTGGACGCGGCGGGCGAGTTCTGATCGTAACCAATCTGAACGACAACGGCGAGGGGAGTTTGCGGTATGCCGTAGAACAGAAAGGGCCGCGTATCATAGTCTTTGCCGTAGATGGCACTATTGAGTTGAAGTCTTCGCTTCGTATTGATAATGATAGTATTACCATAGCCGGGCAGTCGGCTCCGGGTGATGGTATTTGTTTAAAAGATTATCCGTTGATTGTTAATGCGAGTAATGTTATAGTCCGTTATATTCGTGTCCGTGTGGGTGATCGTCATCAATTGGATAGTGATGCCATAGGTGGCGGGCGTTATGGACAGAAGAATGTTATTTTAGACCATATTTCTGTTAGTTGGAGTATCGATGAATGTCTGTCTATTTATAAAACGGAGAATCTTACCGTACAATGGTGTTTGGTGACTCATAGTTTGAATTCTTCGGTTCATACGAAAGGCAGTCATGGTTTCGGCGGCATTTGGGGCGGATACAAGGCTACATTTCATCATAATCTTTTGGCGAATCATGCAAGTCGCAATCCACGTTTTGCTTCGGTAGATGGTACAAAATGGGTGGACTATCGTAACAATGTCATATATAATTGGGGATTTAAGACCGCTTATGGTGGCGGACATCATGCTGAGATAAATATGGTGAATAATTACTATAAGCCGGGACCTGCTTCTCAACATCATCGTTTGCTTGATGTAGCTGAAGACGGTACTGGTCGTTATTATGTAGCCGGTAATGTAATGGAAGGTGATAAGGCCGTGACTGACAATAATCGTAGGGCTATTATAGACTGTGCCGGGAAATGTTATATTCGTAATGTAAAAAGCGCCTCGCTTACTTCCGGAATAAATCTGGAAGCAGTACCTGACAGGGGTGAAGAGTGTAGCTCTTGCTTAGTAGATACTCCTTTCCCGTACGAACCAATAGACGAGGATATTCCCTTTATAGCTTACCGGCGTGTATTGAAATCTGTGGGGTGTAGTTTTTCGCGTGATTCTTATGATCAAGAAATATTATATCAAGTGAAAGAGGGGCTAGGCACATTTGGTACAAATGGTATCATTAACTCACAAGAAGATGTGGGTGGATGGCCAATATTGAGGGTAGGTAAGCCCTTAATAGATACTGATGCAGACGGGATGCCTGATGTTTGGGAGAATGCTCATGGATTGAACGCAAATGATGCTTCCGATGCCTCCAATTATACATTAGATGAAAAATATACTAATATTGAGGTGTATCTCAATAGTCTTGTTCGATAATCATTTTTCTTAGCATTTCTGCCAATACATACAGAGATAGGTTGCTGAGGAAGCGTTATCTTTGCTTCGTTCACAACTATGAGATATATTACTTACACTAAAAATACCATGAAAAAACTATTTATATTGGGAACTTTTCTGTTTATAAGTTCTATTCCTATGGTGTCTTGTACGGATGATGATTGATAAAGATCCTAATTTTATGCCTCCTGACATAGTGATGGGAGGGGGAGATGTAGAGTCGGAATATCCGGAGGATTTGCCTGCTCCCGGAGCTTCTGTGATGTATACTCCGTCATTAAATGCCAATATGTATCGCCCTATCAGATGTTAAGTATTCCAGTGCTTATCCGCCTATATCCAGTTGGAAAACAGAGAATACACGTATTATTGCGTATATGGACGGGTATAAACCGGCTATTAAAACGTTGAAAGCGTATCAGGAGTCGGTTAATAAATACGGAAGTTCGACTACACTTCCGAAACAGGCGGCTACGGGAAGATTTTATACGAAGAAAATAGACGGACGTTGGTGGTTGGTTGATCCGGAAGGTTGTCTGCATCTGGAACGTAGTGCGACTTCTTTGCGTAAGGGAACTTCCAGTCGTAATAAAACGGCCTGGAATAGCAAGTTTGGAACTGATGAGAAATGGTTATCTACTACTCAACGTGAATTGAGTGAGATCGGCTTTCACGGTACAGGTGCTTTCTGCACAGGAACTTATTCACTGATTCAGACTCATAATGCTTCCAATCCGAGCAGTCCGTTAACTTTGGCGCCTTCATTTGCTTTTTTAAGCCAGTTCAAGAGTGCGAAGTCTTATAATTATCCCGGAGGAAGCGATGATAACGCGGCAGGTCTTGTGTTTTATAATGGATGGACTGAATGGTGTGAATCATATTTGGCAGGTAGTGCTTTCGCAGATTATTTGCGGGATCCTAATGTGTTAGGTTTCTTTTCTGATAATGAGATAAACTTCTCTTCAAACAGTTCCCGGATTTTAGATCGTTTTCTGGCTATCAGTAACTCAAGTGATCCGGCTTATGTTGCGGCGAAAGCTTTTATGGATTCTAAAGGTACGCAAAGTGTGACGGATGACTTGAATAATGAGTTTGCCGGGATTGTAGCAGAGAAATATTATAAAGCAGTGAAAGAGGCAGTGAAGAAAGTAGATGATAAGTTGCTTTATCTGGGAACTAGATTACATGGAACTCCTAAATATATGGAAGGAGTAGTGAGAGCTGCCGGAAAATATTGTGATGTTATTTCTATCAACTATTATAGCCGTTGGAGTCCTGAACTGACAACAGCGATTACTGATTGGGCTAATTGGGCGGACAAACCGTTTCTTGTAAGTGAGTTTTATACGAAAGGGGTGGAGGACTCTGATCTGAATAACCAGTCGGGAGCCGGATATTCTGTCCCTACACAAAACGAGAGAGCTTATGCTTATCAGCATTTTACATTAGGATTGCTTGAAGCTAAGAATTGTATCGGATGGCATTGGTTCAAATACCAGGATGATGATGGTACGGACAATTCGTCGAAACCTGCTAATAAAGGTCTTTATGATAATTCTTATCAACTCTTTCCTTATCTATCTTTCTTTGCCCGCGAATTGAATTTTAATGCGTATGATTTGATTCAGTATTTTGATAAATAGGTGTTTGTTTCTATATAATATTTGAGAGGAAAAACAAAGTGCGAATTTTACAGGATTAGTTTTGGTTAAAGCTATACTGCAAAATTCGCACTTCTTATTTTTTAATGAATAATCAATGTTTTATCAGAGTAGAGTATCATCTGATAGACAAATGAATATCGGTAGTGAAATATTAGTTATGTACTAACGTACCTATCTCTTCTCCACTGATAACCTTCTTTAAGTTGCCTACTGTGTCCATATCAAATACGACGATTGGCAGATTGTTTTCTTTACACATACAAGTCGCTGTCAAATCCATGACTTTCAAACCACGTTTCAGTACCTCATCGTATGTAATATCATCGAATTTGGTAGCGGTAGGATCTTTTTCGGGGTCAGCTGTGTAAATACCATCTACACGAGTACCTTTCAGCATAACGTCTGCTTCGATTTCTATGCCTCTAAGTGAAGAACCGGTGTCAGTAGTAAAGAAAGGATTTCCCGTTCCAGCGGACATAATGACTACTTCGCCGTTCTCCATACATTCGATAGCTTTCCATTTACTGTAGAATTCACCGATAGGTTCCATCCGGACTGCTGTCAACACACGTGCCTTTACGCCGGTAGCCACAAGAGCAGAACTTAGAGCGAGACTGTTGATTACGGTAGCCAACATTCCCATTTGGTCTCCTTTCACACGATCAAAACCTTTATTGGCTCCGCTTAGTCCGCGAAATATATTGCCTCCTCCGATAACGATACCAATCTGTACCCCTTGCTGGTGGATTTCTTTGATTTGTTCAGCATATTCTGCCAGTCTTTTTTCATCAATGCCATATTGCTTTTCGCCCATTAAGCTCTCTCCACTAAGCTTTAGTAAGATTCTTTTATACTTTGCCATACCTTTTGCTTTTTATTGTTTGCCGCAAATATAGAGATAATTTATCGGATAGCCTCACCGGGATACGATTACTTTTTTCATTATTTGTCTTCCCAAAAAGGTTTGTACAATTCCCCGCAATGAAAGATAAACGAGAAAAGCCAGCCACAGGGCATGATTTCCTAAAAGGGGATGGAAAGCGTAATAGACTCCAAAGAAGCTGGCAGAGGCAACTAACATGGAGTAAAGCATCTGCCGGGTAGCAGTGGCACCGATAAAAATGCCATCCCATAAGAAAGCGGAGAAACCGGCTAACGGAATAATGAGTGCCCAGTAAAAATAAGTGTCTGAAGCGCTGATTACTGAAGTGTCATTGGTTAGTAATCCCAGGAATTCTTTTCCGCCAGCTGCATAGAGAATTGTGAATACCAGTGAAAGACCGAATCCCCAATAGAAAAGGTGATGTACTGTGTTACGTAAGCCTGTTTGGTTTTTGGCACCAATGTAACGGCCGGTCAGTGCTTCACCGGCATAAGCAAATCCGTCCATAATGTACGAAAACAAAGTAAATAATTGCATGAGCAAGGTGTTCACGGCTAATACGATTTCTCCTTGGGCGGCCCCTGCAGAAGTAAAAAACATAGTGACTATAACAAGGCAGAGGGTACGGAAGAATATGTCCCGGTTGACTTGAAAGAAACGGTACATGGCTTGTTTCTGTATGATTTCTTTCCATACGATTCGTTTTTTAAGCACACTATAGTAACGCATGTATAACAAAATAGCCATGAAGAAACCTGCATATTGGGCAATTAAAGTCCCTGTTGCCACTCCTGCCACTTTCATGTCCAATAAGTAGACAAAACATAGACTGGCTACAATGTTGACAATATTTTGAGTAATAGCGATATACATGGG
>ENA-OQAB01000490-OQAB01000490.1-human-gut-metagenome-genome-assembly--contig:-NODE-490-length-21565-cov-2.919442_pt1 | contig 21565 bp, 26 predicted proteins | sample MGYA00242490_ERZ504517 | MGnify/ENA primary metagenome ERZ504517 (study PRJEB26092, sample SAMD00036298) | human gut metagenome | host: Homo sapiens | study: EMG produced TPA metagenomics assembly of...
GAGCAACCGGCCGCCGTCGCCCAACTCCACGCCATGCAAGGCACGCAACTTCCGGAGAGTGTCGCCGCTCCCGTAACTTCGAGAGAGCCGGCGACGGTAGCGTCGTGCATCGACCAATTCGACAGTGGAAGGTTGGCGTTACCGCCGTGATAGACTTCCCGCCCATGAATGAGCAGGCTGTCCGAAGTCAGGAGCACACCGTTTTCTTTGGACTCGCCCAACAGAATGCTTCCAGTCAGGGAAAGGTGGGCATCGGCGAAATCGACCCGTTTCCCGTTCAGGTAAATCGTTCCGGTGGCCTTATCGCAACGGAGCGGCTGCATACCGCCCACAAAGAGTTGATTGCCGCCGACGTGTACGTCGCCTGTCAGGCGGATGCCGTAGGTGTAACCGATAATGTTTCCTTCGTCATCACTCTGTGAGGTGCGGTACATTTCCAGCAGACGACGGTTGTCGATGCCGGCGGTAAAGCCGTAGTCGGCGCATAACGATCCCTGCATGTCGCCACCGCTTCTGGGTAGATAGCCTGCCCAGCTACCGAAACCGTCGCCCTCCCCGGAAACGCCTGACGAAATCGCCTCGGCAAACCCGTAAGCCGTGTTGTGCAGACGGATGGACGTGTCGTCACCTTCCTCTACACCGTAAGGATTGTTCTCGCTTTTGCGCTCCTGGGCGTTGAAGAAGGTCTGGTATAACTGGCGGTAGAGACTGTAACACAGGCTCTGCGTATCGAGACCGCCGATGCCGGGATGAAGGGTGACGCTCATTTGGTATAGGAGGTTTTGGATAGGAATTTCTGAATCTTGGAGGTCAGCGAGAGGAAGTTGGGAAAGTTCAGCGGCTGCATGGTTCCCATGAGCGTAGGCGTCATAATCTTACTGCACTCCGTCAGGAAATCTAACATGAGCTGCGCCAGCTCGTTACCCAAAACCAGCGGTTCGGTGGCGTTCTCGTCGCCGAGCGTCACTTTGTTGTCGGCAACGGCAACGGTCGTGGAGTTTACCTTCTGTACGATTTTGTCGGCGGTCTGTCTGACTTCCGACTTATCGACGGTCTGCGCAATCTCTTCCGCACCTTGCATGACCGACGATTCTTTGCCGCTGGTCGTTCCTGACCGTTGCCGTGATGCCTTCGGCCGTGTAGCTGGTATGGGGCTTCGTTTCCGGTCGGTTCCAGCTCGTCGTAATGCGGGCAGGAGTCGCTGTCGGGGTCGAGAGCCTCGGTTTCCGTCATGCCGATGCTGACCTCGGAATGCGCCTCCATGCGGATGGTTTCGGCATGGGAGTAATTGACGATATAGGCATGGCAGGTGGCGGCGTCCACTACGATGGTCACCTCCGAAAAAAGGGTCGGTACGATGAGAAAACCGCCCTCGTTGTTCCGGGCGGCAGCCAGCAACACGCCTTTGTGGATGATACCGCCCGCCGAAGCAGTTTCGTCAGGATATTCGCCCACGTCCACCGTGCCGCCGTAGTCGGCGAACTCTTCATCACTGGGGTCGTCATGTATCTTGGCGACATAACCGTGAATCATGCGGGCGGTACCCACGCCGCCCATGCCGCCCGGAGCCATCTCGATACGCTCAATACTGCGCCCCAATGCGATTTTGCGGATTGCCTCCTGTATCATCCGCCGGTTGTTGTCCTGTGAATTCTTCATATTCAAAGAATAGATAAATTCGACAATAGACAGTTGGATAGAGGCTTTTTGCTATCTTTGAATACTTAAAATGAAACTTTATAAAAAATGAATATACAAGAAAAATTATTATCGTTAGGAGTATCTGAAAAAGAGATAGTATCTAATTTGCGCGGGGCTTATAACACTTCATTCTTCCATATTTACACAGCAGGAGATTTCAACACCGATTTAAGCCTAATAAGCCAAGAAGATCGAGGGACTTTCATTCATGAATACATCCACTATTGGCAAAACATAGGTACTTTGTGGGGATTATCTTCCAGTATTTTACGCTATGAAATGATGTTGAAACTGAAAGAGGAAATAGCCGTCCGTGATGAAGTCAAGTTACCGTATTCTATTTCTCCGACAGAACGAATGAAGCGTCTTGACAGCATATTCAGAGTTGGAAATGGATTTTTCAATGACAGTCAATTTTATGGAGTAAAAATAGACCAAACTAAACGAATCGAGATTAGAACAGGAGAGAAAATTGTCGAAGGGAAAAATATGCCTGTAATATCATTGATTATAACATTTGAAAACAAGGTTACGGATACTTTAGAACTGGGAGCACACATCATCAAGGAAAGCATGGCAGCCTTGTATCAAAGTTTAGTTGACCCTGATGCTACACATGATGATATTCCGTACAATGTTGTGAAAATATTATGCAAGCACAACTATCCTTCATTATACCACAATACCAAACTTCTTATCTGCTGTTGTCATGCAGCTCTTTTCAGTATGGCCCCAGGCGAGAGTCTGATTAAGCTATTGGCAAAAGCTGAAAAAGAAAAGATTACCGACGGTATGCAACTATTTTCAGATTATATCGATCAGTCTACAATTACAACACCACAAAAGAAGAGCATTCCTATTCCCGATTTTTTTGATGGAATGGTCAACAACTTTTTAGAAATGTTGAAGCAAAACTTAGTTGCTCCGTTAGATTATATTAAGACGGTTCTGGAGCGAGTGCGTTTATCCAATAAGATGCTTCCTCTATTGACAGTTTTATATGAAGAAAAAACAGATTGCATTTCGATAGAAAACTTAAATGCTATCATTAGTTGGTTAGGCATTCCTTATATTCAAACTCATAGTTGTGGACATCATAATCCTGCAACAGCAACGAAACGTGCTGAAGATATAGTTGAAGGCGATGATTCGATGGACGTTCTTGAATTGATCGCTTTGGAGGCAATGTATAAATTTTTATTAGGCAATTCATCCTTTCGATGTTGTCCACTCTATGGTATGATGTGTAGCGAATCACCCATAGCGAAATCCGAATGTTTCGATACACCGTGGTTGGGAACTCCTTGTGCATTCACAGTCATAAGTTCACCGCTGGAATTGGATAAGAAAAATGTCCATTGGTAAAATCATCTTTAAGAGTTATTTCCATACGTTGTCTTTGTTCCTTTGATTTTATGCGGTATCGTGATTTTCTGCCGGTAGCCTCCCGTCCCGAAAGTGGTTGTAACCTCCTCGACGATGTAGGTGCCGTTCTTGGCCGGGTTCCGGTCATCGATGAGTTCCACCTGACAGGCCGGATATAACCCGAAATCCCCGAAGAGCGTCACCGAACCGCTGATGCCGTTCAGGTTGTAGCTGCGGAAGTATTCGATGGCCTCCTCAACGAGCTTGTCGGAGTTGATTTTCATGTTCGGCGACATGTAGGGTACGATGGTGTAGGTCGAAAGGTCCACTTTCGTGCGGGTCTGCGCACCGCTGGCCGTGGTGTTGCCCGTCACCTTGTGCGTCTTCTTGCTGATTTGCGTGGCGTTCACGGTCTGGAACTCCTTGCTGCCGGAAACGTTCGGGTCGTAGTCGGGATTCAGGCGCACCGTCACCTCGAAGAATTTCTCATCCGAGCCCAACGCCTTGGCCTGCACGGCAAGGAATTTCGGGTCGGTCTTGAGCACTTTCAAATCCGACGAGGCCACATGCGTGTCGAAGCGGATACAGAAAGGACCGGATGCGCTGTCTTCCGGAAACCGGGGCTGACTCTTGGCGGAGGAGTACGGACGGCCGATAGCGATGGCGGGCATCCGGTCGGGACTGTTTTCGTCGTATTTCAGAAAGCAGTAGATGCGGTAACGGCTCCACGCCGAGAGGATGTCGGCAACGGTGAAGTTGTCCGTGATTTTGATTTTCCCGATCTGGATGTCGAACCGCTTGGTCTCGGAGTGCAGTTTGAATCCGGTATCTTTCAGGATGTTGTATTTGCCCTCCATCACGTCGTTCACGCTCGTGCCCGATGCCGGCGTCTCGAACTTGGGTGCCTGCTTCAGCTTGAGCTTGTAAGCCATGTTCTCGCATTTCAGCTCGAAGCTGCTCTCGGTGTTATAGCCGGTGATGTATCCGTCGAACATCGTGCGCAGCATCCCGTTATAGCCCAAACGGATACGCACCCGTTGCCCGGTTTTGAAGGTCGTGGCGTCCATCGCCGAGTAACTGGAACGTTTCTCGATGACCACGCCGTCCTGCATGACCTCGGTGGTTATCCGGCTGGCGTCTTTGCCTTCAAGGGTGGCCGTACCGATGATGGTGGAGCGGAAAATGGTCCCTTTTGGAAAACGGATGGTTGCCGTGCCGATGAGTTTCTTGTAGGTCTCGACGATTTCGACCTCCTGCACCTCCGTGAGTGTGACAGGGTTCTGTATCGCCATCGGATTACCCGGGTCGGGATCGCCGATGGTAATCCGACAGCATAGTATGTCAAGCGGTGCTACAGCCATAGGTTGTTCAATTTTAGTATGGAGGTCGGGTCGATGACGTCGGTGCCGAACCGTACCCACTTGATCCATTTGTTCGTATGTTCGATGGCCTCGTCCATCACCTCGGCGTCTTTGGAAATCAGCTCTACCGCCTCGGACGGTTCCACCGCCACGCATTGCAAGGTATATGGCTGCACGTTTCGGTATTCGGCTGTTGGAAGCGAGTAACCCAGAATGATAAGCTGCGAAATTTTCAACTGCCGCAGGATGGTGTTGTCGCAGTCGATGACACCTTTGTACTGGACGATTTTCAGGAATTTCGACAGCTCGGCTTCCGGGTACACGTCGGGATATTTGCTGGTTATCCGACCGTTTACGGTAAATTCCAGATCGCCACCCGAAATGAACTCTTTTCGGGTATAGTCGCGGCCCTGCACCGTGGTCAGCACGATGTTGTTTTTCGAGGAGAGCTGTATTTGCGGACCCAAATCGACGAAGGTAATCAGCCCGTATTTGCTGTTGGGCTCCACCTTGCCGCTTTCCTTGTCGTAGTAGGTTCCCTCACCGCTGATTTTCAATTCTATGTAGTCTGCCACCGTGCGGCCCACGATGCTGTCGGTGTAGTTCTTCTTCTCGGCGACAGCCTGCTGCTCCTTGATGAGCTGGTAGTATTGTCCCGATTTGTTGACGATGGCACTCTGCGACTGGGTTTCGAGGTATTTGTCCCGCTCTTTCTGTTCCCAGTATTTGATATAGCGGGGATAAGAGCGGAGCATGCCGTAGGCCGTCTGGCTGGCGAACTGAATGACGGCACGTTTCAGGATGTCGCTGTTCTTGGAGAAGTAATGTACGGCACCGTCCTGAAACTCCGCGAGTCCCAGACCGATGACGCGACGGGCGGCATCGCTGATGTAGCCGCCCAGTCCGCCATGCGAAAGGATGCCCCCGCTCAGAAGCGTCGAGGCACCGATATTGAGCAATCTGCTGCCGAATAGGTTCTTCATGTCGTTGTCTTTTCGTTAATTAACCGTTCCACGAGGCGTCGAAGTCATGCACTACGTCGATAAGGGCCTGTGCCATCTGTTCCTTGAAGTGCTGGATCTCGGCGGTCTGACCCTCGGGCGATTTCAACAGGTCGATGGTCTCCACGCTCATCAGGTTGGTGATGTTGACGATGACCTGCTTGGGAGCCGCCGAAGATAACCGCCCCGTACCGGAGTAGTTGCCGCCCGCGCCGCCGTCATCGTCTCCTATGTTCGTGATGCGGTTGGCGTTGAACGGGGAGGTGTCGTTCGAGTCCGGCTCGTTGGCATAGAGCGCAGCTGAGAAGCCCGCCTTACGGAGGATGTTTTCCGCAGCCTCCGAGGAACCGCCAAATACCTGGCGTAGGGTACCGGAAAGGTTTACCAACAGGTGGTGCACGCGCTGCCGGCCGGCCAGCATCTCCTGCCGCTCCTTGTCGGTAGCCTGCGCGTTCAAAGCCTTCTGTACCCACAGCCCGTCTTTGTTCTGCGTAAAGCCGCCACGGGCCAACTCTCCATAGTCGAATCCCGACTTCTCGATCAGGGCACGGGCACCCGCCATGCTCTCGATGGCATCGAGATAACCTTGTGCCGCCGTGGTGATGTGTTTCACGGTGGTGTTGTTCTGGTAGGCGGCGTAAGTGGGCGTATAGGCCGCAGCCACTTCCGGCAGGTCACCGAGAGCGTTGGTATAGGTAATCTTGCCGTTACGTTCGAACCAGAAAGGTTTGTCCAAGCCGAGTTTCTTTGCGGCTTCGGCCGCCGTCACCGCCTGCTGCCCGTATTTGAGGGCGATGTTCTCGATAAAGGCACGGACCTCCAACGGGTCGGACATTTTGCCGAACTCGGCATAGGCGGCGTTCAGGCGCGACTGGCTGTCACGGCGGGCAATGGCGGTAATGGCCTCCCGGCTGTCGTCTTGTTGAGCATCGCTATAACTGTATGCCGGAGCATGATAGACACCCCCGCTCGGGAGGAAGACAAGCTGGCGCCGAGTTCAGCCAGAAATGACATCCACCAGTTCCCGGTAAATATTCCGATTTTATGCCCGCTGCTTTCCTCAACTGTCTTGCCGGAGGTCAGGTCGTCCACCGCCTTTTTGGTATCGATGGCCTGCTGGTAGGTTTTGTGCAAGGCCGCGTACAAGTCTTCGATGACCGGATAGCGGTATTTCTCGTTGGCGGTTATGTCTTCCAGTACGGCGTCCTTGGCTTTCTTGATCTGCCATGTCTTGTAGGCGACCCAGCCCAAGGCTCCCACCAATGCGGCGATACCGGCCGTTGCGGCAACGGCACCCGTACCAATGGCACTCAGGGAACCGGCAGCACCGACCAGACCGCCGCCCGTAGCGACCTGTGAGGCGAACAGCGAGGAGAATCCGGCACGGGCGGCGAAGGACCCGGCTCCGCTTTGCAACAAGGCACGCCAGTGCGCACCTTGCCGCTGACACCGGCTGCCCGCAAGGCCGTGACAAGGGCCCGTTTGTTGGCGAAAGAGAGTGCTTTGATTCCTCGTGCACTGGTCAGGCCGGTCAGACCGGAAACCAGCTCGACGATGGAGTTGCCTGCGGTCTGTTTGCCGATAAAGCCGACCGCGACGCCGACATTGGTCAGGGCGCCGGCGAGTTTGAACAGCCGCGTGGCGACAAAGCCGGTGAACAGGAGCGGTTCGATCCAGTAAAAGTTACGGGTCATCCACGATGCGAAGTTACCCAGCACGGAGAGCAGGCTCATGACGCCCTGCCCAATGGAGGCGAGACCTCGGGCGAACTTCGCGGGAATTGAATTTGGCAAGGAAGTCTTTCAACGTGCTCCGGATGACCGGCTCGATGAGTTCGTACCCTTGCATGAAGGATTCCGTAAGCTGGGAGGTCATCTGGTACCACAAGCCTTTGGTCGTGTCCTGCTTGACTTGCGCCAGTTCGGAGGAGATGCCCTGCGACGCCCGGTTCTGGGAAGCAAGCGTCCGAAGCTGCCCGTAGTTGCTGACAAACATCATGGCGGCGTTGCCTCCGATTTTGCCGAAGATGGTCTGCATGTCGGCCATCGTCGCCCCTTTCTTGTTCAGGTCCTCGAAGATGTCGGCCAGCGGGCGCAGCTTTTCCACCTGCTTGCCGTAGATGTCTTCCATGCGGGTGAATTTCACACCCAGACGGTCCAATGCCTCCCGCGCCTCTTTGGTGGGTTTGGCAAAGCGGGTGGCCATAGCTCGCAAAGCCGTACCGGCCATTGTTCCTTTGATACCCATATTGCCGAGCACGCCGATGGCGGCGGATGCTTCCGTAAAATCGACGCCCGACAGACGCAGGTAACCGGCAGCCATCTTGAAGGACTCGGCCATCTCGATGATGTTTACGTTGGAACGCGAGACGGTAGAGGCCAGGATGTCGGCCACCGAGCCCATGCTGGTGTTCTTGATGTTGTAGCCGGTCTGGATGTTGGTGGCAAGGTCGGCAATCTGCGAGATGTCGTTGTCCCCGATGAGCGCGAGGTTCGTAATCGGGCGGATCGATTCGTTGATGGTCTCGATACCCATACCGGCCATACTGAGGAATTTCACCGCACCCGCCACCTCGATGGCCGTAAACTTGGTCTCAACACCGATGCGGCGCACGTACCGGGCCATCCGGTCGAAACGCCCCTCGAAGGTCGCCAGGTCTGAATCGGCAACCCGGAGAATCGAGTGTGCCGACTGCATGATGTTGGAATACTCGACGGCCTCCGTGAATTGTGTGCGAAGGAAGTTGTAGGCCATGTAGGCGTTGAGCATTCCGGCCATCGGGAGGTTCCGCCACGACGGAGCCTTGGAATACTGGATACGGTTGATGGCCGCACGGCGTTTGCTGCCGTACACGGAATCCTCGAAAGCCGCCTGACGGCGCATGGTTGTTACCGCACGGGCTGCGTTGCGCCGCCGCTGGGTATCCTCGGCCTGACGGCGTCGCTTCTCCGCATTGAGTTCCTCGCGGCGGGTGCGCTCGGCAATTTTGCGCAACTCCCGGTCGGTACGCGTACGTTCGCTTTCACGTAAGCGTGCGGCACGCTCGGCGGCACGGATCTCCGACATCTGCCGGAAGGTCTCCACTTGCAAGGCCGCTTTCTCTTTGGCCTGCTGCATGCGCTGACGGTTCATGGCCTCGTCCGCATAGAGACGTTTGTTCAGTCCGGCCTGTTCCTTGTCGGAAAGAACGGCGGCTGCGACTGGGGCATACGGCGGGCGCACGACGGGACCGGCAGGGACGGAGGTCGCGGGAGCTGCCGTATTCAGGTGCAGCGTCATAGTGGCTGCGCCCCGGATATTGCCTAAAAGAATGAGAATTTCCTGCAAGCGTGCCCGGGCCGCGTCGGTCTTGATGTTTACCTCACGCCTTTTCTCTAAATGAGCGAGGGCAGAGTTGATCTTGCCGATGGAACGGGTGACCGTCCGCTGGGTGTCCATGACGCTCTTGACAGCCGAAGCGGCATTCCGTTTCGCCTCGGCCTGCTGCTCGTCCAATTTTTTCTTGCCGACAAGTTTGTTGGTCTGGTTACGGAGCGCACGACCGTCGATTTTCTCGCCGGGATTGATGGTCAGCTTGATGCCCTGCGTCAGTTCTTTGATTTCGGTCAGCAGGTTCTTGACACCTTCCAGTCGCTTTTCCGTTTCGCCGGTTCGGATTTCCAGATCGAAGTTGAAATCCTTCTTCTTGCCGTTCTTTCCCCGGAAGGTCTTTTCCACGGCCTGCATCATCTCGTTGATGTTGGTCACGACCGGTGCAAAACTTATCCGACCCTTGCTCAGCTTCTCGACGGCATTGGCAAAGGCAGTGACCTGCTCGGTTCCCTCCGTGGCATTGACCTTTATATCGTAATAGACTTCGTAATTCTGCGTTTGAGCCATGAATAGCGTGTTTACATCCGTTGAAAGAATAGCCCTTTTCGGGTGCCGGGGACTGAAAAGGAAAGCCCCGCAGTCACAAGGGCTGCGGGGCTTCGGAAAGCGGATCAGGGAGACGGCGGTTGCAAGGTCAGACGGGAGACGAGCACCTGCTGGTGCAGCCACAACGCCTCCTCGGAAAGCATGGCAACTCTTCGTCCGTGATGCTGTCGAGATGAACACCCGGGAAGTAGTGGCGGATATAGATCAGCCGTTGACGAATCCGCTGGTCGTCACGTACTGCCCAGGTGTCTATCAGTTTACCAGCAGGCTCTGACGGTGGTGATAATCTCCGAAAGCTGGGACATCAGACCGAAGAGGAACAATGATTCGTTATCCACCAACTCCTTGTCGCCGTCGAGGAAGCAGTCGCGGGCGAGCTGACGCATGGCGTTCACCTCGTCCTTCTTCGATGCCGCCATGAACTTCGAGAACTGCGGGAAGGTCGGCTCGCCCATGTAGGCGACGTAGAACTCCTTCTCGCCGCAGTCCGTGTCGCCGAACACGACCATTGGATAGACCTTGCGGGATTTCTTTTTCGGCCTTCAGCGCGGCCGCCTTCTCCTTAATCTGGGCTTCCTGCTCCAGCGTAAGATTCTTATCTTCCATTTCTGCGTGATATTTGGTTACAAAAAGGAATAGCGGCTTTATCGCTTCAACGGGTGTAATTTCGCAGATAAAATTGTCTATCTACTTGTTTATTCGTATCTTGCAACAGGTTTCGGCATAATACGGAGCCTGTTTATATATAGGATAAAACCTGCTTTTGCGGTCATATTCCGTCAGATAACAACGATATTGATATATAGAGAAATGAAGATACAATACGCAAGCGACCTTCATCTGGAATTTGATGAAAACAGCCGTTTTTTGCAGAAACATCCCCTGGCCGTAACGGGAGATATTCTTGTTCTTGCCGGTGACATCGGATACTTGAGTGATAAATACTGCGAGCGACATCCGTTTTGGGATTGGGCAGCCGACCATTACGAACAAGTAATCGCTATTCCGGGCAATCATGAGTTTTACCGGGATTCGATATGGCAACAACGGTAGACGGATGGAGTTATGCCCTTCGCCCCAATGTTCGTTATTATAACAATCAGGTCATATCGCTGGGGGTAGAAATTGACTTGATTGTGACACCTCTGTGGGCACAGATTCCGTTCGACAAAGCAGCGGAAACCGTTATGCGTGTGAATGATTTTAGGAATATCCGTTGCGAGAACGACATACTAAGGTGGACCCGCTTCAACGAGGAGCATTTTCGCTGTTTCCGGTTTCTGACCGAGGCCGTAAAACAGAGCAAGGCCAAACACATCGTGGTTATGACACATCACGTCCCCTCATCGCTACTGATGGCTCCTGAATTTCAGGACAGTCCGATCAACGGAGCGTTTATGGTGGACCTGACAGACTATATCGAAGCGAGCCCGATTGAATATTGGATATACGGGCACTCTCACCGAAACATCGACGCAACGATCAGAAACACCAGGTGCCTGTCGAATCAATTAGGATATATCGGTGGTAATGAGCACATTTCATTTGATCCGGCTCGATATATGGAGATAGTCGAGGAATAATCTTTGTACAAATGTACCACTGTATTGAAAATTTGTGGTAACTTTGTACGAAAGATAAAAGAAGACATGGAGTATATTGAGAACATCATACGGAACAATGGAGGCTACATTACTGCGAATCAGGCGAAGGCCGTAAATCGCACAACGTATTACAAGGTACTGGAACTGGTCAGAAACGGAGATTTGGTTCGCATACGCCCAGGTGTGTATCTGTTGCCGGATGAAATGGCTAAAACCATGATTGATGTTGAGATAGTCATTCCGGGAGGCGTTCTATGTATGTACTCTGCATGGTCCCATTATGGACTGACCACCCAAATACCGACTGAGTATTATATTGCCATAGCGCGTAACAGAAAAGTAAGGACACCTGAATATCCTCCCATTACGATATATCGATGGGATGAAGTGGCCTATGAAACCGGAATCACACATACCGTCATAGAAGGGATTACCGTTCCTGTTTATGACATCGAAAAATCGGTCTGTGACGCCATAAAACACCGGAATAAAATCGGTATTGATGTCAGCTCCGAGATACTGAAGAACTACCTGAGCCGCAAAACGCGGGACATCGATAACTGATGAAATACGCCAAAATTATGCGATGTGGCATCAACAATAAAAAAATATCTGGAAATACAGTTATAAAATATGGGAGAAAAGAATTACGGAAAATCCGTCAGGGCAAAACTCCTGAACATATCCAAAGCGGAAAAGCTGGGTTACCAGCTCATAGTAATCCGTTACATTCAGGAACGCCTGTTGTATCGCTTGTCTCAGAGCCGTTTCCGCGAGAAACTGTTTCTGAAAGGAGGCGCGTTGCTATACGCTCTCGAACAGTTCCGGGCACGTCCGACCTTGGACATAGACTTCCTCGGCGATAAAATCAGCAGGGACAAGGAGTTTGTAAAAATGGCATTCGAGGAGATATGTGCCGTGTCTTGTCCGGAGGACGGGATGACATTCGACACGGAAAGCATCTCAGCCGAAGAGATAACGGTAAACAAGGAATATCATGGCATACGGCTTCATGTTACGGCTCGGCTGGATACCATCCGCCAAGTCATTTCGATGGATATCGGGTTCGGAGATGTGATTACGCCGAAACCCGAAGAACTGGATTATCCGGTATTGCTGAAAGAAACTCCGGCTGTCAATATCATGGCCTATTCATTGGAAACGGTCGTGGCGGAGAAATTTCAGGCTATGATTGATCTGGCGGAAGAAAACAGCCGGATGAAAGACTTTTTTGACGTGTACCGCATTCTGGAAAGCAACAAAGTGAATGAAGAGATGTTGCAACAGGCTATTACCGCCACCTTCTCGAATAGAGAAACCGGATACAAGCCGGATCACATTCTGTTTGCGGAAGAGTTCGTGAAAAGTCCGACACGTATTGCTTTCTGGAAAGGTTTCTTGCGAAAAATCAAATACACGGAAGAACTGTCCTTTGAAACAGTAATGACCGTAATAAAAGAGCGACTACAAGGATATTGGGAAAATTTATAATTCGAAATAATATGGACAATAAAAAATTATCTGAAAAGAAACAAGAATTGATGAAGCCTGATTGGACAGAGAATCTTCATCATGAATTGCAAGAACTACCTTTGCAAGAAGCAAAATGGATTGTAGAAAATATGACTGACTCAGAAATATTTTCTAAAGTAAATAACCGCAGATTTCAGGAGGATTATATTGCCGATTATATAGAGTATCTTTGGACTATTAGTCCAATTGCATATTGGAAGCACATTATTGCGTCATTATCACCCAATATAGGTGCTCTTTGGAGTGATAATATGTCGCATTTTAGAAAAATGTGTACTATTAAGATTCCTGTTGATGTCTTACATGCTGTTTTATCTTTTGCAATATCCCATGATGATAAAAATCGGCAAGATTCAGAAGCTATTGGTTGTGTTATTAAGGCTCAAATTGATAAATTTGGTAGAATAGATGAAATTAAGGCATATATTTCTTCACTACCAGAGAACCAACGAGTTTTTGCGAAAGAGAAAATTTTTGAATATGTAAAACAAGAATGCGGTTATATCTTTTACTGATATGGATAATCATTTTACTATAAATTATCTTCAAGCAATAAAAACTCATCTTCATATCGATTTCAATACAGATAATAGAGCTGTATTCTATCCTGACAAGGTTTGTAATTCAGACTTTATCAATTTGAAAAAGACTTTAGATCAAATATGGAAGGAAACAGAGAGTGCGATTTCTATTTTAAGGACACGAGAGGAAGCCTTTGTCCAGATGGGTTTGTTTGGTTTAGTAGACGATTTGGACTTAGCTGTAAAAGTTGGTTTTTCGTTAGGTGACAGAATTGTATTAGTTGATTACTTATACGAACGGATTTTATCTAAATTGTCTCCTGAACGGATAAATATAACTCATATTGGTTCCATTGCGAGTTCATTAGTCAATCTCTTACCTTTAGCAGAAAAAGGAAGGATCGTAATGATTCCCAATCCTTTTATGTGGCATTCTGATTCAAAGCAGATTATATCAGAAGTCATAAGAAATGGAGCTGATATGACTCCGGAATTATTAAGTCTTTTGAATATGCTATCAATTACAAAATATTGTAATTTACATCCATATACGATAGCAGAATCACCTGAACGGTTCCAAACAATTATCGAACAAGATATCGATTTCTCCGATGCAAGAGGTCTTAGCTCCGGAAAATATGCTTACGATGGGATATTAGGAGCATTATTATCAGAAAAAATAATCAATGAAACAGAATTGAATATTGTGCTGAATACTCCTATCACTCAATATTATGACATAATATCTCAAGAAAAGGATTTTTATAGAGATTATCTCCAGATTTTAACAAATGGAGGAGCTTTATCTGCGTCTAATAATATTGATTCTGTAAGATCATTGATTGTTAAAGCAATAGGTAGAAGAAATGAGCAAGCGAAGCAGAAAATAAAAAAAACTATTGAGATTGGTGGCGGAATAGGTGGCGGAATTATTAGCATTTTAGGAACAATTTCAGTCATATCTGCGCCATTAGCATTGACAGGTGCCTTGCTTAGTTTTGCTCCTTCATTAGTAAGTTTATTAAGTGATAAGACAGAGGCGAAAAATTCTGTTATATCTATATTCAATAAGTTGTTAGAAAATTAAAAGTAACTCTTGAAGAAGTGAAGAAACAAAGAAAAGAGGGAATGCCGACATCGGGAGACATTCTCTCTTTTTTACAGCAACGCTTTCAATTTCTCCTCCAGCACGAATTTGGCAATGGCTCCGACCTGCCGTCCGACCTCCTTGCCGTCCTTGAAGAAAATCACCGTCGGTATGTTCCGGATGGAATACCTTACGGCTATGTCGTTGTTCTCTTCCACGTCACACGCAGCGATAACCGCCTGTTCCTTGTAGGCCTCCGCTAACTCCGCAACCATCGGTGCCAACGCCTTGCACGGGCCGCACCACTCGGCGCCGAAATCGACCATGAGCGGCTTCTCCATAGAGAGCAGCTCATCAAAGTTCTTCTCTGTCGCTTGTATCATAATCATTCGTTATAGGTTATACTCAAAAGGCTGCAAAGATACCGAAATATCCCCGGATCGCAAACACAAAACCGCCCCTTTTCAAAAAAGGAAGCGGTCCCATGCAAGAGAATGAAAGCTAAATGGTATCCCCATCTCCAATCTGAATATCAAAGGGATTGAGGTCGAACTCGTGCGTAATATTGGTATCGTCCTGCTGGCTCTCCATGCCGTCCTCGCTGAAGATACAGCCTTTCAACGTGACGGTGGTGGTCGTCCAGTCATCGCTGGCCATCGGGTTGGCGAACGAGATGATCAGGTCGAACTCTCCGATGTCCATCAGACTGCCGTAGGTCGAGCGCAGGGTCTGCTGCGTGGCATAGTCCATCGTGATGCTCGCCGTGTAGGAGATGTTTCCGAAACCCCGGCTGACCGGTTTCCCGCCCAGACCGTAGTTGGGCTCGATTTTGCGTTTCTTGCTCCATTTGATACCCGAAACGCCTTCGAGTACGGTGGAGCCTTCCTCGATTCCCAAAGCCGTACTGGCTAAGGTAATCATCGACCAAGAGTATGCGACGTTGTTTATGATTGCCATGTTTACATCTATTTAGCGGTTAGTGATAAGCCTTCCTCGACATAGATTTTCACGGCCACACCGACAGGTACGATGACATAGCTGATGCGCAGCGTATCGTCCACCAGTACGTTCTGGTTGGGGTCAATGGTCACGGCATAGCCGCTGATCTCCTGTGCTGCCTGCATCTTGGCCAATATATCACCGATCAGGGTCTTGAAGGCCGTAATCTTCGAGGGTGCGAGAAAGCCCGTTGCAGGGTTCACCATCAGAGGGCTGTGCAGATACGGTAGCAAGGCTTCGCGCACGGCACGGCGGCTCTTATTTATGGTACGGTTGCGGGCGATGGTACGGTAGTCCCCGTTGGAGCAGGTCTGGTCTTTGGAGATGTAAATGCCATTCTCCCGACCCGAATACTTGATGGGAAAAATGTATCCCTTGTCATCCAGTTCGTCCAGCAATACCGGCGAGAGGGATTCGTACAGGTTGGTCGATACGAATTCGTCCTCGGCATCGAGCGTAAGATCTCCGAACCCGAGCTCAATCTGCTGGAAGTCGTCGGCAAAGAGGTTGAACTGACGTACCCAGGCGATGGACTCGTGAACGCTCGCCTTGGCAAGGGCGCCCATGACAGCACCCAGGAATCCCACCGGCGTATGGTTCGGGTTGCGGGACTGAATCGTCGCGTTCTGGTCGTTTCGGGCTTGTCCGAAGATGACGCTGGTACGGGACGATTCGCAGATAGCCGACGGAATGCGGTTCAGGTCGATGACCTTCGCCTCTTCCGTGTCGCCGCCCGTATTGGCGGGGTTGGCGCACAGCACCACTGACAGGGGCTGGTTCAGCTCGGCCAGAGCCACCGCCTTGTCGTTGATGCCTTTGACGAGGTTCAGATTGTATTTCTCCTGATCGCCGTTGAGTTTCCACAGCGGCTGCTCGGTCCAGATACCCACCTGCGAGATGAGCCCGTCTGCGGCACGCTGCATCACATCGAGGGCGTCCCAGTTCTCGGAGCAATCCGCGAACATGACATACAGCCGGCCCGGTCCGTCGATGTTGCCGCTCATACGGAAGAACTCGCGGATGTAGTAGGCCGGAATGCCGAACAGGAAGTTTTCGTTCGTCTCTTCGTCAAGGTCGCACGCGACACGCTCCTTGATGCCGAAGTCCTGCACGGAGGATTTACGGCTGGTGATGCAGATGACATCGCCCGGTGCCACGTTCATCTCGTTGCTTTTCCCGTAACCGGCGGTAAAAAGGTCGGGCTGTCCCGATACGTCGAACAGCAGGCCCGTGATTTTCTCGTTGCTTGCGGATGCGGCATACGGCAGATTGCCGTCCACATCCTTGATGATTACATTACCTAAAGCCATATCGCCTGCATGTTATGATTTGTAATAGGGATTCTTGTAGAGGATGGCCTTGCCCCGGATGGCCGGAGTGGTCTGCGGCGTGTACATGCTGCCGTCGGCATCGATGTAGAGTTCCTTGTAGTCGGGAAATTTCCCGAGAATGGCCAACACCGCAGCCGGAATCTCGGTCGCCGCTTTCGGTGCCTGTTCTTTCTTCGGGTTTTTCTCGGATGCCGTATCTTTCTCCACAGTTGCTGCCGACGGTGCGGCTACCGTCGCATCGGGCTGGGTTGTATCTGTTTCGGGAATGGTCGTTTGAGTCTTTGCCATAGATATTTCGGTATGAAAAAGGGGGATGGAGCATGGTGTCCATCCCCCGCACGGTTATTATTCGGTGATTCGGTAAAGGGTTATGCCGTTTTGGCGTAGGCCGTATGGACGACGATTTCGGCAGGCTTGACGATGTTCACGTCCATCTTCATTCGCATTTGGAAGAAGAAGAGTTCCGAGTTGGATTGCAGGCGGTCCACTTTGAGGACTTCGGCATCGTTGGCGTAATCGACACCCATCCACAGGTTGGAATCCATGCCCGACGTGAAGTTGCCCATGACAATGGTGTGCTCCGGTACGCCCGTGATGGGGATGATGCGCTTACCCTTGAAACGGTAGCGGTTTACCTCGCTGTTCTCGGAGTATTTTACCATCTTGTCGGTGATATACTGGTCGTAGGCGTCCCACGCTTCCCAGCCCATGACGATGCTCAGGCCCGACCGCTTGCGGATCTGCTTGGGGCATTTCTTCCACATCGAGTAGAGGGCCGCCTCGACCGCAGCACCGTCCTTGAGCTCTGTCGTACCGGAGACGATGCACTGGCCGCCTGCGACGGTCTGGGCATCGGTGGCGTTCACGTTGTCGATGATGCGCTTGACGACCCCGTCGAAGTATTTCTCCTTGCCGGCTCCGATCTGCACGGCACCGGCGGGAGCCGTGATGCCTGCGGCGGCCGCACCGCCCTTGGCCGAGGTCCAGATGGCATTGCCGATGAACTCGTTTTTCTTGTCCATCAGAAGGCGCAGCATCGTGGCCTGCAACTTGGGGTCGAGCTCGCGGAAGACGAGGTTGCCCGTCGGCTGTGCGAATTTCCAATACGCCTCGAAATCGCGCGGGTTGAATTCGAGGTAAACCATGAACTCGGCGGGTTCCAGGTGGCGTTCCGTGAACTGGTATTCGTTCTCGCCGTTTTCGCCTTTGGCTCCGTGCGAGCTCTGGGGCGTGGGCACGTTGTCCTGAATGATGTCTCCCAACCGGATGGCCGGCAAGGTGTACTTGTGCTGGATGCCGGACTTGATGTGTATCAGCCCCTCACGGTAGGTGTCGTTGCCCTGCGCCGTGTAGGTGAGCAGGTCCTCCAATACCTCTCCGGCATAGCCGTTCTGTAAGAAAGTTACTGTATCTGCCATTGTGTTAGTGATTTTCTGGGTTAGAATCTCGGCCGCGAACAGGGAGCATCGACTCAAAGCGGTAAACCACTTCCGGCAAATCAGTTTATGTGTATCAAGGTGGCGGGATGGTACGTCTCCCACCGGACGGGGTTATTGCAGTTTCTTGAACTGGAAGTCTTTGCCTACGACGGCTTCGACCTGCTCGGCGATTTTCTGTCCGGCACTCTTCAAGGCATCGGCTGCCGCTTTGGCGTTGTCGGGGTCGGTGGCAATCTGCTCGCTGATTTTCTCGCGGGCGGGAATCGAACCGATGTGTCTGCACCAACTGGAAGTTCGTGGCGGCATCTCTTTCCAGCCGGGCACCGCGTCCGCCTCTATCTTGCCTTCGTCCACGGCTTCTGCAAGAAGTTCTCAATGGCGCTTGCCTTGGCGTCGGCCTCTTTCTGCTCATAGACCTGCAACCGGGCGGTTACGCTGTCGAGGTCTTTCTGGAGATTGCCGATGGCGGCGTCCTTACCCGCGATGACGGTCTTGGCATCGCTCAGTGCTTTGTTCGCCTCGGCCAGCCGGGCTTCCACACCGGTCAGCTCCGAGATGCGGGAGAGCACGTCCTTGACCTCGTTCTTCTCCTGCATGCCGAGCGAGGCGATCACTGCGCTGTATTCCGGGGATAATGTTTTCTCTTCGTTCATGGGTCTCTGATTAAGTTTCGTATTAAGAATAGTGGTTTTCTCGCCCGACGGGTGATTTTCATCCTCGGGCGGTGTGATGCGGTTCATGACTGCCTGTATGGCCGCCGCATCCGTGATGCCCGACAGGTCGGCACGCACCTTGTCCCGGAGCTGCTTGCTGGTCCTCAGTACATGGCTTTCGGGAATGATGCCCGCTTTCACGGCTGCCGCCGCATCGAAGAATGTCCCGTCCTGCCCGGCAGCGCCGTCCATGATGGCCCGGACTTTCTCGTGGCTTAACCCGAACCGTTTGCGGTAGATGGTCTCGATTTTGTGCCGTGAAGGCTTTGACCAGCTCGGACGGTTCCCCATCGTTTTCGTCGGGAAGGAACGGATTGTGAATCATCAGTATCCCGTAATCCCGCATGAACGACTTGTCCCCGGCGGCCCAGATGACGGAACCCATCGAGGCGGCCATGCCTTCGATGACGCATTCGGTAGGCACCGAGGCGTTCTGGATGGCAGCATAGACCGTCATGCCGTGCAGTACCGAGCCGCCCTCCGAGTTGATGAGCACCCGGATAAGGGAGGGACGCACGATGTTCTCCAAAAAGTCGAACGCCTCGCTGAAACGTCCGGCACTCTCTTCCGTGATGCGGCCGAAGAAGCGGATGGAAGCCGGACGCCCGGCGCCCGACTGACAGACGATATGTTCAAAAGTTTCCGTGTTCATCTTTTCCTTTGGGTAAGAATAGCTTCGCTCGCGTGAAATAGTTTATAATCCGCTTTCGGAGCCGTTCGGGACATCCCCGGCAGGTTTTTCCTCTTCGGGTTCTTTTTCATCCTCCTCCGGCAGGTCCGGCACATCGACCGACGGCTCGAATCCCGTAACCTGTTCGTAAACCGGTTCGGCATGATGCCCGTGCCCGGCCGTGTCGTGTTCCGGTGCATCGGCATGTTGCGTGAAAGGCGGCATGACCAAGTAGCGCTCGACCCAGTTTCTGTACTTCCATGCCGATGATTCCCGGAACCAGACCTCGTAATCCACCCAGTACGCCTGCAACATATTGGTGGTAACAGGCATGTCGAAGTAAAGGAGGTTGCAGCGTTCCGTGAGTGCCGGTTCATGGCTTTTGGCATCCTGAATGGCGACGTTCAACCGTTGGAAAACGATGAACGGGTCGCATTCCCGTTCCGGGTCGGTATGGTTGAGCGTATTGAGGATGAAGCGGATGCGCATGGTGGCGCGGCCCTCGCCGATACGTTGCTGCTGCACGAGGTAGCGCACGTTCACGAAGCGGATGAAGATGGCCGGGAAGGCGATTTCCATTTCCAGGTTCTCGCTGCGCACGATACGGGAAAACTGTCCCGTGTCAATCATGATTGTTCTGAAGAACGATGGACTTTGCGGGTCCTCCGGATTCTCCCTGAGCGTGAGGATGGCCCGCCGGACGGCCTGATACATGTTCACGAACGGATTCTCCGAGACCGATTCCGGCACGGCGACCGCAGGTCGTTCCGCTTCCGGAGCGGAACCGTTTACGGGTGGATTATGTGGTTTCTTGTCTCTGATCATGGGTTCGGAAAGGGAAATCCCCGGAACAAGATGGGGATAAACAGTTGATTGACGGTATGGTTCAGTTTCGGGCTAATGCCGATAAACTGCCGGTGCTCGGGTCGCCGATCGGCTGTACTGATTGACGGTATAGATGCCCAAAGCCGGTCGGTGTTGTGCACGGCTGCGTAAGCTTTGGGAAGCGCCGCGCTTCCCATGCTGGTGATAATTGCTTGCCTTGGTCCAGATGGCATAACGAGCCCCACGGCGGAAAAATCTTTTTTCCGTTCGCCATACGCACGCTGGGTAAGGTTGGTGCGGTCCATGCGCTCCGCCTCCCCGAAAATAGAGCGGGACAAATTACCGGTATCGTTCATTACGGGATGCGTGAAACGGCGTCCCCAGCGGGATTTACGCTCCGGCCACAGCTTGCCGCTGCCATACAATCCGCCTTCGGCAAAGCTGGTGCGGAAACGGCTCTTGGAGTATTCGCCGGCCATTGTCACGAAGTCGTGGGTGTTGAACTCCATCTTGTTGGGCAGATAACGGCCGTTGCCTTTCGGAGCCCACTGCTCGCAGAATTGTTCAAGGGTGATTCTCATGGCTACGGGTTGGTGTCGGTTTGTTTCACGCCTCGGGGATGACCGTAACGTTTGTAGTATTCCTCGTCCGACATGATGCCACGGTCCGACGAGCTACCGCCGGGCACAGCACCGCCTCCGCAGCCCATGCCGGGTATCACGTTGAGCTGCTTGCCTACGATGATGCCGAACTCTTTCTCGATTTCGTCCGCCGCCACCTCGTACTTGTCCGTGATGAGCGAGTAGAGCTTGATGCGGTCTTCGTTATTCATGTCGATGCGGTTGGAATACTTGAATTCCAACCCGGCAGGGATATAGCCCATCGCCACAAGACGGGGGACAATCTGCTCGTTCATCACGTTCTCGATGTAGCGGCGGTACACCTCGATGCGGTCGCGGAAGATGTCCTGATGCGCCTTGGTGGAGCCGACATACGACTGCATGCCTCCGGCCATCGATTCGGAGCCGAGAATGAGGTTCGAGACCTCCTTGTTGGCGAACTGAATTAGTCCGGTATATATCTTCTCGCTGTTTGACATGGTGAAGGTCTTGATGTCCACTTCGTCCTCCAATCCCGTTACGATGATTTTATTTTGAGCTGCATTGGAGATGTCTTGCGCCAGACGCTTGCGATCCATGTTGTTTTCGCTGACGGTCTTTCCGTGAATAATCGGCTGACCGTATGAATGGCTGAAATTCAAGTAGTTCGCAAATCGTAAACTTTTTGGCGAGGATAAGTGGCGTCGTGGCCGAGAAGTAGTCCCAAATATCTCCCGTCTTGATGAGCACATAACGCTTCCGGTAGGCGGCCGAGCGGATGTCCCAGTGCGGCAGCCACAACCCCTGCCGCTTGACGACGATGCCCTGTTCGGGCAGGACGTTGCGACGCTCGATGCTGTTCACTTCTTTCAGGCGACCCGTATCGGGGTCGATGTCC
>ENA-OQAB01000492-OQAB01000492.1-human-gut-metagenome-genome-assembly--contig:-NODE-492-length-21523-cov-3.100206_pt1 | contig 21523 bp, 28 predicted proteins | sample MGYA00242490_ERZ504517 | MGnify/ENA primary metagenome ERZ504517 (study PRJEB26092, sample SAMD00036298) | human gut metagenome | host: Homo sapiens | study: EMG produced TPA metagenomics assembly of...
AACAAATCTTTTGCATGTGTGGCAATCATAAAAAAACGCCAGATTAAAATCAGAAATAAAAGAATAATAAATGACGCTCCCACAAGACCTAATTCTTCACAGACAATGGAAAAAATCATATCGTTTTGCGCCTCCGGAACAAATCCAAGCTTTTGCACGCTTGCCCCAAGTCCTCTTCCAAAAGAGACCTCCCGAGCCAATTGCAAACAATCCCTGCAATGTCTGATAGCCTTTTTCATATTTTTCCGGATTCCTCCAAATTGCCAGCCGTTCCAGTCGATAGCTCTCAAGCGCCAGAAAAATCCCCATAAATCCGGCGCCGCTGACACAGAGCCATACAAACTGTGCATACTTTGGACTTGCCACAAACACAAGCACAGCGCCAATTCCAAGAATAATGATTGCGGTGCTTAAATTACTCGCCCCCACAAGTCCTACGATCGGCAAAATCAGAAGCATGACAAACAGCAAATATCGCATTTGTTTCATTTTTCGCACATTCTTTGTGATCACACATGCCAAGAATAAGATCACTGCAATCTTTGCAAATTCTGAAGGCTGAAATGACAAAGGTCCGAAAGATAACCATCTTTTGGACCCATTATACTCATCACCTACAAGCAAAACAGCTACAGACAGCATTAGCGCCGTAATATATGCCGGCACTGCAAATTTCTGCCAAATATGATAATCGATATTCGCCATAAAAAACATCAGTGCCAGTCCAAGCGCCGTCGCAAATGCCTGTTTTTTCAAATAATAAAACCGATCGTGGAATTTTACCTGTCCGTTGTAGGCACTTGTACTGTACAAAATAACCAACCCTATGATTACCAGCAGGAAAACAACTGCGAGAAGGCTGTAATCATATCCTCTCTTTTTGTTCTGCCGCGTCAATATAAATCCACTCCCCACTTATAGACAATTTACAAGTTCTTTGAATTTATCTCCTCGTTCCTCATAGTTTTTAAACATTCCCCAGCTTGCACATGCCGGCGATAACAAAACTGCATCCCCAGGCTCTGCCGCCTCAATACATTTCTCTACTGCTTCCTCAAAAGAGTCTGCCATAACATATGACACAAATCCAACTCTCTCGGCTGCTTCTGCAATTTTCTCTTTTGTTGCCCCGACTAATACGAGGAGTTTTACCTTCCCGTCAAACGCCTGAATCCATTCCTCGTACTCAGAGTCTTTGTCATATCCGCCGCCGATCAGAACTGTTGGTCGGTTCATCGCCTGAATCCCTTTGATCGCCGCATCCGGATTCGTACCTTTGGAATCATTGTAATATGCAACACCGTCTTTTTCACGCACAAATTCGATCCGGTGCTCCACTCCCGCAAATTCTTTGATCGTCCTGCGGATAACCTCCATCGGTGTCCCATATGCCGCAGCCATAGCAACTGCTGCCATCACATTCTCGTAGTTGTGTGTCCCAAGTAATTTCAGCTCATTTACATTGCAGACCAGGATTTCTTCGTCCTGCCTCAATATAATATTCCCATCATCTAAATAAATCCCTCTGTCTAGTTTACGCTGACTACTGAAATATAGAACATTCGCTTTTACATTTTCTCCAATTTTTCTTGTCACTTCATCTTCGTAATTCAGTACACAAGTATCTTCTTTCGTCTGATTTTTGGCGATATCCTCTTTTGCCTTGATATACGCTTCCATCGTATGATGACGGTTTAGATGATCCGGTGTAATATTTAAAATTGCACTGACTTTCGGGCGAAATTCATGGATTGTCTCCAACTGAAAACTACTCATCTCAGCCACCGCCACGCTGTCCTCTCTCATTTCTAACGCAGCTGCCGTGTATGGATTTCCGATATTTCCAACCACAAATACACTCTCTTTATAGTTCTTCATAATCTCTCCCAAAAGTGCAGTCGTCGTCGTCTTTCCATTGGTTCCTGTGATTGCAAGCACATCGCCTTTTCCATATGTATAGGCAAGCTCGACCTCTCCCCAGATCGGAATTCCCATATCACGCATCTTTAAGACAACCGGAAGGTCTGTAGGCACTCCAGGACTCATCACAACAAGATCAAGCGTCTCCATAACCTCCTCTGAAAGTTCTCCCAAAATGATTTCTGCTTTTGTATCGTCACCAAGCTGTGCTTTTAACACTTCTTTGTCGAGTGTCTCTTTTTCCGTCATATAAAACAACCGATGCTCCAACCTGTTCTAATAATTTTCCTGCTCCGATTCCGCTGATTCCAGAACCAAATACAAGTACTTTTTTATTTTTCATATCCATATCGTTCCTCCTGCATTTTTCTATATCGCCATAAGTGCAATAAGACATAAGATTGCCGTAACAATCGAAAACACGGCCACAACCCTCGTCTCAGACCAGCCACAAAGTTCAAAATGATGATGGATTGGCGCCATTTTAAAAATGCGCTTTCCACCGGTCTTTTTAAAATAAGTTACCTGAATCATTACCGACAGTACTTCAATCAGGTAAATCAACCCTACAATCGCTATAAAAAACGGCATCTGCAGCATATAAGCCGTCGATGCGACAAAGCCCCCAAGCGCAAGAGAACCTGTATCCCCCATAAACACACTCGCCGGATATACATTGAACAACAAAAATCCAAGCAACGCGCCCACGACTGCACAAGTAATCGGTTCAATCCCGCTTTTTGTTCCAATTGCCACAACTGTAAAAAACGTTGCCACCAAAACCGTCACACTGGATGCAAGACCATCCAGTCCGTCTGTGAAATTCACTCCATTGACCGTTCCAATCACTACAACAAACAAAAGCGGAAGCGCAAAAATTCCCCAATCCAAATATTTTCCTTCCGAAAACGGAATCAGCCATGTGAGCGGCACATCTGTAAACCGAACAATATAATAAGCAAATATTCCCGTCACCAAAATCTGCAGTGCCATTTTCTGCTTTGGATACAGTCCGTCAGACCGTCTCATCACAACTTTCAAATAATCATCTAAAAATCCGATCATCCCAAATCCAAGTGTCACAAACAAAATCGGAATCACTTTCGGGTAATCTTTTATATAAATCAGAGACGTCAAAACGATACTCGCAAGAATGATCACGCCTCCCATTGTCGGCGTCCCCGCTTTCTTTAAGTGTGACTGCACACCTTCTTCTCGCTCTGTCTGCCCCATCTTCAACTTTCTAAGTATCGGGATCACAACCGGTCCCATAATCACACTCAAAGCAAATGACACCAGTACCGGTATCACCATTTTATAATCCATACCACACCTCTTCATCTCTTTAGTTATTCTTCTATAACCTTATACAGTATACAACTATTCCCCTTCCTTTTCAATCCCCAGATACGGCAGGATATTTTCAAAAATGTCCTTCACAACCGGCGCCGCAATGGTACCTCCATAATAGATTCCCTGTGGATCATGTATGACAATCATTGCCAGCACCTGCGGATTATCTGCCGGTGCAAATCCGATGAATGAGGAAATATATTTCTTTGCACTTCTCGGAAGTGTCTGAGACGTAGCTGTCTTTCCGCCGATTTTGTATCCTTCAATATAAGCATTCTTTCCTGAACCTTCCGACACGACGCTTTCTAATATCGTCCGCATCGTCTCCGACGTCTCTTCTGACACCACATTTTTTCGTTCCTTATACTCAAATATTTTCTCATGCTTTTCCTGTTCATTAATCACTTTCACCCCAAAATGCGGAGTCACTCTCCTGCCACCGTTAATCAGAGAACTGACCGTGGTTGCCATCTGAATCGGTGTAATCTGAAATGACTGTCCAAAAGTCATCGTTGCCAGTTCCACCAACCCGACATTTTCTTTTTTATGCGTAATTGTTCCCGCCTCCCCCGGAAGATCTACTCCCGTCTTATCCATCAGCCCAAACTGCTTAAAATAATCATAGTATTTATCTACCCCAAGACGAAGTCCGATGTCGATAAATACAGGATTGCAAGAATTTTGTACTCCCTGCACAAAGGTCTCAGACCCATGTCCGCCGACCTTATGACATCGAATTTTCGATCCTCTACAATCCGGTAGCCCGGACAGTGAAACGTATCGTCAAGCTTCACTACCCCTTCTTCCAGACACGCAGATGATGTAATAATTTTAAATGTAGATCCCGGTTCATACGTGTCATTGATACAGCCGTTTCTCCACATTTGATTCAGAAGATCCTGTTTTTCTTCCGCTTTCACACTTTCATCAGATACCCCTGTCGTCTCTAAGGAAAAAGGATCATTCAAATTAAACTCAGGCACATTCACCATTGACAGGATTTCCCCATTTTGCGGATTCATAACCAGAACAGACACCCGGTCTGCCGCCTTTTCTTCCATCACTTTTTCCGCCGCCTGCTGTGCATATTTCTGAATATTATAATCCAGACTAATCTGCAATGTATTTCCCGGAATTGCCTCTTTTCGATCCTCCGCGATTCCCTCCAGCTCAATTCCTCTCGCATCGGTTGTTGTCAAAATCATGCCATTGATCCCCTTTAGATACTCCTCATATTTCACTTCAAGACCGATAATCCCCTGATTATCTCCTCCTGTAAATCCAAGCACCTTTGAGGCAAGTTCATCATATGGATAATAGCGTTTAAAATCTTCATCCACCTTCACTCCGTCCAGCTCATATTCCCGTATCCGATCACCTATCTCCTTGTCTACATTCGTCTTGACACGCTCCATAGAAGAAACCTTTTCCACACGCTTGCGGACGATTTCCGGTTCAAGTTCCAATTCCTCTGATAATACCCGAATTACCTTTTCTTTGTCTTTGATCTGACTGTGGATTACGGAAATGGTACACACCGTCTTATTGGTTGCAAGCACTGTCCCATTCCGATCAATAATTTCTCCCCTCGCCGCCTTGATTTCTCGTTCTCTTTCGTGCAGCGCTTCTGCTTTCTCCTGATAATATTCTGCGTCAAATATCATCAGATATACAAGTCTCCCAATCAGTCCAAGCAACACAAGCATCGCACATACAAAGACGACCATAATCTTTTTACGGTTATACGTCTTATTTTTCATATAAAAAACCTCATAAAAGTTATTGTTATAATTTATTAACGCTTTTATGAGGTTATTCTACCTTTATTCTTCTGTACTTTCTGTTGCTTTCGTAATGTTCAAATACGGAAATGCTTCCGTCATAATATTTCTCGCCAAATCTGTCACATAACTGCTGTTTGCCTGATTCTCCACATTTGGCTCATCAATGATGACATATACAAGCACTTCCGGATTATCTACCGGCGCAAATCCCATATAAGAAAGCAGATGCTTACCACTTGTTCGCGGAATTTTCTGTGCCGTTCCGGTTTTCGCACCGATGTCATATCCTTCCACCTGTGCATTTTTTCCGGTTCCTTCCGTCATTGTTTTTCTCATATATTCTCTCAGCGTCTTGCTGGTTTCTTCCGAGATGGTCTTTTTTAACAATACCGGATCTTTGTTTTCAATGATATTTCCATTCTCGTCCTGAATTTGTTTCACAATATGTGGCTCATAATAATTTCCACCATTGATCAGAGACGAAAATCCTGCTACCATCTGAGTTGCTGTCACGGTAAAACTCTGTCCGAATGAACTTGTCGCAAGATCAATCTGTTTCATATCTTCTGCAGAAAAAAGAAGTCCCTCTGCTTCTCCCGGAAGATCGATTCCGGTTGTCTCTCCAAAACCAAAAATACTCTGATATTTTACAAAGTCTTCTACACCAATTGTCTCTGCCATCTGCATAAGCGCAACGTTGCAGGAATTGGCTATCGCATCTTCTATTGTCTGAATGCCGTGTCCGCTTAACTTATGACATTTTACAGGACTTGGATATCCCGGAATCATCAATGAACCTGTACAATTGTAGGTTTCATTTCCTGTAAGCTTTCCGGTCTCAAGCCCTGCTGCAACGGTAAACGGCTTCATCGTCGAGCCCGGCTCAAATGCATCACTTACACAGAAATTCTTCCAAAGTGAATTCATCGCATCGAGCTTTTCTTCATCTGTCATTGCATCCAATTCTTCCTGAGTATAGTACGCAGACAAATCTCTTGGATTATTCAAATCGTAATTTGGATAAGATGCCTCAGCCAAAATCTCTCCGGTATTCGGGTTTGCAATGATAACAGCTGTATTCAGACTGCCTTGTGCATTCTCATCTTCCCCACCTTTATGTTCATCGTTGAACGCTTTGATATGTTTCTCCACAATGCTTTGCAGTGTGACATCAATTGTAGACACAATTGTGTTGCCATTGATTGCAGATTTCACGGTGCGCTCCAGTGAAGAATCCGAATCCAGATATCCATATTCCCTTCCATCTGTCCCATTCAAAATACTGTTATAAGATGCTTCCAGCCCCCGTTCCCAACATTTCCGGACACGGTAAAGCCGATTACATCCGATGCAAGCGTGTTGTACGGATACGTTCTCACATAATCCTCTTCCAGCCACACTCCCGAAATATATGCATACTCTTCTTTGTCATCTTCATTTTCTTCCATCGCTTCAAACGCCTGTGCCTGTGCATATGTGGCGCCTTTGAGCATAATGTTGTAACGCCCGTCCGGATTTTCCTCAATTACTTTGTCGACCGCTTCTTCCGTTATGCCAAAGCACTCTTCAAGCGCCTTCTTCGTCTGACTGATCGTTTTGTTCTTTTTCTTCTCATCCTCAGATGCCAGCAAGACCTTTGCATCCAAATCACATTGTAAACACGTTCACTCGTTGCGATTTTCGTTCCGTTTCGATCCAAAATATCCCCTCTTTTAAACGGAATCACTCTACTGTCATACTGTTGCTGTTCCAATACAATTTTTGTATATTTTTCGCCATTTGCTGCATTGATATACGTAATTCTTCCAATTAAGAAAACAAAAGCTAGTATGATTGCCCCAAACAACATTACTAGCTTTTTTTGCATCTTTTTGGGAAACTTCTGTCTCGTATATCGCACTCCTCGTTTTTTCTTTGACATCATTTCACCCTTATTTTTCTACTTTATCTGAACCTGCAAGAACACCGCTTTTCGGTATATCTTCATATTGTTTTACTGTGTTGCTTGTCGGACTTTTGTACTTGATGATCTGCTCTGGGCTGGCATACACCATTCCCAGTTCATTGATTGCTTTCTCCCTGATTTCTTCCAGATTGACCGAATTCAAAACAGCATTATATCTCGTTGTATTGTCTTCTTTTAAATCTGCAAGCTCTTCCTGAAGAGACGCAATATTTCTTGAGCGACTGGTAATTTCAGACTGCAGCTTTAAATATCCTGTACAGACAATCAATGCCGCAATTGCTGCAATCGCCAAAAACACAACATATCCGGCACTCATATGTAATGCCTTATTTCTATTCTTCCGCACCTGCCGGCTTGTCTGCCTGGGCTTGTCCGGAGAAATATGTTCTTTTGTCTTTGGAAGTGTTTCTTTTCGTATGGTATTTCCATATACATATGCCATATCACTCACCCCATTTCTGATTATTTATCTCCCTGTTACTTTCATTAAATTATAAGCCCTGCACTATGTGCGCTCAAAGATACGCAGCTTTGCGCTTTTTGATCGGCTGTTCTCCTCTAACTCTTCTGCACTTGGCAAAATTGGTTTTCTTGTTAATAACTCTCCCCTTCGACTCATTCCCGCATACACATACCGGAAAATGAGGCGGACAGGTACATGGGTTCTCATTCTTCCTGAAAATCCCTTTTACAATCCTGTCTTCTAATGAATGGAAGGTAATGATACATATCCTTCCATCTTTATTCAATAACTCAATCATGTCATCCAGACTTTCTCTCAGCACTTCCAGCTCCCTGTTCAATTCAATACGAATTGCCTGAAAGGTTCTCTTTGCAGGATGTCCTGCTGTTTTTTCGAAATTTCATCGGTATGGCACGTTTGATGATCTCTATCAATTGTCCGGTAGTTTCGATAGGACCTTTTTCTCTCTCCAGCACAATATGCTTTGCAATATTTTTCGCAAATTTATCTTCCCCATAATCACGAATAATCCGAAAAAGATCCATCTCACTATATTCATTGACGATGTCTTTGGCCGTCATCTTCTGACGCCTATCCATTCTCATGTCCAAAGGAGCATCTACCCGATAGGAAAATCCCCGTTCTGCCGTATCCAGTTGATAGGAGGATACGCCCAAATCAAGCACAATCCCATCTACCTTGTCAATGCCTAATTCTTGAAGCTTCGACTTCATATCACAATAGTTGCTTCTGACTATCGTAACTCTCTCCCCGAAGTCGATTAGTCGGCTGCCCGCTGCCTCTATCGCAGCTTCGTCCTGATCTATTCCTATAAATCTCCCCTTGTTGTTTAAATGCTTACACACTTCATAAGCGTGTCCGCCGCCACCAAGCGTTCCATCTACGTAAATGCCATCTGGCTTGATGTTCAGACCATTTACTGTCTCTTCTAACAATACTGATTTATGCTCAAATACCATAATTACCTCCAAATGTAGTCAAAGCCTTAGATTCCAAGTCCTAACTCCTCCATCTGACTTGCGATCTCGTCCATATCTTCTTCTACAACAGCATTATTTTCATCCCATTTTGCTTTATCCCAAATTTCCACTCGATCTAGCACTCCTACTAAAACGACTTCCTTTTCCAATCCCGCAAAAGTTCTGAGGGCAGAAGAGATTAATACCCTGCCTTGTTTATCAAGGCCGCCATCCACTGCACTTCCCAAAAAGAAACGTGTGAAAGTTCTGGCGTTTTTATTTGTCAGCGGTAAGGTTCTTAGCTTTTCTTCAAAGATTTCCATTCATTATTTGGGTACAGGAACAGGCAACCATCCAATCCTTTTGTGATGACAAAGTCTTCACCCAGGATATCACGAAATTTAGAAGGGATAATTAATCTGCCCTTCGCATCGATACTGTGATTAAATTCTCCTGTCAACAATGAAAACACCTTCTTTCGAAATGGTACTGCCACTTGTCTACCATTTCACACCACTATTCACCACTTTCTACCACCTAAAACCATTGTAAACTACTTTTCCTGCCATTTCAAGCATTTTTTATAAGTTTGTGTAAACCTTTCACAAACTTTTCACAAACTTTTCTTCCATAATAAAAAAGAACTGACACGCAGTTCTTTTTTCATTCTCTATTCTGTCTCTGTTCCGTTCAAACTATCTATATAAGAGTCAATCGCACTGTAATCTACTTCTGCTGTCTGGCGCGGTCTGCTGCTTTCATACATGCTATATGCAGAATATCCAATCCATCCAACCAAGCCGAGTGCTACTATTCCTACTACACATTTTCTAAAAAAATGCTTTCTCTTTTCTTTCTTCATCATCGCTTTTCGGTTTGCTTTTTCTTCCTTGTAACGTGACACTTTTTCCTGACTCATCTTTCATCCTCCGTCCGCTTTCTTATATTGAGACAATAATTCCTCCGTCGCTTGCATACATGGAACTGATTCCCTTTGTGTCAAGTATGATAACATCTCTCACATGAATCTTTTCCTCAATCATCTTTCTCACATCATTGGCACGTTCTTTGCAATTGCAATGGGCAATCGCAAGTATCTTATTCTCCGGATCTTCAACCTTTTCAACAAGAGTATCCACAAGCTTTACAAGCGCTTTCTTCATTCCTCTCGCCTGACCAATCTGATAAATAGTTCCCTCTTCTGAACCGCCCATAACTGGCTTAATATTCAACGCTGATGCCACAAGCGCTTTCACACCGCTTAGCCGTCCATTCTTGCGAAGCGTCTCTAATGATTCTAACACAAAATATGTATTTTGTCTCGCTATAAATTTTTCTACAGCTGCGATAACCTGTTCAAATTCCATTCCCTGCTCTTCGCATTCTGCAATCTTCTGTGCGATTAATGTCTCCCCGATTGAAGCGGAACGGGAATTAAATACATAAATCTGCTTTTCGCCATGTTCTTCTGTGTATAAATTCTTCCCTAAAACCGCACTGTTATAGGAACCGCTCAGTTCTGCCGACAATGTCACTGCATATACACGCTGTGCATCACACTGATAACTTTCCATATATCGTTCCGGGGATGGGCAGGATGATTTTGGGCATTCCGGACTTTCTGACACTCTTTTTAAAAAATCTGCCTGATCAAATGTCTCATCATCTACAATATGATGTCCTCCCACTTCTATACCTAGGGCAACACTTTCAAAAATCCCGCTCTCTTTCATCTCTTTTGTCAATTCGCCGCAGCTGTCTACAATAATTTTATAACTCATCAATCTTTTCCTCCAAAGCACCGTACGATATAGTTTTTAATACTACATATTATTATATCATATTTATGTATATTTGAAAGACCTTTCTTTATTCTTCAAACCGAATACGACTTGACACACCAAGAGCGATTCCCATCTCTATCATCAAAAACAAAATCGAAGTCCCCCCATAGCTGATGAACGGGAGTGTAATTCCTGTTGTCGGAATCAGATTCAGCACAACACACACATTAAAAATAACCTGTAATGCAATGTGTGCAAAAATTCCAATCACGATCAAAGATCCATATAGATCCGGAGCATTCTGTGCAATAAACAACAACCGGTACAACAGTATTGCAAACAATACCAATACGATAATCGCTCCAAATACACCTAGCTCCTCGCAGATAATAGCCAGAATCATATCATTTTGTACTTCCGGAATAATCATCTTCTGCGCACTGTTTCCCAGCCCTTTCCCAAAAAATCCGCCGGAACCAATCGCATAAAGCCCCTGCACAACCTGAAGTCCGCCATCTGAGGCATATTTCTCCGGATCCAGCCACACAAGAATCCTCTCCATACGAAAACTCCCACTTGATTCCAGATACTCGCCTAAAAGGTGAAGTCCCGCATATCCAACAATACAGGCAGCAATTCCAAGTACAACAATAGGAGCTGATTTCGGATAGACAATGATCAGCATAATGCTCACAATTCCAAGCACGATGATTCCCGTACTCATGTTATCTGTCAGCTTATACACTCCGAGCGCAGCTGCCACTCCCCACGCAAATATCTTAAGCGCCTCCTTTGGTTGTTTCACCTTGCTTCCCGCCTGACAAATCAGGTATGGGATAAATAGGATAATTGCGATCTTCATCACTTCTGAAGGCTGCATCTGCTGCCCAAGCGGCAGTCTGATCCACCTTCTTGCACCGTACACCTCAATTCCAAGAGGCGTGAGCACCAGCGCCATCAGGACAAACGCCACAATATACAAAATCTTTGAACGCTTTGCATACCAGTGATAGTTAATCTTCGCAACTACGAGCATCACGAACACACTCGCCAGACTGATCAGCGCCTGACGTTTAAAAAAATACATGCTGTCCCCATATTTAATCTGCGCACGATAAGAGCTTGTACTATAAAGCATGACAAGCCCAAAGCACATGAGAAAAATGACAATTGCCAGCAGACTGTAATCGAAATACTGAACAACACCTTCTTCTACCTGCTTTTTTTCTTTTCGTTTTTCCCTTTGTTTTTTACGAGTAGTCACATTTACACTCCCCATCGAATTCTTACTGCCCGTTATTCATAGATGGATGTATCGGTTTCCCATTTGCAAAATATCTGTCATACCACAATAAGAAAATATATACCGTCCATATCTTACGGCTGTTATCCTGCTTTCCTGCTTTATGTTCTTCCAAAAGTTTCAGAAGATACGATACATTAAAGAACTGTTGTGCTTCTTTTGATGAAAATTGCGTTTTACCTATTATAATATTTCTCTTCCTTGAGCCATACACGAATCGGAATCGGGAAACCAAGTTTTTCTTTCTGCAGTCTTGCTGCGAATGACTCTCTCCGCTGCCGCATCGAAGCGCAATCTTCGTCTTTGGCGCGTCCACCTTATACTGAAGCGGAAGCGTCTGCGCCAATTCCAGCACTTGTTTATCCAAAAATGGGACACGCACTTCCAAAGAGTTTGCCATTCCCATCTTGTCCCCTTTCATCAGGATATCATGCACAAGCCAGAGATGAATGTCCAGGTACTGCATCTTTGTGACCGGATCTTTTCCTTTTACTCTCTCATAGATCGGAGCAGTCACTTTCATGCAACCCGGTTCAAATCCTTTTTTAATCGCTTTCTTCGCCTCTTTTTCTGTAAATATCTTCGCATTTCCAATATAACGCTCTTCTAGCGTTTTTCCGTGACGCATCAAAAATCCGCGTCCCTTCATCGACCTTGGCATGCAGTTTTCCGCAAATGCCCCTAACATCCTGCGGATAAATAACGGCACTTTGTTAAATCCGGTGTACTCAAGAGGCTCACAATAAATATTATATCCACCGAACAACTCATCTGAACCTTCTCCTGACAGAACTACTTTTACCTTTTTGGCGGCCTCCTTACTCAAAAAGTAAAGCGCAATCGCTGCCGGATCCGCCACAGGCTCGTCCATATAATACATAATATCAGAAAGCGCATCCCAATACTCATCCGGTTCAATAATCTTGCTGTCGTTCTTCATATGAATACTCTTTGCAAATTCTTTTGCATCATGAATCTCACTGTATTTCTCTTCCCCAAATCCGACTGTGAACGTGCGGTCAACCTGTCCTAAATAAGCCATGTAGCTGGAGTCCACACCGCTTGAAAGATAAGATCCAACCTCCACATCACTGATCTTATGCATCTCTACAGACTCTTTCATCACTTTCTCGATTTCATCCACAACCTCATCAAATGACTTGTCCGTATCTCCTGTAAAATTCGGTTCAAAGTATCTTGTAACCTCAAGCTTTCCATCCTCGTAAGTAAAATAATGTCCCGGCTGGAGACAATATACCCCTTTAAAAAAGGTCTCATTTGTAGGCACAAACTGGAATGATAAATAATTTCCCAGTGCCTCCTCATTAAATACTTTATCGAATTTCGGGTGTTCCACAAACGATTTGATCTCGGAACCAAATAAAAAACTTCCGTTCATCTGTGCATAGTAAAATGGTTTGATACCGAAAATATCTCTCGCGCCAAACATTTTTTTCTTTTCTCTGTCCCAAATTACAAACCCATACATTCCACGAAGACGGTCAACCAACGCTTCTCCCCACTCCTCATATCCATGAAGAAGTGTCTCTGAATCGGTATGTGTCTTAAACTCATGTCCCGCCTCAATTAATTTTTCTCTCAATTCCTGATAATTATAAATTTCTCCATTAAATACCAGTACTTTTGTTCTATCTTCATTATACAGCGGCTGGTCACCTGTCGAAGAGATATCGATGATACTCAAGCGTCGAAATCCAAGCGCTGCATCGTCATCTAAAAACGTCCCTGCACTGTCTGGTCCACGATGTACAATGGTATTCATCATATTCTCAAGCACCTGTTCTTTATTCTCGATTGCTCCTACAAATCCTGTAAATCCGCACATGTATTGTTCTCCTTCTATTTTCCTTCTGTTTCATTCTTGCTGTCTTTTGTTCACGCAGCGCCGGTGCCGCAACTGCCACACCGACGTTACTTTAACATTATACCCACATCTTTTCATAAAAACAACTTGTTTTTTCCCTGTTAAACTTTCCTTGTACACTCTGTCTACTTACAATTACAGTTCCCTCTCATATCAAATTCCGGATTGATCGCATAGAAATTCTTACTGTCCAAATCATCCTGCACGATTCTAAGACTTTCACCAAATCTTTGGTAATGCACGATTTCACGCTCTCGCAGGAAACGAATCGGATCACACACTTCCGGATCTTTTACGAGACGTAAAATATTGTCATACGTCGTTCTCGCCTTCTGCTCTGCTGCCATATCCTCATGTAGATCCGTAATTGGATCTCCTTTTGACTGAAAATATGTCGCCGTCCACGGTGCTCCGCTTGCCGCCTGTGGCCAAAGCGCAAGGGTGTGGTCTACATAATATTTGTCAAAGCCATATTTTTCAACCTCTTCTACTGAAAGATTTCTGGTGAGCTGGTGGACAATGGCACAAATCATCTCCATGTGGGCCAGCTCTTCCGTGCCTGTATCGTTATCGAAATTGCACATTTTAAATTGTCAGAACTTTAATAGCACACCACAACGTACATTTTTGTCAATCCCTTTACTGTAAGCACTTGAAAAGTGGGGATTGACAAAAGAAAACACAGTAAAATGAGAAAAGGGATATTCCAATTCAGTTTTTGGAATATCCCTTGATTATTATTTTAATGTAATTGTAGCACCACCGTCAAAGAAGAAGCCCGCACCTGCTTCTGTTTTAAACACATCATAATAACCAAATGATGTTACACCGATTTCTTCACATTCGGAAGGAATCATTGATGCATATGTAGGTAAAGGAATGCTTGTGTCACTCATATCAAGTACATATATCATAGCTCCTCCACCATAATCATTTTCTGGGTCATAACTAAAGGTATATATAGTAGAGTGGATTTTTCCAAGTGAGTTATCCTCTTCGGTTACACTCCAAGCACCAATCCATTCAACTGGAACATCAACAGAAAAATATTCATTCTCATAATGAGTTTTTACTGTTTCTTCTTCTGCCTTTTTTCTTGCTTCTTCTTCTGCTTTACGTTTAGCCTCTTCCTCTGCTTTCTTTTGTGCTTCAGCTTCCGCTTTTTGCTTTTCTTCAATATCAGTTATTCTGTTTGTATATGCTTCTATATAGGAAGAAAGATTTTCAATATATTCTTGATAATTTGAATTATTGGATAAAGTATATTCTTTTTCCGCTTCTATTGTGGTTAGCAAATTATTTAGATTGTCTTTGTGATTTGCTAATGTATCAATATCGTCGGAGGTTCCTATATCTAGAGGGGCATTTTCTTCCATAATTTGCTGATACTCTTTTACAAACTTGTTTTGCATAGATGAAATCAATGTTTTATATTGGTCGGATATTTCAGGAAAAAATTTTTTTGATTTAGTATAGTCTTTTGATTCCTGAATAGTTGATTTTAATAATTCTAGTCTAGATTCTCTGTCAGTACTATTTTTAAAATCCTTTTCAATCGTGTTTATTTCAGCGGTTTTTTCAGAAATCGTTTTTTGCTTCACATAGTAGGGATATAAAAAATATCCTGTTACCGCAAGTAAAGTTAGAATTAAAATTCCTGTTATAATAATTGTTTTTCTTTTCATGTCAAATCAATTTACTCCTATATTTGTTAATTATCTTTTTAATGTGAATACATTGCCTTCCTGTCCTAATCCTTCTATTATTGAATCGTTAACGTACAAATTAGCACGAATATTTGCTTTTGTAACAGACAGAGTTTTCGACGGTTCTGCAATCCAGTCACCGGCTTCTAAATCCATATGAAGGGTTTCAAAATCTATTTTTCCCGATACATTATAGCTTCCTGGCTGAGAATGGTCGCTAGTAGTTTCAGGAGTATAGCTGTATGTGGCGGTTATAGTACCGTTTTCGTCAAGGCTTAAAATATTTAAAACCGCTTCGCCAGAATAAGGTGCTCCATTATATGTGCCTTTCCATTCTCCAACAATATTCAAAGATTCTAATGTTGATTTTATTGTTACAGGCTGACAAGTCCATCCTTCTTCCTCAGAGTATAGATAGCCAATATTAGCCTCTATCTGGAACACAGCAGTTGGCTTGGTAATTGTGGCGGTGCATTCAAAAGTTTTGAAGGTTCCCTTGTCCTCAGTATTTTCATTTACAATTTTGAAGTTAGAAATGTTCTCTTTTTCAATAGAAATGTTACTTTCGTCATTGTCTAATTTAATTTCGCTTTGTACTAATTCTTCTGTTAAAGACTTTTCGGTGGCATTTAGGGCAGTACCTTCTATATCCTGAGCAGTAAAAGATTTCTTTTCTGCTAAGGAGTCGATTTCCCAGTCATCTTCAAAATGATAAGAGATTTCCAACTGTCCTTCTGCCTTTTGTACAGGAGATTCTAATGTAAGCGATACAAGAACAGTATCTTTTTTCTGTTCTATATCGGTATCTTGTTTATCTATGGAAATTTTTTTGATTTCTGATTCTTCGATATACCATTCTGTATCATCAACCTTTACTGTTTCATCGTTTAGAGAAAGAGAAATGGCTTCTTCATCAATCCCCTTTAAAGGCTCTTTTACCCATTCATCAGAATCATTGACATCAACATCAGCAAGTGTCCACTTTTTTTGTTTATCTAAATTATATGTGAGTACACACTCTTTCTGATAGCTTATCTCAGAATCCTGAGTTGTGATGGTACACCATACAGTATCGGTTTTCTTATTTTCATCTGTTTGTCTTTTGTCAATGGCTATTTCTTCGATTTTTTCATTATCTTTGATAACGTTGGTTTCTTCGTACTGTTCTAAGTCCGTTTTTATTTGCTTTTCGTTCGCAACATTGGAACACCCTGTGAACAGTGTCATTAACAGTGCCATAGGCAGAATCATTAAGTATTTTCTTCTCATTTCTTTAACTCCTTTATATTTTTGTCAAAAACTTCATCTTTAGAAGTATAATAGCAAAAAATTGTTATAACATCAATACAAAACTTCATCTTTAGAAGGAAGTGCTGTATGAAAATATATTGGAATGGAACTTCCAAAAATATAATTGGGAGCAATCTGAAAAAATTAAGAAAGAAAGCTGGTATGACACAAAAGACTTTAGCTGAAAAACTTCAATTAGAAGGGCGGGATTTTACAGACTTAACTATTTTGAGGATAGAGCAGGGGAAAAGATTCGTTCCAGATTATGAAGTTGTTGCTTTAGCGGAGTTTTTTGGTATTACCACTGATGATTTGTTAAAAGGACATGATGAATAAAACAGCGTTGCAGACAAAGAAGTATCTGCAACGCTGTTTTATTTTTACTGTGTGATTGCTTTATCTATTTCTCGCAATAAATCAGATTGTTTCCAATCACTCTTATTATCATCAGGATAAATTAAGTCTTCTTTGACAAGTGCAAATTCAGTATTATAAGGTGAATCCTTTTTATTCATATCATTGTAAAAATTGTTTTGCAGTTCTTTTTTCCACTGTGCTTTTATATGGTCTGGCATTTTAGGGTGAATATCAGCAAGAGCTTTTTGGATTAGATAATCTAATAGCGTTTGATTTATTTTTAACACAGGATATTTCAACTTTTGTTCTCCGCTTTGAGCAGATATAAATTTAATGGATACTAGTTTTTCTAGTGTGTTTAAAAATGTGCTTGTGGATTCACCTTTGCAAAGGTAGTCATATGAAACATGATAGTGTTCGGCAATTCTGAATAAATTTTCTAAGGTCAAGTTTACTCTACCTTGCTCGATTTTGGATAAATTTTCTTTAGATATATTGATTTCTGTGGCTAATTTCTCTTGGGTATCATTATTTTTTCTCCTAATTTCTTTTAACCGTAAAGATACGTCTTTTTTAAATTCTTCATAGTCCATAGTTTTAATACTCCTTTTAATTTATAAAAAATGCTTATTAAGAAACATGATATAAATTTTAATAACTGTATCATACATAAGATAGATTGAAAATACGATTATGTCAAATATATCATAGTTAAAAGAATATCACGACAAGTATTAAAAAGCAAGTTATAATTAAAACAAGTTAAGTGCTTAACGAAAAAATATTTGTATGTATGATAGGAAGGTGGTGAAACTTATGCAGGCAAAATTACTCGGTTTTATGGGTGTAGATTTTACCAATAAAGACGGAGAACAGATTGTAGGAATGAATATTTTTGTAGCTTTCAAAGATGAAAATGTTCATGGACTGAGAGCAGAAAAAATTCTTCCTTAAAGAAGGAATCTCTCTGCCAGAACAGGTAAAAGTCAATGATCTTGGAAGGAATTTCCTTTAATTACAAAGGAAAAAATTGAATCCATTACAATAGTGTAATGTGACATTTTGTCGGGGGAGGGGAGACACTCTTCCCCTGACAAAGACAAAAGAAAAGGAGAGGTTATGAGAATTTTTAGAGAGAATAAAAAAACGTTATTTCCGGCTTTCATTAGCAATACAGCAGTTGATTTTAAGACCATACCTCAATATTTTTCCCATTGGCGATATTAGCAGGCTTTTGGATGTTCTGGAATCAGAAATCAGGGTTATATGCTCATACTCCTAAACTGATACTTCCCGTTTGGCGTGGTATTGTCCATATTGGAGGAACTATCATGTTTATAATTCTATTTATTTTTACAGTCTATTGTATTGGAGTTATGACGGCAAAGCATGATGAATATAATCTTGGGCTTGCCTTTACTGGGCAGGATTTAAGAAACGGCTGTCCAGTCCTGATAAAAAAGAACAGGGATAAAAAAACAGGGGTAACAACAAGGGTATTTTACAGTCAGATTCCTATGGAACGGTGGCGAAAATGCAAAGAGGCGATTGCCGATTGTATGAATCTACATTTTGTGAATCCTGATTTAGAATATGGTGGCAAAAATAAAGATAAAGGAAAGCTGATTGTGATGTACAGCAAAAAGGGAAGAAAGCCGCCGGAAAGAGGCGTATTGTATGACGAAGAATAATTTTCTCAAACTTGGGTATGATTATGACGCTTGGCATGGGTACGGGAAAAGAGATGCTCTGTTTACGGATATATCCCTGAAAACGAATAGCCATATGATTTTATGCGGTATGTCCGGTAGTGGGAAATCTTATGCACTTGTCTGGTGTCTGAAAATGCTGATTCTTGCTTCGCCACCAGAAGCAGAGTATTTCTTTGCAGATTTTAAGCAAGACGATTCATTTGCTTTTTTAAGAGGGTGCACTTTTTACTATCCTTATAAAAAATCATTAGAAGCCTTAGAGGTTGTCTATACAATTTTACATAAAAGACAGTCAGGAGAAGATAAAAACAGATATACAGTAACCCTAATTTGGGATGAATATATGGCAAATATCTTAGCCTTGCAGGGAGAGGACAAGAAAAAGGCAGCAGATGTGATGAACAAGGTTTTCAGAAATTCTCATGCTTGGCAGGTCATTGGGAGTTCGTTTTATCTGTTCCTGCCAGCGTCCAGACGCAAAAGCTTTTCCAGACGGTAGCCGTTTGAACTACGGAATCATTATGATTCTCAGGTGCACCTATGCAGAGTATTTATGAAATGCTCATGCCAAAGGAATATATTGAAATGGTAGAAAACAGGCAATTTGAAAAGGGAGAAGGGAATTTTACTTCTCAAGGCTCGGATTTACACTTTGTTAAAAATCCCGACTGTGAGGGATATGGAAAAAAATGCAGGAAATCTGTGTCAAGGCATTGTCGTAATATCCCTAAAGGCAGGCAAGGGCGGCGGCGAAGCCGCAAGCCCTTAGCCCTGCCATGTTGGGCTAGTATTACCCAACATGGCACAAACATGAAAAACACCAGTAACTACAAGGCTTTCTGCCTTGTTCACATCATAGCACAAAATGCACAAAGGAGTGATTATCATAGCAGACACACAAGCGTTGATGTATCAATTAACAATCAATGATTCATTGAAAAAAGGATATACACATGAACGTATATTTGAAATTTTACATAGGAATTTTAAAACATTAGTTTATCTATGTATGGCGGATGAAAAGGGTACGTTATTTCATACACATATTTTTGTTGTATTTTCGTCTAGGGTACGTTTTAGCATGATAAAACGATATTTTCCAGAATCACATATAGAAAGATGTAGGGGTACGATTTCTGATAATGTTGCTTATGTGAGCAAGTCTGGGAAATGGGAAAATGATTCAAAGCAAGAGACAAAAATACAAGGTTCTTTTGAGGAATACGGAACACGCCCGCCAGATAGCAGAGGGAAAAGGCATGATATGTCAGAGTTGTATCAGATGGTACTGGATAATATGACAAATGCGGAGATATTAGCAGTCAATCAGGATTATATCTTGCAGATTGATAAAATAGACAAGGTGCGGACTACCATTCTTACAGAACGATTCAAGGATTCTGTCCGGCTTGACATGGAAGTGTGCTATATCAGCGGTCATACAGGTACAGGAAAGACAAGAGGTGTGTTAGAAGCACATAATTTTATAGATGTTTACCGTATTACGGATTACAAAAATCCTTTTGATGGGTATCGCTGTCAGCCCGTTATTGCCTTTGATGAGTTTCGTTCCTCTCTCCGTCTGAAAGAAATGCTCCTGTACTGTGATATTTATCCGTTAGAACTTCCGTCCAGATATGCGAATAAATATGCCTGCTATAATAAGGTTTATATTATATCAAACTGGGCGTTAGAGCGGCAATATCCAGAAGCACAAAGAGAAGACAGAGAATCATGGGAGGCTTTTTTAAGACGAATACATAAAGTAATAACCTATGATGATAAGGGGAAGAAAATTATCTATCCGTCTGTGCAGGCTTATTTTGAAAGAGATACAGATTTTCGTACTTTGACAGCAGGGGGACAGCAAAAGCTACCTTTTGCGGAAAAGAAAGATTAGGAACATTTTTGCGGCTTTCGCATAATGTAATTATAAGTCATGGAAAGGGGGAATTGTATGCAAGAATCTACTGGCGAATCTGGAAAAGAGCCGGATAGTAAAATGCTTTCAATAGAGATACAAAAATCCTTTCGTAAAATCTTAAAGTGCGGAATATATAAAGAATTACATAGACGCTCCCTTTTGTCAGATGAGCAACTAAATTCTCTGATAAATGAAAAATAACGCAAATTAAATTGCACATCACAAGAGATTTTGATACAATATGGTTGTCTTGTGGTGTGCTATTTTCATTTATGGAGGTAGCACAATGAAAGAAAATATTTTAAGGGTTGCGGCATATGCCAGAGTATCTACAGATAAAGAAGACCAAACGAATTCACTTTTAAGCCAAAGAAGTTATTTTGCTGATTATATTACACATCATGAAGGTTGGAAACTTAGTGAAGTGTATTATGATGAGGGAATCAGCGGAACACAGATAAAGAAACGTTCCGGCTTTAAGAAAATGATACAGGATGCTCTAAACGGAGAGGTTGACTTGATTATAACAAAAGAGGTTGCAAGGTTCGCCAGAAATACAGTAGATACGCTGTCTTATACACGCAAACTTAAATCAGCAGGTGTCGGTGTTATTTTTACTATTGATAATATCGACACAAGAGACGCTGATGGAGAACTTCGCTTAACTATTATGGCAAGTATCGCACAGGAAGAATCCAGAAAGACTTCGGAACGTGTGAAATGGGGGCAAAAGCGTCAGATGGAAAAAGGTGTTGTATTTGGCAGAGACTTATTAGGTTATACTGTTCAGAATGGACAACTACATATTAACGAAGAAGAAGTTCCGATAGTGCAAGCAATTTTTCATAAATATACAAATGAAGGAAAAGGAACATGGACTATTGCAAATGAACTTTTAGTAGAAGGGATGCGACCTAAAAGAATTGCTTTATGGTCTAATGTAGTTATTCTTAGGGTGTTAAGAAATGAAAAATATGTAGGGGATTTATGTCAGAAGAAAACATACACACCAGATTATCTAACTCATTCAAAGAAATACAACCGGGGAGAGGAGGAAATGGTTTACTTGAAAGAACATCATGAACCTATTATTGAC
>ENA-OQAB01000493-OQAB01000493.1-human-gut-metagenome-genome-assembly--contig:-NODE-493-length-21517-cov-3.415849_pt1 | contig 21517 bp, 21 predicted proteins | sample MGYA00242490_ERZ504517 | MGnify/ENA primary metagenome ERZ504517 (study PRJEB26092, sample SAMD00036298) | human gut metagenome | host: Homo sapiens | study: EMG produced TPA metagenomics assembly of...
ATGTGATGATGAACCTGGAGCAGCTTCTCGGCAAGACCATTCACGGGGTGGAGATCACCAATGACGACGTGTTCGCCGACGCCTTCCTGAAGTACGGCCTGGTGGCGGTGGTACCTGGCTCCGGCTTCGGAGCGCCCAACTTCGTCCGCTGGTCCTACGCCACTTCTATGGAAAATATCAAAGAGGGCCTGGACCGTCTGGAAAAATTTTTGGCGGAATGACAACGGCAAAAACAGGGGGCGGAACTTGTGTCCGCCCCCGTTTTATGATATTCTAGCCAGTGAAATCTGAGGAGAAAGAGGTCTTTGCATGCACGACCGTTATGAGAGCCCGCTGTCCTCCCGCTACGCCAGCGACGAGATGCAGTATATCTTTTCGCCCGACAAGAAATTTTCCACCTGGCGCCGCCTGTGGGTCGCCCTGGCCCGGGCCGAGATGGAGCTGGGACTGCCGGTGACCCAGGAGCAGGTGGACGAGCTGGAGGCCCACCTCACCGACATTGACTACGACAAAGCCGCGGCGTATGAAAAGAAGCTCCGCCACGACGTGATGGCACACGTCCACACCTATGGCGAGGCGTGCCCCAAAGCTATGCCCATCATCCACCTGGGAGCCACGAGCTGCTATGTGGGGGACAACACCGACGTGATCCTCATGCGGGAGGCCCTTCTGCTGGTGCGCGACAAGCTGGTACAGGTGCTGGCCCGCCTGGCGGAGTTCGCGGAGCAGTACAAGGCCCTGCCTACCCTGGGCTTCACCCACTTCCAGCCCGCTCAACTGGTGACGGTGGGGAAGCGGGCCACCCTCTGGATGAACGAGCTGCTGATGGATCTGGAGGAGGTGGAGCACCGCATCGCCTCTCTGAAGCTGCTGGGCAGCAAGGGCACCACCGGCACTCAGGCATCCTTCCTGGAGCTGTTCGAGGGAGACCATGAGAAATGCCGGGCGCTGGAGCGGAAGATCGCCGCCGAGATGGGCTTCGACGCCGTGGTGCCCGTTTCGGGTCAGACCTATTCCCGCAAGATGGACTATGCGGTGTTGTCCACCCTCTCCGGCATTGCCCAGTCTGCCAGCAAGTTCGCCACCGATCTGCGCCTGCTCTGCCACCTGAAGGAGGTGGAGGAGCCCTTTGAGAAAAACCAGATCGGTTCCTCCGCCATGCCCTACAAGCGCAATCCCATGCGCTGCGAGCGCATCTGCGCCCTGGCCCGCTATGTGATGGCCGACGCGGTCAACCCTGCGGTCACCGCCTCCGCCCAGTGGTTCGAGCGTACTCTGGACGACTCGGCCAACAAGCGTCTGTCCGTGCCCGAGGCTTTCCTGGCGGTGGATGCCATTCTGAGCATCTATGCCAACGTGGCCGGAGGACTGGTGGTCCATGAGAAAGTGATCGAGCGCCACGTGCGGGAGGAGTTGCCCTTCATGGCCAGTGAGAACATCCTGATGGACGCTGTGAAGCGGGGCGGCAACCGGCAAGAGCTCCACGAGCGTATCCGCGTGCTCTCCCAGGAGGCAGGAGCCAACGTAAAGGACTGTGGCCTTAGCAACAACCTGATCGAGCTCATCGCCGCCGACCCGGCCTTCTCCATGCTGAGCCGGGAGGAGCTGACCGCCCATTTGGAGCCGGCCCGCTATATTGGGCGCTGCCCGCAGCAGGTGGAGGATTTCCTTGCTCACGATGTCCAGCCCGTGTTGGAGCGCTATGCTGCCGCCCTACAGGGCAAAGAGACGGAACTGAAGGTTTAAGAGGAGGATATTGAATATGGAAAAAGCAGTACGCCGCATCGGCGTGTTTACCAGCGGGGGCGATGCCCCTGGTATGAATGCCGCCATCCGGGCAGTGGTGCGTACCTCTCTGCACATGGGGATTGAATGTGTGGGCATCCGCCGGGGCTACCACGGTCTGATCAACGGCGATTTCACCAAGCTGACCTTTGAGAGCGTAAGCGACTTGTCCCGTCGGGGCGGCACCATGCTCTACTCCGCCCGCAGTGAGGAGTTCAAAACCCCTGCTGGCCAGGAGAGGGCGGTGGCTACCTGCAAGATGCTGGGGCTGGACGCCCTAGTGGGCATCGGCGGCGATGGTACCTTCAGCGGCTTGCTCTGCCTGGCCAAGAGAGGACTTTCCGTTGTGGGCATTCCCGGCACCATTGACAACGACATTGCCTGTTCCAGCTATACCATCGGCTATGACACCGCCTGCAACACCGCGCTGGAGTCCATCGACAAGCTGCGGGACACCATGCAGTCTCACGAGCGCTGTTCCGTGGTGGAGGTCATGGGCCACCGGGCGGGCCATCTGGCCCTTACCGTAGGCGTGGCCTGCGGCGCTACTGCCGTGATCGTCCCGGAGCACCCTGTGGACTATGAAGCCGACCTGCTGGAGCCCATCCGCCGGGCCCGTCTGGCCGGCCGTACCCACTTCATGATCATCGTGGCCGAGGGCGTAGAGGGCGGCGCCTACTCCATCGGCAAGGTCATCGAGGAGGCTACCGCCCTGGATACCCGGGTCACTGTGCTGGGACACATCCAGCGGGGCGGCTCCCCCTCCTCCCGCGACCGGATCACCGCTACCTACATGGGTTATGAGGCGGTGCGCCTGCTGGCCGAGGGCAAGACCTGCCGGGTGGTGGCCCTTCAGGGGGAGAACTATGTGGACTATGACATCACCGAGGCCCTCCAGATGACCAAGAGTCTGGATCAGCACACCTATGAGGTCATGCGCGCCCTCACCGGCGTGCATTGAGCGGAGAGCGGGCATGAAAAAGTGGTACGATGAGGAGTACGAGTTTCAGGTCGAGGTAACCGGCTTCCTCCGGGGCGACCATACTGAGCGGTATTGCCGCAACGGAGAGGAGGTCGGAGACCGGTATACCTGTACCTATGGCTGCCCGGTCAATCAGGACGGGCAGGGGATCTGCTCCAAGGCCATGCTACTGCTTTTCCCCTCATGGAGGCCGTCCGAAGCGGCGGCGATCTGGAAAACGTAGGCGGAAGCGGCCCCTATTGCAAGGATATTGTGTGCCCCGACGGCTGCGTTCTCTTTCGCCTGACGGCAAAAAACTGGCAAACGAGAACTTTTTCAAAGGAGATTTCCTGGACTGAGCCAGATAAAAAGCGGCCCTGTGCAAATGCACAGGGCCGCTTTTTCAGCAAGTTTTACGCCTCCTGAGAGACCAGCACCTTTTTCAGCCGTGCATAGCGGGGGAGGGAGTGTTCCTGCGGGGCCCGAGGGACGCCCTGAATCAGGGGGAGCACGTAGTCGATGAAGGGCTGCTCCAGGCCGTTCCCATCGGCGTTGATCCAGGCGCGGGGAACCGTCTTTTCCGCGTTGGCCACAATATCCAGGGGTTCCAGCACAGTCTCGCAGCGGTAGCCTCCCTCCCGGGTGCACCGGAAGGCCACCATCTTGTCGGAATACCCGGCGACCGCAGCCTCCACGGCCGCCTTGCCCGCCAGAAACGCCTCGTCGATGTCGGTCTGGGACGCGCTGTGGGCGCCGCAGCGCTGGGGGAGGGACAACTCGATGCCCCGCACCTTGGCGGAGGGCTCCCGCTACCGGAGAAGGTCGGCCAGCAGCGCCGCCAGCCCCCCAAGCTGGGTGTGGCCGAAGCCGTCGTTGGCGGCGGCGGAAACTCCTTCGGCGATGAAGGCGCCGTCCGCCCGGTGGATTCCCTCAGAGACCGCGATCAGGCACTTGTTCTTCGCCTGATAGACCTGGTGGACATCCGCCAGAAAGCGTTCCATGTCAAAATCCACCTCGGGAAGGTAGATGAGATCCGGGCCGTAGCCCGCCCAGGCAGCCAGAGCAGCCGAGCCGGCCAGCCAGCCGGCGTGGCGTCCCATGATCTCCAGAACGGTAATGGTTCCGTTGTCGTACACATGGGTGTCCCGTTGGACCTCCATGCAGGTGGTAGCGATGTATCGGGCTGCGGAGCCGAAGCCCGGGCAGTGGTCGGTGCCGTTGAGGTCATTGTCAATGGTCTTGGGCACGCCGATGACGCGGCACGCATAGCCCACGGACTGCATGTACTTGGAGATTTTGTTGCATGTGTCCATGGAGTCGTTGCCGCCGTTGTAGAAGAAATAGCGCACATCATACTTGCGGAAAATTTCGAGAATACGGCGGTAGTCGGTGTCATCCTGGCTGGGATCAGCCAGCTTGTAGCGGCAGGAGCCCAGCGCGGAGGACGGGGTGTACCGCAGCAGCTCCAGCTCCCCGGCATCCTCCTGCCCCATATCGTACAGCCGGTCCTCCAGGACGCCCTGGATTCCGTTGGCCGCCCCCAGCACCCGGGTGATGCAGTCCGTGTCCAGGGCCGTGCGGATCACCCCGAGCGCGCTGGCATTGATGACCGCAGTGGGGCCTCCCGACTGCCCGATGATGCAGGCTCCTCTCAATTCACTCATGAATTCTTCCCCCTCATAGCAACAAGTTTCAAAGTTTATGGTTTCGGATATCAGCAGCTCTCCAAGTGCCCGCAATAAATGGTTACACAAGCGCCCCGGATTCTCCAGGTTCCAATGCCAACCGTTCCGCCGCAAACTGGTAGCCAGTCTGTCCTGCCCGAATAACCCGTGCAAGCGCTGTGCCAAATATTTCATTGAGCCTCCGAAACCATGCCCATATAGCCATTGGAATTTACTGCATCTCCTTTTGGCTAAAAATTACCTATTACATAAAGATTTATTGAATTTGGGATCTTTCAGCGGGTTTGCCACGTAAACGGCGCTCTCTCAGAAGCAACAGGCCAGCCCGTTTCTCAGACGGCAGCCGTTGGAGCCTTGCGCCCCTGCAAATATTTGCAGAAACGCAAAAGCTGAGCCCCAAAGTATGAAGGGGCGTAACGGCCCATAAGGAAGGTTATTTCTATTCAAGACGGGTTGCCTCTGGTAGTTATCATAGGCATTGGCAACCACCGCCACAAACAGTTCAGTAGTGACGGAACTGAGCATACGTACCTTCCTGGTATTGACTCCAGCTAGACGAGTAACCCCTCATTGCCGCCAATTGAGTAGTTGTACCGTCCGAAATAGGTCTTGTCCCTCTGGAAACAGCTTATGATGAGGGCCGCGACCATAAGAAGCGCGCAGATGGGCCGGGGCCGAACTTTCTCTGGCCGGTCCGCTTAAATATATCAGGGAAATCAAAATAGGTTTCTGATTTGAAGGATACATAGGCTATAAGTCATGGTAGCCACCATAGATGGAGATGATGAAGTAGGAGTTCAGGCTCATTAGGTTTAACGCCGTGAGGAACCGGGAGCCGCATATGCAAAGAAGATAATGACTTCGGTGGGAAGGATAAGGATGTAAAGCTGTTCTACCAATTTTATAACAGAGCTTCAAGGGACCCAAGGGTCAGGTAAATGTGCCCGTTTTCCTCAGACTTCACGATGCAACATCGATGTGAAGCTAATCCAGAGCTTTGTCACGCCAACGCCTACAGTCCGATACTTAGGGCTACCGGTATGTGGTTTCTCCCTCAGCCCCCGGTGGACGAGATATTGCCCGGCGTATTACTTTTTCGCCTGGGTCAGGTGCTTTGATTGGGAGACTGTAGGTGCGCGGTACCCCGGCCTATGATTACAAAATGCCCCTCTCTCCTCCTCCCTACCAATAACAGGAGGGAACCCCGCCGCAGCGACAGGGTTCCCTCTTACCTCTTAATATTGTAGTAGAAAACAATATTGCCAGAAACGTGATGTGCAGCCAGAGCTTATCCTAGCTGCGGGATGTACCAGCTTCCTTTATCGTTTTCTCACCTGACAGTGCAAGCAACACCGCTACCAGGGTGCCATCCCTGCGCCACTTGGCAAATCTGGCGTATACAGATTGCCACGGCCCATATTTTCGGGGCAGCATCCGCCAATGAGCACCGTTTCGCACCACCCAGAGCATGCCGTTCAGCATAGTGCGGTCATTCTTACGGGGACGCCCCCGTCCATCAGCCCTGGGGGGAGGCAGAAGTGGCTTTACCCGTTTCCACTGTTCCTTGGTCAGGTCATATGCTCTCATGGGTGCTTTCACCATCTCTATCCAGTCTCTGCAAACTCAGGCTTCCGCTTCCGCAATGCTTTATTGCAGCATAGCAGACACAAAGGTATCCAGGTCCATACGCACAAAATAATCCTCCACCGGCCAGTCTTTCAATGCCTGCCGAAGAGCGCCTTCCTCCAGCGGAGTTCCCTGAAGGTACTCCGCCAGTGCGTCGCTGTCCTTCCGGGCGAAGTAATCCCCCCTGAAGGCAAGCCGGGTAATGTTCCCCTTCTCCACATCCATATGAATCTGAAGGGTTCCACACCCCTCCACCCGCCGCTCCTTCCGAATGCTGCAAGCCGGTGAATGGCCGTAGTTCCACTCCCACTGGCTATAAATCCGCTTCCGCAGTTCCTCCACCTGTTCCAGCTCCTGCGGTGAGAGCTGATACTTTCGCATGGAAAAGCACCGGAACATTCGTTCCCGCAGGGCCGCCCAGAAATCCTCCACCGTCATTTGGGGATCATTTACATAGGGCTTGATATTGGTGACCCGGCTGCGCACCGATTTCAGTCCCTTGGACTGAATTTTGTCGGGCCGAACGGCCAGTGCCTGGCCCACCGCCTCCAGATCGGAGTCGAACATCAGGGTACCGTGATGCATGACCCGGCCCTGCCGCAGATATTGGGCGTTTCCGGAAACTTTTGTCCCCGATAGTCATGTCGTTTCGGCCATTGATCTGAGCCGGCACCCCCATCTCCCGCAGGGCGTCGACCACCGGCCGGCAAAAGGACGAGAAGTCGATCATTCCGCCCTGACAATCTCTGGCCACAAAAGTAAAGTTCAGATTGCCCCGGTCATGATATACCGCACCGCCTCCCGACAGCCGCCGAACCACGGTAATACCGTGCTCCTTTACATAGGTACTGTTGATCTCCTCCAGAACATTCTGGTATTTGCCCACCACAATCGTCCGGTCGTTCTGCCACAGCATGAAGCAGTCCTCTCTGGGGCCCAGCTGGTCAAAGACAAATTGCTCCAGGGCCAGGTTCCAGGCGGGATCCATGCTGGCGCTTTCCAGGTAATACATGACCTTCCGAACCTCCGTCAGCTCTCCAGATCGTGAATCTCGACCTTGACGCCCAGCTCTCGTCCGGTGTCAAAGTACTCAAACGTCTCCACTCCGGCCACATGTCCCTTCATCACACTGGCAATTCCCCGCTCTGCCATAGTCTCGCGGAACGCCTGGTTGTCTGTAAGGATGGAGATATGGTGAATATGTCCCTCGCCGTGCTCCTTCAGGTGTCTGGCGTAGTCGCTGTACTCATCCAGCGGCTGAATCAGCTCCAGCTGCACGTTTCCCGCCATGCACAGCGCAAGAGACACCTTGAAGTCCTGGCGCTTTCCATATACCATCAGATCCTCAGCCTCGTCCTTGAAACCTTTTTTTCCGTCCCGGATCTCCCAGGGGCCGATCCCATAAAGTTTCTGGTAGCGATCTACCATAGCATACAGATCTCCTGTCACGATGCCGATCTGGGTAATATTTTTGATTTCAGCGCTCAAGATGCAGCTCCTCCTGTTCCATTTCTTTTGCCAGAGCGACCGCCATGCGCACCGCGCCCTCAATGGCCTGGGCGCTGTGGTCACAATTCATGTGGCACACAAAATGGTCGTTATATGTATCCTGACCGATCCGGTGCGCCAGCTCTTCTATCGGCTCCTCGAACAACTCAGCCACAGAAACCGGCAGACCCACCTTTCTCCCGAAACGGATCACACGCCGGATCTCCTGCTCCTGATACCCCTCCAGGATCAGCTGAATCACCAGGCCCACCATCACCCGCTCGCCGTGCATATAGTCGTGCCCGCCCGGCAGAGAGGACAGATAGTCGCCAAACCCATGCGCTCCGGAGCAGCCCGTATTGACTCCGCCGATGCCGGAGAGGAAGCAGTTGGCCTCGATCACCCGCTCCAGCGCAGGGATCACAATATGGTTTTCGGCCGCCAGCCGGGCCAACATCCCATTTTCCAGGATCAGCTCCCGGCAGATCCGGCACAGGGCCACTGCCGTGTTGGACATTTCATGCCCGCTGCCCGCGCAGCTCTCCATCTCGTACCAGGTCGCCAGGGCGTCTCCCATGCCGGACACCAGCAGACGCACCGGAGCCTGGGCCACAATGGTGGTATCGACATAGACCAGATCCGGGCACTTGTGGAAGATACGGTCCCCCACAATCTCCTGGCCGTTCTCGGAGTAGAGCACGCTGACAAAGGTACAGGGCGCGTCGGAGGCCGCTGCCGTGGGAATCATGACCATAGCCCGTCCCAAGTCCATCGCGGCGGAACGCACAATGTCCATCACTCCACCGCCGCCGATGGCGCACAGCACCTGGGCTCCGCTGTCCGCCGCCAGCTTTGTCACCCGCTGTACCTCCGAGGCGCAGGGCACCCCGGAGGTGAGCTCAAACTGTATCTGGGCATCAGTCCCCGAGAAGCTGTGCGCCAGCTTTTCCTTTGATACCCTCAGGGCGGATTTGCTGCCAATAAACAGGAAGGATCGTCCGTAGCACATCGTATGCTCCGCAAACTCCTCCAGCGACGTCTTTTCCTTGAAAATAGGCTCCAGGAAATTTCATTGACAAGCTCATATCTCACGCTCCATTTTGAACATGCAGGGCTGGCCGGGTTGGTCCTTCTCCCCCCGGCCAGTCTGCTGTATTTACCGTCTGTTCGCGTTGGCCTGCTACCTTGGCGTACACGTTTTCAGCGTAATTTGCCATAAAGTCCACATAGTAGTCGTAATTTACCTCGGCATTATTGCGAACCAGCAGGTTCTGATATTCCTCGTCGGAGATGGTGTGGTGGAAAGTGCCTCGTCACGTCAGGAACTTGTAGAAGTCCTCGCATTGTCAGAAGTCACTGTGAACAGCTCCAGGCTGTCAAAGTAGGGGGCCTTGCCCTCAGAATCCTTAATTACGTTTCCATCCAGGTAATTGACCAGGAGGGTAATCGCCACTCCGCAGCTGGCAAACACGCCTCCGCTGCATGCCTCTACCTCACCATCCATAATAAGCTGGCAGATATTTGGACTGATATCAGCGCCGTAAATCTTACACCCCTCAAGGCCGCGGGACTTGACAACATCCGCGGCCGGCGCCACGTAGTCATTGCCGCACGCATAGACGCAGTCCACATCGGGATAGGCGGTCAAGAGATCATTTGTCTTCTGCACTCCTTCAGAGGGATCCGCGGAGTGAGAGACAAAACAGCACCTCTCCGCCGCCAGCCTCAAACGCCTCGGTAAAGCCGATGATACGGCGGTCGTGGGCGTAGTCGCCGAAAGCGCCGGCGGAGATCACCGCGGTCTTGCAGCCGTCAGCCAGCGCCAGCTCGGCCAGCCGCGAACCCTCGTTCTTGGGGCTGTAAATGACCATGCCCACATAGTACTCATCCTGCTCAATCTTTTCCATATCCTCATCGGTGGGAGAGCAGGCATAGAAAACATAGGGCGTTTTGGCGTTCTTGCAATACTGCGCCGCCACAGGGAAGAGCGTCTCGGAGATACCCAGGAAGGCCACCCCGTCGGGGCTGGCGGCCAGCTGATTTTGCAGCTGGGTTATAACCTTGTCGGCGGTAAACTCGTTGTTGGTAACGGTCAGGGTCATGCCAGTGGCGTCCGCCGCGGACTGCTCGTTGGCCACCATCATATCCAGAGGATAGGCGCCCACGCCGAAGTTGTTGGTGGCAATGGTATAACCACCTTCGCCGCCCGCGTCAGCCGTGGGACTGGTCTGGCCGTCGTCGGTCTGATCTGCGGGCGTGCAGCCGGCGGCCAGTGAAAAGAACATTGCTGCGCTGAGAACCAATGCAAGAAGTCGTTTCATGTGTTTCCCTCTTTTCATTCGTTTTTATATGCGCATGGCTTGGGGTGGATAAGACGTCTCTTATCCTCAATTTTATGGTACATGCCGCATGTGCCTCATGTCAATTGCAACCGGCATGCCAGCCTCCGGCGTTCAGGGGCCGGCACACCAAAGGCCTTGTGTCCCGTTGCGTCCCAGGCAGTCTCCCTCTGCCCGTGTCCTGCCCGCGGGCGGCTTTTGGGCAGAAGGAAGCTTGCATTCGTGCAATTTTTTGCACCTGTGCAAACAGGGCCCCAATAACATTGCCGGAATTTCCTCCGCGCTCAGATCTCCGGGAAATATTTGGCGTCCTTTTCGGCCACCCAGGCGTGTTCAGGTACAACCGTGGTAACCATGGGATCGTTGTCGCGCAGACGGATGGCCCAGATATAGTATTCCGCATACCCGGGGGCAGTGGCCTGGCTGTGAGTCACGCCGTGGGCCATGCAGGTGGCGTCATTGTGGTGAACTTTATAGACGGTGTCTCCCACCTCGGCATAGCCGTAGCCATTTTCGGGCAGGAACTTATAAAAGTAGATCTCAGGCTCCACGTGGGTATGGGGGGGAAAGCTGGACCACTTGCCGGGGTAGCTCACCACCTCGCCGATAAAGAAGTTTGTCTCCGGGCAGTTGGAGCGATCCAGGAAGGTACGCACGATACGGGTGGATGCCTCGTTCATCAGGCCGGCTCCCCGGAGCTCAGAGCCGCACAGCAGATCCTCGCCCTTCATCAGCTTGGGTTCAAAATGCTTGGGATTTGCGGTGCGCTGGATGGAGACTTCGGCCTTGTCAGACTGGCACATCAGCTCCACAGCGGTATTCTGGGGCACATGGAGCAGGATGGGATCCTCATGGAAGCAGGATTTGCGCTCCACGGTCTCCTCCTTGTCCGCCCAGCGGAAGGTAACCTTGCCCGTCACCAGGACGTAAATGCACTCTTTCGGCTCGTTGTAGCTGACAGTATCGCCCTTTTCCATCAGCAACTCGCCGAAGTCCATGTTCATGTCGGAGGCGTCGCCCTCCACAACGATGGGATTATATCCCCTCTGGAATCCGGAATTGGTGAGTTTCATATAAATTACCTCCTACAAATTTTGATTACTGATTTTTTCGCGCGATCGCTTTTCGCGCCTTTTCGTAAATGGTCTTGGCGTCCAGCTGGTAGATTTCCCGCAGGTAGTCCACCGTGCCCACCTGGCCAAACCGGTCCAAAACTCCTACCCGCTCCAGCGGCACAGGGCAGGTCTCCGCCACAACTTCGGCCACCGCGCTGCCCAGACCGTTGTAAATGCTGTGGTTTTCGGCCGTGACAATGGCGCCGGTAGAGCGGGCGTAGTGCTCCACCGCATCCCGGTCAATCGGCTTGAGGGTGAACACATTGACCACAGCCGCGCTGATTCCCTCCCGGGCCAGCTGATCGGCCGCCTTCAGCGCCTCGGCCACGCACACGCCGGTGGCCATAAGGGTCACATCAGTACCGGGGCGCAGCTCAGCCGCCTTCCCAATTTCAAAGGTGGAGCCAGGCTGGTAAATTTGCACCGCGTTCTTCCGGGACAGGCGGACATAATATACGCCGTTGCCCCTCTCCAGTTGGCGAATCACATTGTCCAGCATGATGGAGTCGGTGGGCTCGATAATGGTCACTCCAGGGATATCCCTCAGGGAGCCCATGTCCTCAAAGGGCATGTGGGTGGCGCCATTCATGGCCGCAGTGATACCGGGATCGCTGCCGATGATGCGGATGTTGGCTTTGGCAAAGGCGGCAGACACAAAAATCTGGTCTAAGCAACGGCGGGTGGCGAAGCAGCCGAATGTGTGGCAATAGGGCACCATGCCCACGGCGGACATGCCCGCAGCCACGCCGATCATGTTGGCCTCCTGAATGCCGCAGTTCACCGTCCGCTCGGGATGGGCCTCCCCAAATGGTACCGTACCCACAGAATTCATTAGATCGGCGTCCATGACTACAATCCTGTCGTTCTGGTTTGCCAGATCAATCATCGTTTGGCAGTACACATCCCGCATGGCCTGCTTCTCTGTTTCAAGCGTCTCACAGATCCTGTACGACATTTCAGCACCCCTCCTTCTCCAGCCGTGCAATGGCCTCCTCACACTGCTCCTTGCTGAATCTCATGTGGTGGTTATACTTGATCCCCTCCGCGAAGAAGCAGCCCTTGCCCTTTTGGGTCTGGAGGACGATCATAGTGGGCTTCTCCTGCTGATGCTTGGCCAGGGCGATGGCATCATAGATGGCGTCGACGTCATGCCCGTCCACCTCCAGGGCGTACCAGCCGAAGTCCTGGAATTTCTGGCGCATATCCCCCAAATCGCAGATATCCTTGGTATAGCCGTCCAGCTGCTGATGATTGTAGTCCAGGAACGCAATCAGGTGGGACAGCTTGTGCTGCGGGGCGTACAGGGCTCCCTCCCACACCTGTCCCTCCTGGCTCTCGCCGTCGCCCAGCAGCAGGTAGGTATAGTTGTCCTTTCCCAGCATTTTATTTCCATGGGCGATGCCGATGGCGGTGGACATACCCTGGCCCAGGGAGCCGGTGCTCATATCCACGCCAGTCGTGCTGTTGCGGTCGGGATGGCTGGGAAGCCTGGTTCCGTTGGTATTGATGGTCAGCAGCTGCTCGACCGGGAAGTAGCCTTTCAGCGCCAGCGCGGCGTACAGGGCGGGGCCGGCGTGCCCCTTGGACATGACAAAGTAGTCCCGATCCTCCCACTGAGGGTTCTTCGGATCCACGTTCATTACGCCGCCATAGAGTACACCCAGCACATCTGCGGCAGACATGGCGCCGCCCAGATGGCCGAAGCCCAGTTCGCCCAGGGCCTTCAGCACCTGGATGCGGATGTTTTTTGCAAACAGCTCCAGGTCCTTATGTTGTGTCATCGTACGTTACCTCACTTTCTCCTCTGCTTAAAAGCGCTCCAGCGCTTTACCCACTTTGATGAGATTTGTGATAAGCCCATCGTTATAGGCCTTCATTTCCTCCGCCGTCCACGTCTGCATGCCCACGCCGCCGGTCTTGAATCCCAGCTCGCCCCGCTCCACCTTCTCCTTCAGAAGGGGCGATGGTTCGTGGGAGTCCTCCAGGTAGCTATACAGATAAGAGGAAATACTCAGACACAGATCGGCGCCGATGGCGTCAATCTGCTCAATGGGGCCGATGGTACCCAGGCGCATTCCGAAGCTGTATTTGACGGCATCGTCCACGTCCTTGGGGTCTGCAATGCCGTTGGCAATGATGCTCACAGCCTCACGCCCCAGGGCGTTCTGCATCCGGTTGGCAATGAAGCCGGGCACGTCTTTTTTTACTACGATGGGCTTTTTGCCCGCCTCGCGAAGCACGTCACACACCGCATCCACCGCATGGTCGGACACATCGGCGGTACGCACCACCTCTACCAATGGGATGAGGAAGGGCGGGTTCCAGAAGTGAGTGCCCAAAATCCGCTCTCTGTGGACGGACTTGGAGGCGATCTCCGTGACGCTCATGGCAGATGTGTTGGTGCACAGCACCGCCCCAGGCTTGCACGCCTGATCCAGGCGCGCAAAATAGTTCTGCTTGAGCTCCATGTTCTCCAGCACGCACTCGATGGCGAAGTCCGCCTCACGGGCAGCCTCGTCAAAGTCCAGCACAATATCAATGCGCTTCCGGATTTCGTCACACCGGTCGGCATCCACCAGGCCGTTTTCCGCCAACAGCTTCAGGTTATCCTCAATGACCCCGGCGGAGGTCTGCTGCTCCCTGACATCAAAGGCCAGCAGCTTCACGGGGAAACCGGTCACCGCAAACTGAAGCGCAATGCCGGTTCCCATTTTGCCGGCGCCGAACACGGAGATCTTCGCCTTGTTTTCCATATCATTCATCCTTTCCATCAGATCCGCTCAAATACCGCGGCGCCGCCTTGCCCCCCTGCCATGCAGAAGGCCACCAGTCCGTAGCGCGCCCGGCGCCGTTTCAGCTCATACAGCAGCTTTGCCGTCAGAATGGCGCCGGTACCTGCCAGCGGATGTCCCAGCGCCAGCGCGCCGCCGTTGACATTCACCTTGTCCATATCCAGTCCAAGCTCCCGGATGCAAGCGATGGATTGTGTGGCAAACGCCTCGTTCAGCTCGATGAGATCCATCTCCTCCAGGGTGAGTCCGGTCTTGCGCAGCACCTTCCGGATGGCCTCCACCGGGCCGATCCCCATGATGCTGGGGTCACAGCCGGTAACCGCAAACCCCCGGAACACCGCCAGGGGCTCCAGGCCCTTTTTCTCCGCCGTCTCCCGATCCATAAGCACCACTGCGCCGGCGCCGTCGCTCATCGGAGAGCTGTTGCCGGCGGTGCATACCCCATCAGGCTCAAAGGCGGTGGGCAGTCTGCCCAGAGTCTCCATGGTGCTCTCCGGCCGGACGCATTCATCCCTGTCCACCACGGTGGTCTTACCGCGCTTTCCGGGTACCGTCACCGGAATCATCTGCGCGTCAAACCGGCCTGCCGCCTGCGCGGCGGCCGCCTTTCGGTGGCTCTCCAGGGCGAAGGCATCGCACTCCTCCCGGGTGATGTGGTACTTTCTGCCCAGATTTTCGGCGGTAGTACCCATACTGACATTGAGCGCCCCAGGGGCAGTTCTGCGAACCAGCCACTGCGGAGGCGCCACCTGATAGGCCACCCGGGCCTTCTCCATCAGGTGGGGACGGTTGGAGTCACTTTCCGTTCCCCCTGCCACCACAATGTCGGCCTCCCCGGCTTCAATCATCAGCGCACCGATGGCAATGGCGTTGAGGCCGGAGGAGCACTGCCGGTCAATGGTGATGGCGGGCACCGTAAAGGGCAGGCCGGCCTGGAGTGTAACCACCCGCGCCAGGTTGGCGCTGTCGTTGTTGCCCAGGTTGCCGAAGATAACCTCCTCCACCTCTTCTCCCTGAAGCCCCGCCCGGCGAACCGCCTCGGCGATAACCAGCGCGCCCAGCTCGGGGGCGCCTACCGCTGCCAGGGCTCCCCGGCACCGCCCTACGGGGGTGCGCACCGCAGAGACAATTACCGCTTCCCGCTTCATGCTCCTTCCTCCTCGTGTTCCCGGTACACCCGGGCCTTCTCCTCGCCCTTGAGCACGCGGGTAATTCCTGCGGCCAGAGCCTCCATCTCAAATTCCCCGGGGATCACCGCCACCGGAGCAATGAAGCGCACCTTCCGGCGCAGCTTTTCCACCAGCAGCTCCGAATTGGCAATGCCTCCGGTGAGGACAACTCCGTCGATCTCTCCGTCCGCCGCCGCCGCCAGGCCGCCGATGCATTTGGCCGTCTGATAAATCATGGCCTCGTAGATGAGTGCGGCCTTCTTGTCGCCGGCCCTCACCTTCGCCTCCACCTCCCGCACGTCATTGGTTCCCAGGTATGCGGTGAGGCCGCCTTTGCCCCGAACCATGGCGCTGAGCTCCTCAAAGGTGTACTCCCCGGAGCAGCATACCCTGGCCCATCCGATGCTGGGCAGTCCGCCGGCGCGCTCAGGCGAGAAGGTGCCCTCCTCATCGGTCATGATGTCGGCAATAACCCCCCTCTTGTGGAGGCCGATGCTAATGCCCCCGCCCAAATGAACCATGATAAGGTTCAGTTCCCCATACTTCCGGCCCAGCCGCTGTGCGTACATGCGGCCCACCGCCTTGGTGTTGAGGATATGGCCCATGCTCAGCCGCGGCACCAGGGGGCCAGCCGGAAATCCGGGAAACCGGCTCCATCTCGTCAGCGGTATTGCCGTCATAGATGTAGGCCGGAATATGGAGCCGTTTGGCCATATCCAGTGCGATAATCGCAGCGGTGGTGGAGGCATGTTGTCCGATGGGCCGGTTTCGCAGCACATCGATCATCTCATCGTTGACCACATAGGCCCCCGTGTGAATGGGCGGCAGGGAGCCGCCCCGGGCCACAATCGCGGTCAGGCCGGACAGATCATAGTCAATCTCGGCCAAAAATTCCTCCACCGCCTTCTGGCGGAAGGGGGCCTGGTCGGCGGCTCTGGCGTACCGCGCCACCTCAGAGGCCGGGTGGGACAGGCTCTTTTTATACCGCTCTACGCCGTTCTCAAAAATCGAAATCTTGGTCGAGGTGGAACCTGGATTGATGATGAGCAGCTTGATCTCCTGTTCCATATGTAAGCTCTCCTTTCCGTGTCACAGCTTCTGGCTGGCAATCGCCCCCAGCAGAATGGACTGAAATTTATCCTCCTCGGTAGCAGAGCGGGAGCACAGAATCACCGGCGCTCTGGCCCCTACTACCACATTGGCGCTGCGCGCGCCCATGAAAAGCATCATCTTGCCCATCATGTTGCCCGACACCAGATCGGGGCAGATAAGCAGGTCGGCATCCCCCGCCACCGGGCTGTCGTAGCCCTTGATTTTGGCCGACTCAGGCTCAATGGACAAGTCAATGGAAATTGGGCCCTCCACGATACAGCCGGTAATCTCTCCCCGCTGATACATCTCCTTCAGTGCCTGGGCGTCTGTGCTCTCCTGAAGTTTGGGATTAAGGGTCTCCGCCGCCGCCAGCACGGCCACCTTGGGGCACTCCACCCCCATGCTGTGGAATACCTCCACGGCATTCTCCAGAATCTGCTTTTTCTGGGCCAGATCGGGCTTTGGGTTAAGAGCGGAATCGGTGAGGGCGAGCAGCTTGTGGTAGAAGGGGTTTTCCACAAAGGCCACCTGAGACATGAGCCGCCCGGTACGCATTCCATTTTCCCGGGCGATGAACGCCTTCATCATGGTGCGCGTCTCCAGTCCTCCCTTCATCAGGTAGTCCACTTCTCCCTCCAGTACCAGCCGGGTGGCCAGCGTCACGGCCTTCTCCGGTTCATCGGCCTGGTGAAAGCGCACACCCTCCGTGCTCAGTTGATGCTCCTCCATCAACGCCCGGATCTTCTTCTCATCACCGATCAGCACCGCCTGAATCAGGCCCTGCTGATGGGCCCGCATAGCGGCCAGAAGAGAATGCTCATTCTCCGCCATGACTACGGCCATCTGCTTCTTTCCAATTCCCGCACATATGGTTGCAAAATAATCCAATGAACGCAGCTGCATAGTCCCTACCGTTCCTTTCACCTGGTATTCATCAGGGCAGAGTGCAAGTGACGTGCCAAATCTCTGCGCCGTTGGAAGCCTTGATTTATTGTGCTCCCTCCCCAATTTCTCCCGCCGGCGCCTTGCAGATATGCATGATTTTGCAAAGTCGCAAGATTCCCCTGCGCACTTGAAAAATCAAATGGAACTTGCTATCATGAAACAGAACCGTCATGCGCGACAATTCGGAGGTAATATCATGCTGCACAGATCAATCATGCTCCATGCGGAAGACAGGATTCACGCATTGATCACCAGGCTGCGTGAATCCGCCGCTCCCCCCGAGCGGCAGGCTTTGTTGGATGAGCTGACCGAAATTGAAGCCTCTGTCCACGAGGTAGCCCACAGCGTGGTGGATTATCAGCACGTTATGGACGAGCTGGACGATAATATTCTGGTAGCCGACAAGGACGAGGTGGTTCTCTATGTGAATGACGCCTATATCCGCCACACGGGTATCGCCCCTGAGCAGATCCTTGGCAAGCGGATCACCGAACTGTTGGAGACCGGCACTTATTTTACCGATCCCACCGATCCCCGAGGTAATTCGGAGCAGGAAAAAGGTAATGAAGCTCTCCAGCATGTTCGGCCGGCCGGATAGTCTGGGATTCGTCACCGGCGTGCCCATCTTTGACGATGCAGGCGAGATCCAGTACGTGGTGGCCTGCAACCGGGGCGTATCCACCTTTAAGGAGCTGCGGGACAACTTTGTCCACTTTGTGGAGGCGGTCAACAATCTTCAGGGGGCCGCAGGCCATGTGCAAATGGTGCCGAACAGCAGCGGCATCGTCACCCCTCAGATGGTAGGGGAAAGCCCCGCTATCCAGCGGGTATATGATCTCATTGAGAATGTACGACAGACCACCGCCACCGTCCTCATCACCGGAGAGTCCGGCGTGGGCAAGGAACTGATTGCCGATGCCATCTACCGCACCAGTTCCCGGGCGGAAAAGCCCTTTATCAAAGTCAACTGTGCCTCCATTCCGGCCAGCCTGTTTGAGTCGGAACTCTTTGGCTATGAACGCGGTTCCTTCTCCGGGGCCAATGCTTCCGGCAAGCAGGGCCTCTTTGAGGCCGCCAACAACGGCACCCTGCTTCTGGACGAGATCGGCGAGATGCCCATGGACATGCAGGCCAAGCTCCTTCGGGCCATCCAGAACAACGAAATCACCCGGGTAGGGGGAATCCGCCCCATCAAGCTGGATATCCGTTATATCGCCTCCACCAACTGCGATCTGAAGAAAAAGGTGCGGGAGGGCACCTTCCGCAGCGATCTGTACTACCGTCTCCACGTGATTCCCATTCAGGTACCACCCCTGCGGGAGCGGGAAGGGGACGTTGCCCGGCTCAGCCAGCATTTTGTTTCGGAGTTCAATAAGCAATATCACAAAAATGTGGTGCTCTCCCCGGAGAACATCGAGTTATTGGAAAACTACTCCTGGCCGGGCAATATCCGTGAGCTGCGCAACGTCATGGAATATCTGGTCGTATGCTGCGCCCCCAACGGCCATGTGGACAACAGCTACATCTATGGCACCTTCGATCTGAGCAACCAGAATGCCTATGTGGAATATGACCCCGATCAGAGCCTCAACGACGCCATTACCGCTTATGAGAAAAAGTATCTGGAGAATGCTCTGCGGTACGCCCGCAATCTGAAGGAGGCCAGCCAGATTTTGAATATTGATCCCTCCACCGTGTCCCGCAAATTGCGCCAGCACGGACTTACTCTACAGGGAAAATAAAACGTCCTGCCGCAGTGCTCCAACTCTGCGGCAGGACGTTTTTCTTGGCACAGCCGGACAACCGTGCGCGTCCATACAACGGCACTGGTATCCTCGCAGCCGTTGTGGCTGCGAGGGGCCATTTAAGAGCGGGCGGCCAGCCGCCGGTGGAGAAAGGTAAGTGCAAAACCGGCCAGGGCCACCACCGCCGCAATGAGGAACGCGCTGCGGTAGGAGCCGGTTCCGCTCATCAGCCCAAGAGGCCACCTGTGGGCCGAGCATGCCGGACAGCGCAAACCCGAAGAAGAGGATGCCATAGTTTACCGTGTTGTTTCTCTGTCCGAACTCATCGGCCGTAAAGCCGGGGAAAATCCCCATCAGGGCCCCAAAGCAGGCCCCCACCAGGGCGATGGACACCGCAAATACCGCCATTGAGTCCTGTCCAAAGAAAAACAGGGCGCACAGCGCGGCAACCGAGATTGGGAATACCAGGGAAAGCGTGCCGATGCGCCCCAGCTTGTCGGAGAGAATACCCGCCGAAGCGCGGCCGCCGGCATTGAACAGGGAAAGCACCGAAACCATCAGGGCCGCAGCCGCGGGGGAAAAGCCGGCCTCCACCTGAGCCATATCGGAGGCAGAGGAGATTACCATCATGCCGCTGAGTCCGCCGCACAGGAGCATGGCGCACATGCCATAAAATTTTTTTCTGACAGAGCATCTCCTGCCAGCTCATGTCCCGGCCGCCTCCAGGGAGCATTTGCCCCGCCTCCTCCGGCCCCTGCTCCACAAATGCAGACGCCAGCAGCAGCACCACTGCAAAGCAGACGGCAATAATTTGGAATGCGGCACTGACCCCCCAGTTCCGAATCATGACGTTGGCCACTGGCGGCACCAGCACGGAGCTCAGGCCGTATACGCCGGTGGTCAGCCCTCCGGCCAGCCCCCGCTTGTCAGGGAACAGCTTGACAGAATTATTCACCGTACAGCCGTACACCGTCCCCACGCCAAACCCCACCAGCAGTCCAAAGCCCACGACCAGGCCGCCCAGAGTGGTTGCCCTGCTGCACAACAGCAGCCCCGCCACAAACAGCACGCTTCCCATCTGGATCAGCCGGCGCACCTCAATGCGGCGGTTAAGCCAGCCTCCGGCGATCATGCAGAAGGGGCCGGGGATGTTATACACCGTAAAGACGATGCCCAGGTCGCTGGCGCTGTAGGCAGCTCCGCCGAGAGCGGTAAGCCGCTCGGCCAGCGGCCCGGCAAATACGCTCCACGAATAAGCTGATCCAATGCACAGATTGATCAGGCAGCTCATCAGCAGGGTCAGCCCACGACTTCGTTTCAAGTTCATTGTATCCTCCATGTAATAACAAAACGCCCATATTTCCCGCCCCGTCAGGTGGGAAATACGGGCGCCTGTTGATTGGCCGCCTCACCGCTCCATGATTTTGCGCAGAGCCGGAGCCGCCGCTTCCGCAATGGCCCGGTTGCCCTCCTCATTCATGTGCAGGCCGTCCAAAAAGTAGTCGCTCAGAGGCCGTCCCTCCCGGGCGGCCACCCGGATCAGCTTCTGGTGGAGATCCAGCAGCGGGTAGCCAAATACCCCGCACATCCGGCGGATCCAGTCCTGGTAAACCGCAGCCTGCTCACCGACCTGCTCCAGATCGGCCAGACCGTTCCACTTCACCCGAATGGGCGGGCAGGGCAGGGGCGGTGTTCCGAACACAGGAATGGCGCCCCGTCCTGCCGTAATATGGCCCATGGCCCCCAGATTGCTTCGGGCGGCGGCGTCACTGCCGCTGAGCAGGATATCATTGAATCCCCCCATCAGCAGTACCATTCCCGGTTTCACCCGATCCATCTGGTATTCCAGTCTGGCCAGCATTCCGCCAGTCGTATTGCCGCTGACGGCACAGTTCACCAGCTCCATCCCGAGCATCTGTCCGCACAGGGCCGTCCACCGCCGGGCAGCGGATACCCCGTAGCCGAAGGTGAAGCTGTCGCCCATACATAAGATTTTCATCGCCTACAGGGAATTGATGGCCTTACCGTTCCAAGCGGCCATAAACGCCTCTCCCAGAGCCTCGTTGACGGTGGGATGGGGATGGATTGAACCTATGAGCTCCTCGACGGTGGCCTCGGCGGTCATGGCAGCGGAGACCTCCCCGATCATATCGGTAACGTGCTGGCCATACAGATGAACCCCCAGAATCTCTCCGGTATCGCCGGCCACTATGACCTTAAACAGGCCGTCGGTGTCCCCTTCCACCAGGCTTTTCCCGTTCGCCATCATGCTGAAGCGTCCAATTTTCAGGTTGTCGCCATAGTTCTCCCGGGCCTGGGGCTCCGTGAGACCGATGCAGGCAATCTCTGGTTCCAGATAGATACAGGATGGGATGCGGTCATAATGCATCTCCTCATGGCGGCCGCAGATATTTGCCACTGCCACCATGCCCTCGTGAGAGGCTGTGTGGGCCAGCATGGCCTTGCCGTTGACATCGCCGATGGCGTAGATATTGGGCACGTTGGTACACAGGCAGAGGTCGGTCTTGATGGCATTCCGGTCAAATTCCAAGCCAATGCCTTGTGCGTTCAGTCCCTCGGTATTGGGGGTGCGGCCCACCGCCATAAGCACCGCGCCGGCCTCGAGCTGTTCCTGGGCACCGTTGTACTCATAGTACACCCGGTTGTTTTCCACTCTGCTGACCTTGGCCCCCAGGCGGAAGGTTACCCCTCCCTTCTCCAGACGTTTCTGCGCCAGGGCGGAGACCTCCGGATCCACCATGGGCAGGATATGAT
>ENA-OQAB01000494-OQAB01000494.1-human-gut-metagenome-genome-assembly--contig:-NODE-494-length-21515-cov-6.485553_pt1 | contig 21515 bp, 25 predicted proteins | sample MGYA00242490_ERZ504517 | MGnify/ENA primary metagenome ERZ504517 (study PRJEB26092, sample SAMD00036298) | human gut metagenome | host: Homo sapiens | study: EMG produced TPA metagenomics assembly of...
CTGTACCGGCAGATAATCAGTGCAGCAGATGAAGAAATAACGTCAGATACAGGAAATTCGGCGGGAACACAAAATACCAGTGAATAAGAGAGGTTTAGGAAGAAATGGCAGATGTTTTATCACAAAGACCAGATAGATGCACTTTTAAAATCTATGAAGTGCAGATGCACCAGCGCAGGAAACAAAAAAACAGAATCCGATAAAGCCTCAGCCGCCGGAAGAAAAAAACTACATAAAATACGATTTTTCAGCCCGAGGAAATTTACAAAAGAAAAAATGAAGATCCTCAGGAGCGTATTTGAAAATTATGCGCGCATTCTTACTTCCCAGATCAACGGTATATTCCGTGTGATGACGGATATAACGGTGCTGGATGTACAGGAAAGACGATATTACGAATATGTAAGTGCTCTTCATGAAAATGACTGCATGACAATGATAGATGCATCAATAGCGGGAGAGGAAAAAATGAGTGTTCCACTTATGCTGTTTGTAACTCCAGGTATGGCGATCACGCTGATCAACCATATGCTGGGAGGAGAAGACGTTGTAGCTGTAGAGGACGATTACCGGTATTCTGATGTGGAACGGGCTTTGTATAAACGGATCGTAGAATACATGACAGGTGCTTTGAAGGATGGATTTTCAAATTATGTAAGTATTGATTTTTCTGTAGAACATGTAGAAGAAAATCCCACAATGGTTCAGGATGTAGGATTGGATGAAACAGTAGCTATTATCATTTTAAATGTAGATATATCTGGACAGGCACAGGAAAAATTAAAGATCTGTATTCCAGGTAATCTTCTTACGGTCATCTTTCACAGTATTGATAACCGTAAACACCTGGCAAGAGGATTTTCTTATCAGGATAATAAAGATAAGATCATGGATAACATACGCTACTCGAAACTCCCTATTACAGGACAGCTTGGTACAGTACAGCTGGATCTGAAAGGACTTTACCAGATACAGGTTGGTGATGTGATCGATCTTGGAAAGCCAAAAGACAGTCCGGTCAGACTTTTTGTAGGACGTCAGCCATGGTTTACAGGAGAAATGGGATGCTACAAGAAAAATGTGGCGGTCAAGATTGAAAAGTGTATTTCACCAGAAATAACAGAAGAAAAGAAAACGGATTTAACACCAGAGAAGGAAGAAAATCCTGATAACATAGCTGGACCTGTTAAAGAACAAGAATAAATACACTCCTAAAATATAGGAGCATATATAAGAATGAAGGAAGAAGAGGAAGAAAAAATGGCTAAGATAATGCTGGTAGATGATGCTGCTTTTATGAGGATGATGATCAAGAAAGCTCTTAGTGCAAGTGGATATAACGATTTTATCGAGGCACAGGATGGGGCAGAAGCAGTAAAAAAATACAGTGAGGAAAAACCGGACATGGTGATCATGGATATCACCATGCCAAATATGGACGGGCTTCAGGCTTTGAAAAAAATTCGTGAAGATGATCCAAATGCCAAAGTTGTTATGTGTACAGCAATGGGACAGGAAAGCATGGTTGTAGATGCGATCAAATCAGGTGCCCGTGATTTTGTGGTGAAGCCTTTTGATGCACAGAGAATTGTAAAAACTGTAAATGACATTCTTGGAAATTGATCCATAAGGAGGGAACTGTTATGGCATTTTTAGGTTCATTTGATATAAGTGCTTCTGGAATGAGCGCGCAGCGTGTCAGGATGGATATTGCGGCAGAAAACATAGCAAATATGGACACAACTCGGACAGAGTCAGGTGGTCCATACCGAAGGAAAAATGTACTTCTTGAAAGCTATTCAGATACGTCTTTTGCCCAGGCAATGGAAAATGCAGCACGGGGAAAAGGAATAACCAGCCGTCATGCAGGAGTAAGAGTTTCTGGCATTGTGGAAGATGACAGAGAAGCTAAGAAAGTTTACAATCCGGATCATCCGGATGCGGATGCGGACGGCTATGTGACTATGCCAAATGTGGATGTTCTGAAGGAAACGGTAGACAGTATGTCAGCTACCCGGTCTTATGAAGCAAATGTAACAGCATTAAACGCAATTAAGCTGATGGCTCAGAAAGCACTGGAAATTGGTAAGTAGAAAACAGGAGGAAAATGAGAATGGGTGCACTCAGCTTTAATGAGATGGAAATAGATGCTCTTGGGGAGATGATGAATATCAGCCTTGGAGCATCAGCGACAGCAATGTCTACACTTTTAGGATCTACCGTTCACATTACGACTCCAAAGGTAAAGATCCTTACAAGGGATCAGTTTGAATTTAAAAAGCTGGAACCGGCAGTAGGAGTAGAGATCGCTTATGTAGAAGGACTGGAAGGAAGCAATATTATGATGTTCAGCAGAAATGACGTGCGCATCATAGTAGGAACCCTTCTGGGAGAAGAGATACCAGATGATAAATTTGAACTGGATGAGATCAACAGAAGTGCTATTTGTGAGGTAATGAACCAGATGATGGGTGCATCAGCGACGGCACTTTCAGAGTTTCTGAAATTTACAGTTAATATATCCACACCGGTTTCTTTTGAGATCACAGACGCAGAAAGCTTTAAAAACAAGTATTTCCCGGAAGCAACTCCTATGGTAGTCATTTCCTTTATCCTTGAGATCGAAGGAAAACTGAAAAGTGAGTTTTTAAATATCATGCCGGAAAAGCTTGCAAAAAGGTTACTGGAACCATTTGAGATATCCCTGGAAGAAGCCGCAGAGATCCCGGCAGAAAATAAGGAGTCAGGATCAAAGGCAGCAGAAGAAGCTGCAGAGAAGGTGATAGAAGAGGCAGCAGAGAAAGAAAAACCGCAGCCTGAGCCAGAACCAGCACCGACCCCGCAGCCAGCACCGACCCCGCAGCCAGCACCGACCCCGCAGCCAGCACCGGCACCGCAGCCAGCACCTACATCGCAGCCTGTATATTCCCAGATTCCAGCTGGTATTTCCGCAGATATGAACCCGGCTATTTTACAGCTTTTGAATCAGATGCAGCAGTCACAGGTGCAGATGATGCAGCTGATACAGGATATGGAAAAACGGGAACAGGATGAGAAAAAGGAATCCAGGGAACCTGCCCTGATCCGGCCGGCCAATGCACCTGGTCTTGAATCTTCTGGAAGTGAAAATGGAGAAGAAAATGCCAACCAGGAAATGCTCATGAAGGTGCCGTTGGAGATATCAGTGGAAATAGGACGCACTAAGAAATTGGTAAAGGATATTCTGGAATTTACCCAGGGATCTCTTGTAGTCCTGGATAAAATGGCAGGAGAACAGGCAGACCTGTATGTAAATGGACAGTGTGTTGCCAGGGGAGATATTGTAGTAGTAGAGGATAATTTTGGTATCCGTATTACCGATATTGTAACCAGGGATATCAATCCGGAGAGCCTTTAATATGATAACAGATATTGTTTCTACAACAGGTATGCTGCTTGCTTTTGTGGTCATTTTGTTTCTGGCATGGCAGGCAAGCCGCTACCTGGGAAAAAATGCCTCCTATGGAAAAAAAGGGGGAAGAATGCAGATACTGGAACAGCTGAAAGTAGGGAACGATCAGTACGTTATCCTTCTTAAGCTGGATGAAACCCAATATCTGCTTGGAACCAGTCAGACAGGGATACAGGTTCTGGAACGGCTTAAGGAGGAGAATGATCATGAATGAACTGATTACAGGCTTAAATGGAGGAAATGTTCCAGCACTGGACATTATCATGCTGCTCACCTTTGCAGCACTGCTTCCTTCCATTGTGGTTATGATGAGTTCCTTTATGCGTATCATAATCATACTTTCCTTTACGCGAAATGCAATGGGAGTCCAACAGACGCCGCCGAATATTGTCCTGACAGGAATGGCACTTTTTTTGACACTGTATATTATGAGTCCGGTTATAGGCCAGATCAATACGGTTGCCTACGAGCCCTATAAAAATGGGGAGATCACGCAGCAAGAGGCAGTAAGCCGTATGGCAGATCCACTGAAGCAATTCATGCTTCGCAATACAGAGAAGGATACGCTGGATCATTTTGTACAGATGTCAAAACAGGAAGTTAAGAAAGATGTGAAAGAATATCCGCTTACAGTTGTTGTACCAGCTTTTATGATCAGCGAATTAAAAAAAGGGTTTCTGGCAGGATTTCTGATCTATCTTCCATTCCTGCTTATAGATATAGTGGTGTCTACCACCCTTATGTCCATGGGTATGGTAATGCTTCCGCCAACTATGGTCTCTCTTCCCTTTAAGTTACTTTTATTTATTACAGTAAATGGCTGGGAACTTTTATTTTCCAGTCTGGTACAAAGCTTCCGGTAGGAAAGAGGTAAAAATATGACAGAAGTACAGATCCTGGATATCATGTATGAAGCATTTCAGCTGGCAATGAAGCTGTCGCTTCCGTTTCTTCTGCTCAGTATGATCGTAGGTGTGGTTATTGCTGTATTTCAGGCAGCTACACAGATTAATGAACAGACGATGACATTTGTACCCAAACTGCTGGCTATTATGGTGCTTTTAGGTTTTTTAGGAAGTTCTATGCTGGTTATGCTTCAGGAATTTTTTCAATACATAGTGGAATTGATCGCAAAGGGGTAAAAAAAGATCTATGTTTATCACATTTTCAATGGCAGTGATGCGTATGAGCGGAGCCATCGGATTCAATCCACTTTTTGGAAAAAGTAATTTTCCTGTAAAAATAAGGGCATATTTTGTTTTTGCCCTGGCTCTGCTCCTGTATCTGTGTGCAGACCAGACTAAGATAGCATATCCGGAGTCAATGGCAGAATACATCCTGATGCTTGCAGGAGAGCTTTTTCTTGGGGCAGTGTTAGCCTTTGCAATGGAACTGGCGTTCCTTACGATCCGGTTTGCTTCTTCCATTATGGATTATTCAATGGGACTTAGCATGGCCCAGGTTTATGATCCCCAGTATGGAACCCAGTCAACGGTCAGTTCCGGTATTTATTATGGATTTATGGTACTGCTCTTTTTTGCCAGCAACAGTCATTTACGGCTGTTAGCATTGTTTTACCAGTCAGTACAGTTGATCCCTTTTGGAAAAGTGACATTTAATCCCATGCTGGTCTATGTGATCACAGATGGATTTTGTCAGGGGATCCTTACTGGTATGCAGTTTGCATTTCCAATGATAGCAATTGAGCTTGTGACAGAACTGGCAATGGGGATCCTGATGCGTATCATTCCCCAGATCAATGTTTTTACAGTAAATTTCCAGGTAAAGATCATAATGGGGCTTTTGATGATGCTTCTGTTGTTTTCGCCAATGGCAGATTATATAGATACCATCTTTACATATATGTATCAGATGATGTGGAAGCTTTTAAGCAATATGAAACCAGTCTGAAGGGAGTGTAACAGAAGATGGGACAGAGTGGTCAGGAGAAAACAGAACAGCCTACCGCCAAAAAACGGCGGGATGCCAGAAAAGAAGGAAATATCTTTCAAAGCAGGGATGTATCTACCGTAGTAATCCTGGCTGGCATATTTTTCGGGATCCGCATATGGCTTCCTTTTATATATGGACAGATGAAAAATTATATGACATGGGTCATAGATGGGGCAGCACGATCCTCAGAAGATATGCTTTCAGCCAGCCTTGTTTTTGTTACACTGTCTGTGTTTTTAAAATGTGCGCTTCCTCTGTTGGTTTTAGCCCTTTTACTTGGAATTGTGGCGCATGGAGTACAGACCCGTTTTAATGTATCCTTTAAATCCATCCGGCCGAAATGGAACCGGCTTAATCCTCTTTCAGGTATAAAACGGCTGTTTTCCATGAAAAACATAGTGGAACTGGTAAAAAATTCCATCAAGATAACACTGCTTCTGGTATTGCTTTACAACATACTGAAGCAGGATCTGCAGCCCATGGCATCAATGATCGATATGAATCCTGCAGCATCTGCAGCCTATATGATGAAAATGCTATTTGATCTGCTGGTACGTGTATGTATTGCCTTTACGGTCATTGCTTTTGGCGATTATCTGTATCAGCGCTGGGAATATGAAAAAGAGCTTCGTATGACAAAGCAGGAAGTAAAAGATGAGTATAAACAGACAGAAGGTAATCCTGAGATTAAAAACAGGATCAAAAGCCTGCAGCGTCAGATGGCATCCAGCAGGATGATGCAGAAGGTTCCCCAGGCAGATGTGATCATACGAAATCCTACCCATGTGGCCATTGCTTTAAAATATGATCCGGATCATGACAATGCTCCGGTAGTACTTGCCAAGGGATTAGATGAACTGGCGTTAAGAATCGTAAAGGTGGGGGAGGAAAACAATGTTTATACCATTGAAAATAAACCACTTGCACGGGCTATGTACAATTCCTGTGAACTGGACAGGCCGATCCCATCAGAATTTTATACAGCAGTAGCAGAAATCCTTGTATATCTGTATAAACAGGATAACGGGAAAAATAAAGATAGAAAATAATAGTTGGAGATTAATGGACGAATGAAACGGTTATTGAGTTACTCAGTGGTTATGTTTGTGATCACGATCATATTGCTTTTGATCATTCCTCTTCCGGCGGGACTGGTGGATGTGGCGATCATATTGAATATGTCACTCTCCATGATGATCCTGGTAATAACCATGACCATTCGGGAGCCACTGGAATTCTCCATATTCCCCTCTCTTTTACTTATTACCACGCTGTTCCGTCTGGGCATCAATGTTTCAACCACGAGAAATATCCTTTCTAAGGGAGGTTCATCAGGCCGTGTCATTGCAGCCTTTGGTGATTTCGTTTTAAGAGGGAATGTAGTAGTAGGTCTGATCATCTTCCTGATCATCGTGCTGATGCAGTTTATCGTTATCACCAAAGGTGCAGAACGAGTTGCCGAGGTAGCAGCCAGATTTAATCTGGATGCCATGCCGGGAAAACAGATGGCTATTGATGCAGACCTTAGTTCTGGCCTGATCAATGAAACACAGGCAAAGGAACGGCGTGCCAAGGTTCAGAGAGAAGCAGATTTTTATGGTGCAATGGATGGTGCGACTAAGATCGTAAAGGGCGATGCAGTTATGTCACTTATCACAACTGCCATTAATCTGATCGGCGGCAGTATCATCGGTATTGTACAGTCCGGCAGCAGCATCTCAGCTGTGCTGAGTACCTATTCCATTGCGACAGTAGGTGATGGTCTGGTATCCCAGATACCGGCTCTTCTTATTTCTACTGCAACAGGAATGATCGTTACAAGAGCTGTTTCAGAAGGCAGCTTAAATGAAGATGTATCAAAGCAGTTTCTGGCCCAGCCTCATGCTATGATCGTTAGTGGTGCAGCAGTGGCGGTTATGGCTGTGATACCTGGAATGCCGGCAGTAAGGACTCTGGTTGTGGCTGCATGTCTTATGGGAAGCGGATTTTATCTTTCCGGAAAGATAAAAAAAGAGCCACAGGCATTGTCACAAATGGCAATGGATCCTTCTACCCAGCTTCAGGATTCCCCACAGGCCCAGGCAGCTGCTGCAAAAGAGGAGGTAAGTGAGGAAGAATATTTTAAAGATGTAAATAATGTATACAGCCTTCTTACACTGGAGCCAGTGGAGATCGAGTTTGGTTATAGTCTGATCCCTCTGGCAGATGAGTCAGTAGGCGGAAGGCTGATCAGCAGGATCGTTATATTCCGCCGCCAATATGCCCAGGATATGGGATTTGTGATCCCATCCATCCGGCTCCGGGACAGTTCTTCCCTGGGACCAAGTCAGTATAGTATCCGCATAAAAGGAGAAGAAATTGCAGGAGGAGAGATCCTGATTGACTATTTCCTTGCTCTGGAACCAGAGGAGGTGGAAGAAGAAATTGAAGGTATTGAAGCCATTGAACCGGCATACGGTATACCCAGCAGGTGGATCAAGCCTGAAAACAGAGATCGGGCTGAATTATATGGTTATACGGTCATTGATCCTCTGTCTGTATTGCTCATGCATCTTTCAGAAGTGATCCGGCAGCATTCATACGAACTGCTTACAAGACAAGAAGTGGTAAGGCTTACGGAAAATCTGAAAAAAACAGCTCCTGAGCTGGTGGAAGAGGCAATACCACAGATGATCAGCTACAGTTATTTCCAGAGAGTCCTTACAAATCTTCTAAAAGAAGGGATCCCGATCCGTGACCTGGAGACCATTGTAGAGAATCTGATGCAGACAGCCTCAGAAACAGGTCTTCCTCCAAGAGAGCTGGACCAGACAGTAGAAAAGATCAGGACAGCTCTTAAACGTACCATTACCCGCATGTACTGTACAGATGGATGCATGAAAGTGATCACACTGGATGCCCAGCTGGAACGGGAAATGGTCGCATCCTTGTCAAAAGGGGAAAATGGCTTATATCTGGCATTAAACCCGGAAATGCTCCAGCATGTGATCCGGCAGCTGGCAGAGCAGATAAAAAAGTTCAGTGGTTTATCACAGAACCCGGTGATCCTGACTTCACAGGTTATGAGGATCCATTTTTACCATCTGGTAGAACCCTTTTATCCTAATATCAGGGTGCTTTCATTTAATGAGATCGCAAATAATGTGCAGATCCAGTCAATTGGAAATATAAGTACAATGAAAAAGGGATCATAAGTGCACGAGCAAATGATATAAACAGCAGATAACAGGAGTGAGTAAAGTTATGGAAGATAAGCAGGAAAAGACAGAGAAGGAGTTATTTGCGCTTTATAAAAAAACGAAAGATCCGGAAATAAAGAAAGAGATTACCATGAGGTATCTGTACATAGCAAGAACCATGGCAACGAAACTATATGATCTTTATTCTACCACCATGCAGATGGAAGATGCAGTGAACGAAGGTGTGGTGGCAATCATAAAAGGGATCGATATGTATGATTCGGATAAGAATATTAAGTTTTCCACATACATCACAACGCGGGTAAGAGGAGCAATGCTGGATTATGTAAGGAAACAGGAGTGGATGCCCCGGGGATTTTACAAGCAGTTGGGTATTATAGAATCTGCATGCGAGGACATGAAGCTGGAATTAGGAAGAACACCAACAGTTGATGAGCTGGCAAAGCATCTTGGAATAGAAAAAAAACGCTGCCAGAGAATCATTTCTATGAAAAACAGGGGAAATATCCAGTCTCTTGATCTTCTGCTGGAAAACCATAATACAACTAAGGGAGTCCAGATCATAAACAATGTAAACAATGAAACCCAGACACAGCCTGAGGATGCATGCTTGTGGGAAGAGGATATGCGGGTGCTTGCAGAAGGCATAGCCCAGTTAAATGAGAAAGAGCAGAAAACATTGGCACTACATTATATGGAGGGACTGAAAATGGAACAGGTAGGCCGGGTCATAGGTGTCAGCCAGCCCAGGGCATCCCAGATCCACACGATCGCCTTGCGTAAGCTGCGCCAGTTTATAGAAAAGAAAAACGGAAAGGGGATAAAGTCAGATGTATCAGGGATTTTATAATCTGGCGTCAGGCATGCTGACCCAGAGCAGGAACTTAAATACCATCAGCAATAATATGGTGAATATCCAGACTCCTGGATATAAGAACGAGACAATGGTAAGCAGTACTTTTAAAGAGGAAATGCTTTACCGTACAGGACAATATAACAAAGAAAATCCAACCCAGCTAGCCTCTGTTTCAAAAATAAAGACAGCAAAGCAGGTTTATACCAATTATGACCAGGGCGGTCTGGAACAGACAGATGGAATTTATGATTTTGCCTTAAATGGAAATGGCTTTTTTTGCATCCAGACATCACAGGGCATCCGGTATACAAGAAATGGTTCATTTTCAGTAGATAAAGATGGATATCTGGTTTTAAACCAGGCAGGCAGAGTCTTAAACAAAGAAGGACAGCCTGTCCAGATCAAAAATGAGAACTTTACAGTAGATTCCAGAGGACATATTACTGCTGCTATTACAAATCAGTCTGATGGTGAAGAAAGCGGCAGCCAGGAAGTTACCATAGAGGATTATGGAACTTTGAAAGTAGTGGATTTTCCAGATCAGAGGCAGCTTCATGCAGAGGATAATGGACTTTTCTCTACTGCGCAGGCAGAAACAACACCTGCAGATACAACTGTTCAGTGGAAAATGCTGGAAAAATCCAATGTAGACATGGTGGAGCAGATGACGGCTATGATGTCATCCCAGAGAGCGCTTCAAAGCGCAGCCCAGTCACTGAAAATGTATGATCAGATCATGAGTAAGTCTGTGTCAGATGTCGGTAAGCTGTAAGGAGGATAAGGAAATGAATATGTCATTTTATACAGGAGCAGCAGGAGCCGGACAGTTTACAAAAAAATTGTCAGTTGTATCCAATAATCTGGCCAATATCAACAATACAGGCTTTAAACCTAAAACCGCGGCTTTTTCTGAACTGATCCACTATAATCTCAATGATTCTGAAAATGCCCAGACAGAGCTGCAGACAGGTGCAGGAGCCAGGGTAGAACGCACATGGACGGATTTTAGTACAGCCGGTGCTACTCAGACCGGAAAAGAATATGATTATGCAATTATGGAGCCTAATGCATTTTTTATGATACAGGATCCTACATCAGGTGAAATCACCTATACAAGAAACGGTCATTTTCACAGGGGAGAACGTGAAGATGGATTTTATCTTACAACAGAAGATGGCAAGCTGGTGCTGGACCAGAACCAGCAGCCTCTTAAACTGGAGGTAACAGATGTAGAGAAGCTGCAGGAGGAATCAGAGTCAGAAGACAATGACTACGATACTGATGATACAGATGACACAGAGAATGATACTGACCTTCCTAAGGTAAGTGTATACACATTTTCAAATCCAAGCCGTCTGTTAAGCGTAGGGGATAATGAATACAAAACACAGGATGGAATGGAAGCGTCCCTAAAATCAGATGCAGCCCTGCAAAAAGGTGCACTGGAGAATTCAGGCACAGATATGGCAAAAGAAATGGTTCATGTGATCGAATGTCAGAGAGCCTTTTCTTATGCTGTAAAAATGATCACTACATCAGATGATATAGAAGGAACGATCAATTCACTGAGAGGATAAGGTAAAAAATGGAAATAAAGCGATATGAAGATATGGACCTGCAGGCACTGGATGTAATGCGGGAGATCGGCAGTATCGGTACCAGTCATGCAGCAACTGCTCTTTCAAAGCTCCTTCAGAAAGAAGTCCGGATCTCGATCCCATCTGTGAATATCCTGGGATACAATGATGCCATGAACCGGATCGGTGATGCGGAGGAGCTCGTTGCTGCAGCTCTTGTAAAAATGTCAGGGGACATTGAAGGGTTGATGCTGTTCCTTTTTGATCTGGATTTTGCTAACGAAGTGCTGGAAAAATTCCTTGGAAGCCGTTATAAGTCCTTTCTGGATATGGACGAAATGGCCAGATCCGCGCTGGTAGAAGTGGGAAACATCATCATCTGTTCTTATATCAATGCTTTTTCACTGCTGGTAAATGTAGATGTGGAACTGTCTGTTCCAAGTGCTACCATCAATATGCTGGGTGGGATCTTAATGGTACCTATTGCTGAGTATGGATATGAAACAGATAAACTGATGTATTGCAATGCAGATTTTGTGATCGGCGGAAAAACACTTTCTGACTGGCTGCTCATGCTGCCGGATATTCGTTCTCTAAACGATATTTTAGAGAGGTTGGGAGTTTCATAATGATCGGAGGCACAGAATTAAAAGTGGGAATCGGTGATATGAAGTTTTCAAGAGGGGAAGGAAGGATCATAACCTATGCTTTGGGCTCCTGCATCGGGATAACCTTTTATGATCCAGTCACCCGCCTGGGAGCACTTCTGCACATCATGCTTCCGGCCCAGTTTGAAAGAAGGGATTCCAATCCATTTAAATTTGCAGACAGCGGCATCAGGGAAACTCTCAGAAAGCTGAAAATATTCGGTATGGTAAAAAGCCGGATGGTAGTCAAGATAGCAGGGGGAGCCAAGATGTTTGAGATCAGCGGAAACAGCAGCTTTGGAAACATTGGGCAGAGAAATGCGGAAAGTGTGAAAAAAGTCATGGCCCAGGAAGGAATCTGTATCTCGGCAGAGGATACAGGAGGAAATTATGCCCGTACCATGCTTTTAGATCTTGCAACAGGTGATGTGATCGTGCGTACAGTGGGACGACCGGAACGCCATCTATAGCCAGGGCTTTCATTTATGGTGGTGTCACCATCAGGTGACAGGCCTGTTTACAGAAAAAAGGAGAGAAGATCATGGTCAAAAATGAAAAAGAAGGGATTCTTTTAGAATCAGGAACAAACGAGATCGAAGTAATGAAATTCACAGTTATGGGTGAATTTTATGGCATTAATGTGGCAAAAGTCCAGGAGATCATCATGAGTGAAAAGGTAAAACCGATGCCTCATGCAAACCCGGCAGTAGAAGGCATCTTTAAACCAAGGGATGAGCTGATCACAGTGATCAACCTGGCAAAATATCTTACAGGAAATGACCGGGAAAATGGGCCAAGAGATTTGTTTATCGTAACAAATTTTAATAAAATGACGGTCGCTTTCAGGGTAGACAGTATCGAAGGTATCAGCAGGATTTCATGGAAAGATATACAGAAGCCAGATAAGACCATTGCAAATGGAGCTGACAGTGTTGCTACCGGTATTGCCCAGTGCGGAAAAGAACTGGTGATCATCTTGGATTTTGAAAAGATCGTGGCAGAGATTGCACCGGAAACAACTATACAAGTGACAGATGTAGATAAGATGGGAGACCGCCCTATCTGCAACAGTCCTATTGTGATCGCGGAAGATTCCATTCTTTTAAGTAAAATGATCGATGATTCCCTGGAAAGGGCCGGATTTACCAATATAAAGAAATTTTTCCAATGGCCAGGAGGCATGGGATTATCTTTCACAAATACATAATGATTCTGATCTGTATGATAAGGTCAATCTGGTCATTACAGATATCGAAATGCCGGAAATGGATGGTCACAGGCTAACAAAGCTGATCAAAGATGACGAACATTTAAAGAAAATCCCGGTTATCATCTTCTCTTCCCTGATCAATGATCAGATGAGGCAGAAGGGAAAAGAATTAGGGGCAGATGAGCAGCTTTCAAAGCCGGAGATCGGGCATCTGATCGCAGTAATGGATGAACTGCTTGCCCGTTTCAAAGAACAGCACAGTCAGCAGTAAGGAGGACTCTAAGGATGGAAAAATATGTATTAACACAGGATCTTTTAACAGGAAATGAACTGATCGACAGTGAGCACAGGAAGATTTTTGACGAAGTCAATACCCTTCTGGATGCATGCTCAAAAGGAAAGGGAAGAGAAAAGATCTCAAGTCTGGGAGAATTTCTTGTTGAATATGTAACGAAACACTTTTCAGATGAGGAGGATCTCCAGAAGCAGTCAAAATATCCGGAATATACCGAACATCATAAATTTCATGAATGGTATAAACAGAAACTGGGTGATGCCATTATAAAGCTGGAGCAGGAAGGCCCGACGATCAATTCTCTGGGCGAGATCAACTATATGGTAAGCGTGCTGGTTAAGCATATCCGGGAAACAGACCGCAAGCTGGCCCAGTGGATCCAGAATGGGGCCAAAAATAAAGAGACAGCTTCTAAAGCAGCAACAGGATCAGCAGTATCAGGGAAAACTTCTTATATAGATATTGTTTCAAAAGATGAAAGTACAGAAAATCTGGATATCCGCCAGATCCTGGATATAAAAGAACTTCAGCGGATCCAGGATCTGTTTTTAGCAGCTACAGGCATGACAGCAGCAGTAGTGGACATGAAAGGAAAATACATTACAAGGGGAAGCTCCTTTACCAGCTTTTACAGCCGTTATACCAATGGAAAACACAATGAACTGCGTGAATTTACCCAGGATCTTACAGTAGGAGGATTCCGTGCAGGTACAGTGATCGGCGGTATCGTCCTTGGAGATTACCCGGATGATTCAGCCCCGGGCCAGGAAGCGGTAAGCGCCGGTGGACAGCTTTTAGCTGAGATGCTGAATCTGTGGGCCAATGCCCTTTATTACCGGAAGAGCAATGCAGACAGCGTAGAAGCATTTGCAAAAGAGGAAAAGAAAGTACGGGATGCAGTAGGACAGATCAAGTATAAGGCAAAGGGATTGGAGCAGACGGCTACGATGGAAAAAATGCTTTCCCTGAATGCAGCCATTGAAGCAGGCCGTGCCGGAAAAGCAGGTGTAGGCTTTGGTGTTGTAGCAGATGAGATCGGACGTATGGCAAATGAGTCAGCCGCTGTGTATCAGGAGATCCAGGAACTGGTAAAACAGGTAGAGGAATCTATGGAGCGCCTTGGTAAATAATACAGGGAGATCTTTCAGAAAATATTGTATGCAGAAGAGAGGATAAAAGGAGATACATAAATGGTCATTACGGTTTCAAATCAAAAAGGCGGTGTGGGAAAAGACCACAACATCAGCAGCGCTGGCGGCAGGATTTTCGATGGCAGGTAAAAAAGTTCTGTGCATAGACCTGGATCCACAGGGAAATCTTGGATTCTGCCTTGGTCTGGATACCGAAGGAGGATCTACTATATTGGATGTATTAAAAAGAGATGTATCCATACAAAAGGCTATCAGCCGCACAGACGGGATCGATATCCTTCCTTCCGATATTACTTTAAGCAGCAGCGGCCTGGAATATAAGCAGGGAGAAGAAAAAGAATCTATTTTGAAAGATGTTTTAAAGCCGGTAATTGATTTTTATGATTATATTGTGATCGATACTCCGCCTGCATTAAATCTTCTTACAGTTAATGCATATGCAGTTTCTGATTATCTCATTATACCAATGGCATCGGATATCCTCAGTCTGGTTGGTCTGTCACAGTTAAAGGAAACCGTAGAATCTGTCCGCATACAGATCAATCCCGGCCTTAAGATCATGGGTATTCTGCTAAACCGCTTTAATCCAAGAACATGTCTTTGCAGGGATGTATTGGAAATGGCCGGGCAGCTGGCCGGGCAGCTGGAAACCCGGGTATTTGACACAAAAATAAGGTCCGGAGTGGCTATTGCAGAAGCACCGGCCCATGGAGAAAGTATTTTTGAGTACAGTCCAAGATCATCAGCTGTAAAGGATTATGTAAAGTTTTTAGATGAGGTAGAAAAGATCATAGGTTTCAGGGAGAAATAATATGGCAAAAAAAACAAATAAAACCTCACATGTTCTGAGCCTGATCACAGGTTCACAGCCGCCAGTTGCGCCTTCTGGCGAAACACAGCAGGAAGGCTCAGCTGCTGAAGAACCGGTAAGAGTACCTTCCGCTAATGTAACTGTAGTTGATCCAAGAGAAGAAGGAAAGCTGGCAGAAGAGATCCAGAAGAATCTGATCCGGGAGCTGGAAAAAGAACAGACAGAAGAGCAGGCAGAACAGCCCAGGGAGCAGGAAGAACAGTCAGAAGAACAGACAGAACGATCAGAAGAACAGACAGAGCAGCCAAATGAGCAGGCAGAACAGACACAAGAGCAGACAGAGCAGCCCCAAACAAACGCAGGGATACCTGTACAGAAAGAACCAGAACAACAGGAAGAGCAGAAGCAGGAAGATCGTCCAAGTTACCGGGTCGTAAATATCATGGAGGAGATCCTTACTCCGGAACTGATCCTTGACGCACTGAAAAATAATGATACCTGTACCTGTAGCCGCTGTCAGGCAGATGTGAAGGCACTGATGCTTACCAGGCTGCCACCTAAATATATTGTAGCAGATAATACGGCAGTCCCGATGCTGTTAACCTATTACCACAATAAATTCCGTGTGGCTGTTTTAAGTCAGTCCATAAGAGCCTGTATGGATGTAAAAGAACGTCCACGCCATATCTTATAAATTTTCATGCTGCGCCGAAATATGTATATAGAATCTATAGGATCACAGGGATAAAATATATAGAAGCGGCGCATTTTATGTACACCGCGACATCACATGACTGAAAGGAGCGGCAGATATGTCAAGTGTATCAAGTACAAGCAGCAGTCTTGGAAATACAGCTTTAAGAGGATATGGTGGTTTAGCTTCCGGTATTGACAGGGATGCACTGATCGAACAGATGACAGCAAGAACAACATCCAAGATCACAGCCAAGAAGAAGGCTATGACCAAACTGGAATGGAAAAGGGATGCATATCGTTCTGTCAGCAATAAGATCATAGATCTTCAGGACAATTACCTTAGCTATTCAGCAACAAAGAGTTTAAAAAACAGTGATTTCTTTGCAAAAAACCAGGTCAGTGTACAGGGGGATCCTGATTATACAAAATATATATCAGCGACAGGAAATGCAGACACTGCATCCAGAGTATCAGTTCTGGGAGTAAACAAATTAGCAACATCTGCCACATTGATCTCCGGCGAAAAGAAAACAGATTCAGCTATTACCTTAGGCGGCATCAGTGAATCTGATTTTAGCAATAAAGAAATAAAGACCTCCAATCTTTCCGGAACGAAGCTGACATTTGGAACCTACAGTATTACAGATAAGAAATTCACAGAGGAAGCAACCTTTACGTTCCCCACCAGTTATGAAAAAAAGGTGGACGGTGGAAAAACAGAGACAGTCACCATTGATTATACAGCTAGTTCTAAAGATATAGTAAACCAGCTGAATGAAGCCCTTGATTCCCAGGGATTTCTCGGAAAAGATGGAAAGAGCGGTATTAAATTTGAACTGAATGGTGATAAGATCCAGATCAGTCAGACAGTCAGTATTACCGATAAAGGAAAAAGCTGTGTGATCAGGGAAACATCATCTGCTTTAAAGAGTCTTGGCTTTAATTCCGACGGAATGAAACAGGGTGATATAGATAACGGCATTTCACTGGATGAATTTAACGGCCATACATCTTCATTGGAGGCCGCAGCCATAACAAAGCAGTCCCTTTCCGGCTATCTTAAGGGAAAAACAATCTCTGTTTCTTATGGCGGACAGATAAAGAATATTGAACTGATCGGCGATAAGGAAGAGATAAAAGATTTTTCAGCTTTTCAGTCCAGTTTACAGACAAAACTGGATAAAGCCTTCGGTTCAGGAAAGGTTACTGTAGGTAAGGGTTCACAGGGTAGTCTGACGTTTACTGCAACAGACAGCAGACAGACATTACAGATATCCGCAGACTCAAAGGAGCTCCAGAATGCCCTGGGTATCACATCTACCCAGTCAAACAAGATCAGTACAGGAAGCAGCCTGTGGGAGAACAAGGACAAGCTGGGACTGGGAAAATACGCTACAAAAGAGGAATTAAACAAGGCATTAGAAAACTTTACAGTCAATGGTGCAAAAATAGATAATATTACTGCAGATACCACAGTAGACGGACTGCTTACTGCGATCAATAATAATGAAGATGCAGGAGTAACTGCCACCTATCTGGGCAGTGAAAATAAATTTGTTCTTTCTTCCAATGAAAAAGGTGAAGGCCGTACCATCAGCCTTGGTGCAGATCCAAATGATACTACTGATGTAGCAAATATCATTTTCGGCGGTGATAAGAAGGAAAGCCATGATGGTACAGATGGTGAGATGAGTATTCTCTATAATGGTGTAAAGACCACCATTACCAGTAGCAGCAATACCTTCTCCATTGACGGTCTGGATATTAAAGCCACCAATACATTTGATACAGGCTCTGCAACAGCAGAAGGCGGTGTCAGCTTTACTGCTTCAGCAGATACAGAAAAGGTGACAGAGACTGTAAAGAAATTCATTGAAGCTTATAATGCCATGATCGATGAGGTCCGCACCCAGGTAACCACCAAGCCGGACAGCAATTATGGGCCTCTGACAGAAGACCAGAAAAATGAAATGAATGAAACCTCCATTAAAAACTGGGAGGATAAGGCAAAAGAGGGTATTCTGTACAACAGCAGCGCTTTAAAAGATCTGGACAATGCTACCCAGGGCATTTTCTCTTCAATGATGATGAACGGTGTTTCTTATGACGATCTTGAAAAGATTGGAATTTCCTTCTCAGATGATTACACAGCAGGTGGAAAGATCGTATTTGATGAAGAAAAGTTTAAAACTGCCATGGACAGTGATCCGGAAAAGGTATCAGACCTGTTCACAGGCACGCATGGTATTGTAAACACCATAGACAGTACTCTTTCTACTTATGCCACCAGATATGCAAGCAAGAATGGAAATTCCTATGGTGTGCTTATTGAAGAGGCAGGATCTGAAAAACTAAGCCTGACCCTGACTAACAACAGTATTTATAAAGAATTAAAGGATATGCAGGAAACCATCACAAACCTGCAGTCCCAAGCTGTCAACTGAGCAGGATCGATTATATCAGCCAGTTTACGCAGATGGAAACGCTGATCAATAGATGAATTTCACAGTCCAGCTAACCTGTCACAGTTAGGTGGCTGATAGGGGGTAAGGAAACATGTATGAAAAGTTTAAGCAGTACAAGGAAAGTACGATCTATTCTATGAGCAATCTGGAGTTGTTGCTTTTATTGTATGATGAAGCAGTGAAGCGTCTGAAAATGGCACAAATCGCACTTGAGGATAAAAAATATGATACTTTTGAAGAATATCTTGAAAAAACAGGACGGATCGTCCGGTATTTAATACAGATACTGGATATGCAGTATCCCATCAGCAAGGATCTGAAACGTATCTATGAGTACCTGATCTATGATATCAGCCGTGTTAAAGCAGGAAGGGAACGCAGGGCAGAAGAGATTCCAAGGATCAGCCACATACTTTCTGAATTAAGAGATGCATTTAACCAGGCAGGAAAGATTTCCGGCGATCAGCATATTGTGAGAGAACGAAGTGTTTTCGGTTAAAGGAGAATATATGAGCGCAGACTTGGAAACAATTTTGATATATCTTCAAAGGAGATATAATATATTAAGAGAAGTTTGTAGTCTGACGGAAGAACTGGCGGAGGCAGTGGAGCGCGGCGACACAGTCTCCGCTTCTCTTCTTTTAGATATGAGGGGAGAACAGCTGCAGCGCCATGCAGACTGTGAAGAACAGATCATCCTGCAGACTGTGGGAAACAGCCTTCAGGCCCGGTATCTACGAGATCTGGCTAAAGGTCCATTAATGAATGTAAAAAGCTGTTTTAAAGGAAAGACAGAGCGGGAAAAAATGCTGGAGAAGCGTATTGAAGATCTGCGTTGCCGCACAGAAGAGCTTTTAGATAAGATACGCAGGATCGATGGGGGACTTAACAGAAGAATATCAAAAAACAGGTGAAGTTAAATGGAAAATCAAAACTTTTATGAAGACCGCATACTGGTAAATATGGCTGCATTTGTTATGCGCCAGGATGATTTAAAGCCGCTTCATGGAAATCTGGACTGGGAAAAGCTGTTCCGGGTTGCAGATTATAATAAAATATCAAACCTGATCTATCTTGCAATCCTTGGAAATAATGAAAAAATACCGGAACGGTGGAAAACACGCTTTTATGAGCGCTACAGTGATATTCTGAAATTCAACGAAAGCTGCACAGAAGGAGAACGGGAGATACTGGTCCTTCTGGAATTAAAAAAAATCCCGGTACTCGTCCTTTCCTCCAGCAGCCGCAGACAGCTGTATCCAAGAGAGGAAATGGCGGGAGAAAGCTCTCTGAAGCTTTTTTTTCTTGACCCGGAAGATTATCTTTTTGCAAAAGGCTATCTGGTCAATATAGGCTACGAAACGGATACTCTCTATCCGGGAGTGGGTGAAAAGATGCGTATACCAGGCCGCTTTTCTGTTGAAATCTATGATACCTTTCCTTTTAAAACCCAGGTATACCAGAGGGGGATGGAAAAGCTGATCCAGCGTGCTTTCCTGAAAGAAAATGGTAACTACATTTATGAATGGAATGCCATAGACCAGATAGTCTATCTTATGATCCAGTCTTCTTACTTATATGTAACAGGAGATCTGCAGATACGCCACCTGGCAGACTTATATGTATTTTACAGAAAAACAGCAGCAGAAAACCAGCTTCAGGATCTTGAGGACCGGTTAAAGGAATTTAAAGTAAATATACTGGCGCAGAAGCTTCTGCATTTAAGCTATATGTGGTTTGGAACACGGGAAGAATGTGCCAGCATCGAGACAAAGGAAGAAGAACTCCAGGTATTTGATATACTGGAAAAAAATGTATTCTATGGCATGACGGGAAAATTTGGGCCGGAAACAGATGAACAGGCGCTGGATCTTAGATCAGACATATTGAAAGAAGAAGAGTGGGAAAACCGCATGGAAAAAAAAGCATTATTTTACCGGCGTCTGAGAGAGTTTTTTTCTCTCGTACACCGGCAGTTGAAAGAGCTATATGATATTTGGTTTAGCCGATAAGAGTCATTTTATCAGTATTCACCCGTTTGCGGATCATTAAGCTTATGGTCTATTTCTTCATATAAGAATTCAGCCCTTTTTCAATAGAGCGCAGTGAATCTGTATCAGATAATAAGGCATCCAGGTTGCTGCGTTCTGCTTCTGTCAATTCTTCCCGCAAAATAGAAATATGCTTCGGGGCATTTATAGCCAGGCTGACAGATCCATTGTCGCAGTCAAGTACAGTGATGCGTATGTCATTCCCGATCAGGATACTGTCATTTTTTTTACGTTTCAGTATCAGCATGGCTATTTATCTCCTTTTTAGTGTCCTGTTCCTTTATCTCTTTACCAAGAAGAGAACGTAAGGTATGGCGGTAATCATAGTCAGCGTTGGATAAGATCACCTGGATCCCTTTGCGGGTATCCGGATTAATGGCAAGAGGACATTTCAAGTTGACGGTTCCATCCAGATAATCCTTCTTTACAGTACATATGGCATAATAGGATAATTCATCACTGGAATTTACTTCCAGAAAGGATAATTCTTCCGGTAGAAGAACCGGTGAATAAGAAGGAAAGAGTGCTGTTGCATCGATGAGAAAAAAGGCTACATAAGGTTCGTCTACAGACTGCAATATCAGCAGGGAGCTGTCATCTTCCTCCATAGCGAGGGGAAGATAGTCATGGTACTGGGAAAAACCAAATAAACCATCTGGAAATACAACCAGCTCGTCTTTCGTATAATCCATCTCGCCGTAATATTTTGTATCAATCTTCATGCTTGTATAAGCCTCCGGGGTCAGTTTTTATATGGTAACATTAAGAGCAGGGGAATCCGGCTCTTTTTTTGGTGGAACATAATTGGGGGTGCCGGTATATATAAATTCTACTTCAGGGTAAGAGGTTATGATGGTCATTTCCAGGGCTGGTATGTATTCCAGATCGCCAGATGCCACACGAAATTCAAATTCACCTCTCTGAAGGGTATACAACCCATTATTGTCAGGGCTGCCAGAAAATGGATCACCAAAGCTGTTTCCTGATCCAGAAACGTTTGCTGTGCCATGTACTCTTTGGACAGTATCCTGGAGATCAAAAGCTTGTCTGATATTCTGGATACAGGTCATGCTTTCCAGAGAACTGATCCCGTAATTTTGAGCCTGACGTGCTTTCAGGCGGTATTCGGGAAATAGCCTGATGCTGTCTTGC
>ENA-OQAB01000495-OQAB01000495.1-human-gut-metagenome-genome-assembly--contig:-NODE-495-length-21495-cov-2.695807_pt1 | contig 21495 bp, 25 predicted proteins | sample MGYA00242490_ERZ504517 | MGnify/ENA primary metagenome ERZ504517 (study PRJEB26092, sample SAMD00036298) | human gut metagenome | host: Homo sapiens | study: EMG produced TPA metagenomics assembly of...
TTATATCAAATGTAAAATAAATAACTGCCGCAGAAATAGCAATAACAAAAACAAACATCCATAGCAACCTGCGGATCAATTTCTGTGCATATCAAAGTCCCACCAAAGTTTATCAAAGTTACTTTCTTCTGCTCCAATAAACATTTATTTTTTTCAGAAAGAAAAGCCTGAAGCTCATCTTCCCAATGATACTGCCAGGAAAAAGTTTTTTCCAAAGACTCTGCATCCATCCCCGGATGAGTCATGATCTCACTTACGCCATCAGGCAGATTCCTAATGATTTCACCTACTAAGAATTCGTTTAAATTACCTCCGGCCAGCATTCCAAAAAAATGCTGCGGATAGACAAAACGGGCCTGTCTGGCTTCATTTTCGCCAAAGCGCTGCAAAAGCTTAAGCCTTCACGGCCGATCAGGCGGCCAGCAGTGCTGTTAAATCCACCGCGCCAAAACCAGCCTTCCTGCGGCATCCTAATTTTTTTAATACCAAATGCACTGCACAAATCCAATACGATGTCGGCGATTCCCGGCAGCACATGCAGATGCTGATGGCTGTCGACGTGAGTTATTTCCAGACCACAGCTTAAGCCGCGTTCTAGTTGTGCTTGCAGTTCGCTGACAACTTCTGCTTTTTTATTCTGCCAGCATACCACCGTTTGGCAAAAACTGTATAATCAGCAGGCAAAAGCCCATCTTCATCAACAAGTGTTCGCAGCTGCCGTGCTTGTAAAAGCGGTTTACCACCTCCTACTAAAGTAAGATGGATACCTACTCCTAAAGCAGGTGTTGCTTTCGCCTGAAGTACTGCGTCATCAAAAGCAGCGCCGCTGCACATTAAAGACGTACTGGTAATAAAACCGTCCCTGCAGCCTTTTATAATACCAGCATTGATTGCCGGATGCAGTCCGAAATCATCAGCATTAACAATTAATTTTTTCATATATTTCAGCCTCCTGAAAGGCTCTAGATTTTTTATAATTTGCAAAATGGACTTTTACAAGCCGTTCCAGGGCACCGCGTCCCAATTCTTTCAGCAGCTCGCGTGCACAGTTTGTCGCAGCGTCACTGCCGCCTTTAGGCAATTCATTTCGCCCAACCTGCTCGGCCAGCTCCTGCATTATTTCCCAAAAATTTAGCCCGCGCCAATACTGAAGCAGCCGCCACAGCAATATCTGCCTCGGCCCCTGTGCTGCTGTACTATATTAACATCAGGGAAAATTCCTGCTGTAAGCTGGCGCGGATGTCGTTAGACGCTGTAAATTGATCAACCAGCGCATAATTACATTGCGGGCATTGCCGCAGAACATTTCGCAGTACAGCTATGTGACCATTGCTTAACAAATGGTTGAGATTTTTTCCATCTGCACGCATTTGCTGATAACGGAAATTATACATTTCCGGCTTCAAAGCTAAAACCGTGTTGATCGGAGCAGCTTCGACAATCAGCTCTGCCAGCCGCAGAACTTCTTTATCATTGATCAGTTTGCAATCCCTGACTCCCAAACGGACTAGTTTTTCAGCCGTCGTAATATCTACTAATACTGCTGCAACGACTAAGGGTCCGAAAAAATCTCCTTTACCTGATTCGTCACTGCCTGCCCAAATACCTTTAAAATCGGCACAATTTTCGTAAAAGTGTATAGTCATTTCCAATAGCCTGTACGATATCCCCTTTATCGGCAGTATCTTTTCCTGTCAAAACTGCTTCCAGCTGGGACCTCAATTCTGAAGCCGTACCGCCCCAAACAAACTTAATCCCCTTTTTACCATTATATACTGATAATACTACTTTACTATCACTGTTTGTTACTGTCAACTGTATACCATACTGCAGCTTTTTTTCAGTAATTGTAAGATTGGCGTCAAAACTTTTGATCTGCTTTTTTAAATTGTCGATATAAGCAGCAAAATCACTGTTCAAGTTGTGCCTCCGCAGCAGCAGCTGCTGCCTGCATAATAGTTTTCAGGCTGTGTCCGCTTTTTAAAGCCAAAACTTTACAATCCTCAAATTCAGGAGCAATATTCACAATTTTCCCATCCATCTGTGCATATTTAATTCTCACTTCACCTTCAGGCAACGACACAATAGTAACCTTCCTGTAATTGATATGACGATGCACCGCATAATAACGTACTCCCAGCGACGTTGTTTCAGTCAGCAAAATATCAGTCAGCTGATCCAGGTTCTGAGGATCGAGCAGCACCGATAAAGTTTGAGCAGGCCGTCCTTTTTTCATAATGATCGGAGTCAGCCAGCAATCCAAAGCACCCGCCTGCAGTAAGCGTTCCTGCACATAAGGGTACAATTCGCCATTCATATCGTCAATATTACATTCGGCAACAAGTAATTCACCACCGGCTTCAGCTTCCAATTCGCCGATACTGATACGCAGGACATTGGGTATTTCCAGATCCCAGGTCCCGGCGCCATAAGCAATTTTACTGCCGCTAAAGCCCTGTGGAATATCATTTGTACTGACTGCTAAAACCTTCATCAGTGCAGCACCAGTCGGTGTAGTAAGCTCTTTTTCGATCTTTCCGTGGCTGTGCTGCAGCCCTTGTAACAGCTCTGCCGTCGCAGGAGCCGGCACTGGCATCAGTCCGTGTGCACAATTTACAAAGCCGCTGCCTGTATGGATATTGGAAACAAAAATCTTTTCGATCCCCAAATATTCCAAAGCCAAAACGCAGCCAGCAATATCAATAATCGTGTCGATTGCTCCGACTTCGTGAAAATGCACTTCATCAACAGTTTTTCCGTGAACCTTAGCTTCAGCTTCTGCTAAAGCTGTAAACACCTGTAAAGACTGCATTTTGATTTTATCATGCAAGTCAGAATGTGTAATAATATGGGCTATATCATGCAGATTGCGATGTTCATGGTGGTGATGCACAGGTTCTTCAGACACTTTCACCTGATGGCAATGCTGAGTGCAATCGGAATGATGTTCATGGTTATGCCCTGTATCGCCATGTTCGTGATGATGGTGACCAGCGTGGGTATGTTCATGCTGATGTCCAATTGTGACATCATGTTGATGTTCATCTGGCAGCAAGACATTAAAATAGTTCGCATCAATCCCACATTTATTAACACGTTCGTTGATCAGTTCATACTCTCCCAAGTGCAGCTTTTTCATCTCAGACGCCAGATAATCGAACGGTACACCTGCATCGATCAAAGCTCCCAGTAGCATATTGCCGCTGATACCCGCAAATGCTTCTATATAGATTGCTTTCATTACATCACCTCATATGATTGATAATACTTGCCATACGCCCCGCTCCAAAACCGTTATCGATATTAACAACAGCCACACCGGCTGAACAGCTGTTGAGCATGCCTAAAAGTGCCGATATCCCCTGAAAGTTAGCGCCATAACCGACACTGGTAGGCACCGCTATTACAGGTCGTTCGACCAAGCCGCCGACAACGCTTGCCAAAGCGCCTTCCATTCCGGCAACGACAATAACCACATTAGCATTTCTGATCAAATCAAGTTTATCAAACAGTCGATGAATACCAGCCACGCCTACGTCGTAAACCCTCTTTACCTGATTGCCCATGATCTCAGCAGTCAATGCCGCCTCCTCTGAAATAGGCAGATCGCTTGTACCAGCCGTCACAACAGCGATATAACGCTTATCATCTTTTGGAAGAGGTTTACGCTCTACAAAAATCAAGCGCGAATTTTTATGATAAACCGCATCGGGCAGCACCTTCTGCACCGCTGCAAATTTATCGGCATCAGCACGTGTTCCCAAAATATTATTGTGTACCTGTGCCAGCTTTTCCATGATCGCAGCAACCTGCTCTACTGTTTTACCCTCGCAGTAAACAACCTCGGGAAACCCCTGACGCAGACTGCGGTTATGATCCAGTTTCGCAAAACCAAGGTCAGTATAATCCGCAGCATGCAGCTTTTCCAAAGCTGTTTTAGCGTCGATAGTGCCTGCTTTATAACTTTCCAAAAGCGCCAGCAAATTTTCTTCGTAAGTCATATTATAATACTTCCTTAACTATGATTTATGCAAATGTTTCTCTTTCCATTCCTCGCTCAGCAAATATAACAGCGGCACTACAACCAGAGTCAGCAAAGTCGACGTCGTCAGACCGCCAACTAAAACCACGCCCATAGACTGGCGCAGCTCAGCACCGGCACCAAGACCCAAAGCAATTGGCAGCATACCTAAAATAGTCGAAAGCGTTGTCATAAATATCGGGCGAATACGCAAAGCGCAAGCTTCACGCAAGGCCTCGCGCAAAGGCATACCCTTAGCACGTGCCTGATTGGCATAGTCGACCAGCAGGATCGCATTTTTTGTAACCAGACCCAGCAGCATCGTAAAACCGATCAGCGACATCATATTTGCAGTCTGCCCTGCTACCATCAAACCTAAAACAGCACCGATAATCGCAAACGGCAGTGACATCATAATTACCAAAGGCTGCATAAAGCTTTCAAACTCTGCTGCCAGAACCATATAGATCATAATAATAGCTAAAATAACCGCCTTCGCGATCTCACTAAAGGCTTTTGCCATTGTATCAGCCTGTCCGATCATTTTATAACGGTAACCGACCTGCATATTCATATCCGGGATCATCTCCGTCTGGATCTTATGGATCAAATCGCCCGGAGTAATACCGACTGTATTAGCATAAACAACGATCTGGCGCTGTCTGTCCTCACGGTCAATACGTGTAGGACCGGACGAGAAATACACGTCAGCTACATCGCCCAACCGGACAAACTTCCCTTCCGTATTGGAAACACGCAGATTGGCAACGTCATTGATATCACGACGATGCGCAGCATCCAACTGTACAATTATATCATAGTCGTTATCACCGATAGTAAAACTATTGCTTGTGCTTTTGCCTAAAAAGGCCATTTCCACAACTTTACCAACGGAAGTTGAATCAAGCCCCATTGCGCTCGCACGCAGTGGATCGACCTTAACGATGATCTCCGGTTCTTCTTCCGATGAAGAAATATCAACATCAGTAGAACCTGGAACCTGTCTGATCCTTTCCGCCAGATCCTGAGCATAAGTTGTCAGCAGCTCAAGATCACTGCCGCGCAGACCTACCTGCACCGGTCTGCTGTCACCGCGTCCGCCGCCCTGGTTACTGACGACTGCGACTTTCAATTCTTCGACATTACCAAATTTACGGCGCAGCTCATCCATAATATCGATCATACTGCGATCTCTGTCAGACGAAGGAATAAGCTTGACATCGATATTGCCTTCGTTAATAGGCACGCGCGAACCGCCTAAGCGCATCGCTGCAATCCTGACCTCCGGCATTTGCAGGATTTCTTCTTCCAAACGGCAGCGTCAACTCCTTCATTCGCTCGATACTTGTACCGGCAGGAGCTTTAACACTGACGGAAAATTCAACCGGAATCGTATGTCGGCTGATATTCCGTACCAATAAAAGGTAACAGAAAAAGATTAAAAATAAGTGAAGCAACAGAAATCAAAACTATTTTCCAAGGATGCTGGAACGCAAATACCATTAATTCATCATACATCCGGCAAATTACCTGAAACCCGGCCTCAAATTTATCCAGACAAATCTGTACAACTTTGGGACGCGGATGCTTATAAGGTTTGGCATGTTCCTCGCGATAATCCTTCAGCCAATAAGCCGATATCATTGGTGTAAGCGTGTAAGCAGCCATCGTCGAAAAAGCTAGCGCAAAAGCGACAGTTAAGCCGAATTGTTTAAAATACTGACCAACTACCTCACCCATAGAACCGATCGGTACAAAAACCGCCATCAAAGAAAGCGAAGTAGCAAGAATAGCCAGAGATAACTCTTCTGTAGCGTCCTGAGCAGCCTGAATCGGCGACTTACCCATTTCCATATGCCGGAAAATATTTTCAATCAAAACGATAGCATCGTCGATAAGGATGCCGACTGCCAGGCTCAAAGCCATCAGCGACATATTATTCAGCGTAAAGTCCATCGACTTCATCAAAAAGAACGTGGCAATAACGGAGGTCGGTATAGAAAGACCGCCGATGATCGTAGCCCGAAAATCGCGCAGGAACATATAAGTTATCAAAAGCGCCAGAAAGCCTCCGAAAAGAATAGCATTCCAGACATCGGCAACATTCTCGCGGATATAAGCAGACTGATCGCGTACGACATCGACCTTGATATCCTTAGGCAAATCATTTTCCATCATTTGTTCCATAGAAGCGTTGACACCGTCAACAACATCTACAGTATTGGTCTTAGACTGCTTCCTTACCAAGACCATAACGCTGGGTACTTTATTAGAACGGGAATAGGTGTCTTCGTCTTCCCAGCTGTCAACAACCTTCACAACATCTGAAAGCTGGATCGGGCGACCATCCTGATTGGCAATAACGATGTTTTTAATATCGTCGATATTTTTATATTTGCCTAACGTACGGACTGTTATTTCCATATCGTTATAACGGGCCTTACCGCCAGGAGTATTGATATTTTCACTGTTGACCTTATCTAAGATAGTCTGAAAGGAAATATTATAACTGTTCAGCTTCTCAGGATCGGCAATCAGTTTGATCGCACGCAGGCTGGCGCCGACAACAGATACTTCGGACACGCCTTCGACACGCTGCAGTTCTTCTTTAACAACGTCTTCAACTATCTTACGGGTTTCTTCACGGCTGCGCGAATCCGAAGCAAAAGTAAATGCCGCTATCGACTGTGACGAAATATCAAAACGCTGTACAACCGGCTCATCGATGTCGTCAGGCAAACGCCGGCGTACCGACGCAACCTTTTCACGCACCTCACTGGCCATCTCGCGCGGGTCAACACCCAGCTCAAATTCCAGCGTCGTCTGCGAATAACCTTCGCGTACAGTTGACGACAGGGTTTTAATACCTGCAACCTGGCTGACGCGATCTTCAATAGGTCTGGTTATCAGAGTTTCCATTTCCTCAGGTGAAGCGCCTGTATAGGTAACAGTAACACTTACCAGAGGCAGTTCAACGTCAGGATACAAATCGACACCCAAATTAGGATACGACTTAATGCCGAATACTACTAAAAGCAGTACAAACATCGTCGTAAAAACAGGTCTGCGTATAAATGTGCCTATCATTTTATTTAGCACCCTGTCCTTCTAATTTGATCTTACTGCCTTCACGCAATTTATTCTGACCGCCGGTAACGATCCGGTCGCCATCACTCAAACCATCTAAAACTTCTACCATATTATCATTGACAAAACCTATTGTTAAAACTCTGCGGCTGACGACACCATCATCATCAACAACAAAAACCGTACGCTGATCTTCACGCATTACAATAGCGCTCATAGGAATAACTAGTGCATTCTCTTTCGGCTCGGCTGTAATGACAACATTGGCATAAACACCGCCGCGTAATTTACCGGCACTGTTGTCCACTGTCACCTCAGCAGCAAAGGTCCTTGCCGGCATATCTGCTACCGGCGAGATACGTGTGATCATACCGCTGAATTTATCATCAGGATATGCGGGCACAGTAATATCAGCCAATCCGCCAACAGCAATATTGCTGATCTGACCTTCCGGGATATTTATTTTAGCAGTCAATTCAGAAATATCGGCAATATTAAACAGCGCTGTGCCAACTTTAGCATAATAACCTTCCTGATAATAACGTTTAGAAATAATACCGTCCTGCGGCGCAGTTACACTGGCTCCGCTCAGCTTATCCTGCATATTGTCCCACACGCCCTGAGCTTCCGAAAGCTTGCCCTGCGCATTGTTTCTGGCAAAACGGTAATTATCTACTGTCTGCTCCGAAACAGCGCCCTTTTCATATAATGCCTGATAGCGCTGCAGCTCGCGTTCAGCTCTTTCCAAAGTCGTTTGGGCATCCATCAAAGAACCCTTCGCCGATAACAAATTAGCCGTCTGTTCTGTCTGCTCTAAATGAGCCAGCACAGTGCCAGCTGTGACCTTGTCACCTTCATTAACATAAACCTTCTCTACCCTGCCATCTATTTTAGCTGCCACGTCGGCCTGCCAAACAGGATCAAGGCTGCCCGCAAAACGCATAACAGGAGTAATACTCTGACGCTGCGGGAAAGATGTGGCCACCGCAATATTCTGCCCTTGCGAAACACGGTTCGCACGCTCGTTGTTAGCCTGGATATTACCATAAATACGATAAGCAATAATTGCTAAAAGAACCAGGGATGCGATAATTGCAATACGAACTTTTGTATTCTGCCAAATCATTTTTTTACTCCTCAATTTATCGAAATAAAGGTATTTTTATTTATAATAACAGATATTTTAATTATACAACTTTTCCATATAGAATAGCAAGAAAATTGCAGGCTGAAGCAGCGCTTTCACAGTCTTTTCAACGGTTATGCCATGCAACATAAAAAGACCCCTGCTGCAGAAAACAACAAGGGTCTAATAATATAACGTTTACTCTATTTTTTTGCTTCGTCTATTGCCGCCATATTAGCTGCGTCACGTTCTTTTACGCGATCCAGGCCGGTCTTTTCACCAGCGGCACCAGTATTCATTTTCCCTAAGGCGTCCTTCAGCGAATAAACGGTAAATTCAGCCGTCATATCCAGATTTCCCGAAGCATCATTTTCTTTAACGGTATTAACACTGGCTTTGTTCAATTTTGCAAACCTCGTACCGTTTTCTACCTTCTGCAAAAACTCGACCATTTTATAATAGTTGCCGCTGATAGAAATATTGAGCGGTACTTCGTAAGCTCCATTTACCTGTTTTAAATTGCCACTCGGAGGCTTAACACTTTTGAACTGAATTCCGCATTCCTTTGAAAGGTTAGAATATTCCTGTACTAATTCAGGCACAGTTACTATATCAGGCAACAGCTTCTTAGCTTCAGCAAGGTAGCCTTCCTGCTTCGCTGCAAAAGCATTATAATCCTTATTCTGTTCAGCAAATGTCTGATAACTGGCTAAACGCTGCTGCGCCTGTGTCAATTCCTGCTCATTTTTCTGAATGTCTTCACGCAGCGGCTGCATGATATACAGAACTACAAAAACAAGTAGCAGTACCGAACCTAACAATAACAACGAATATTTACTGTTTTCTGACATATTGCTGTCAGGCATTTCTAATTTCACTTCTTCACCCCACTTCTCTGAATTTCCAAAGTAAAATCAATAACGCCAGCAGTACTGCTGTTATTATTGTTGCTTTCATCAGCAGAAATCAGCTGCACATTGGCAATATCAGGCCGTGCCTGTAAAAGACTGATGAATTTAACAATATCGTCCATTTTCATGGCTTTACCGGCAATGCTCATCTGATCTGGCTTATTGCCCTGTTTAACACTTGTCAGCCAGCAGCCGTAGGGTGTAACATTGCCCAGTTCAGCAAGGGAACGGCTCCATACGATGCGGTCTTTAGAAAGATTGCGTACGATAGTATTGCGTTTATTTACTTCCGCATTCTGCTGCTGAGCTTTATCAAAACGCTCCTGCCAGACTTTCATTGAAACGATACCTTCATTCACATCGCTGAGCTTACTTTCAGTATACTTGAACATTGCCAAATGGTAACCCCACAGTAAAATGCTCAGTCCTAAAAAATACATAAGCTATAATACGATAAAGTTTCCATGTAGGAAACTCACTTTTGCGCCTGTACTCAGGTAAAAGATTGATTCTAATCATCTGCTTCCCCTCCGTACAAAGCAGCGCCTATTGCAACAGTCAGCGCTCCCAGATATTTTTTCAGTTCTCTCTGATCAAGTTTATCTGCAAAAGTAACTGCTTGACGCAGATCGTTAACGACAACCTTCATTTCCATACCTTCGCTCAAAAATTCGGACAATCCGGCCATATTTGCACCGCCGCCTGCCAAAACCAGATGCGTAAATCTTGCATCCTTTTTATTGATCAAATAATATTCACAGGTTCTGCGTACTTCACGTCCCAGATTTTCAACCTCGTTGAAAAATTCTGCAAATTTAGTTTTATCTGTTTCCAGGCTGCTCAAAAGCAGCTCATCTTCCAGTTTGATCTTTTCAGCAGCCGTCAGGTCAACGCCAGCACCATTAGCAATAGCGGCATTAAACATCTGCCCTCCCTGGGGAATACTGCGCTGCGCAACAGGAGCACCGTTCTGAAAAATAGTCAGCATCGAATATGAACGCCCTATATCAAGCAAAACGAAGTTTTCCAACTGTCTGGGCAAGGTTCTATAAGCAGACAAAACTTCGATATCAATACCAATAGTATGCCAGGCCAGCGCATCACTGATTTCCAGCAGTGAATCAATAACATCCTTAGGTGAAGCAACCAAAAGCACAGGCTGCAGACCTTCATTAGTATATGCCCCAAATTTAGCCGAATCCACATAATAAGTATCAGCTTCATAAGGAACATACTGACTGGAATCCCAAGCTACAGACTGTTTCATTTCTTCGTCAGGCATTTCCGGCATATCGATCTCACGTACAAAAGCATTACGGCCGCCTACAGTAAAAACCGCATGCCTGGCATTAAAATCATATTTTGCCACCAAGCCTTTAATAAAGCTTATCATCGCATCACTGTTACGGACAAATCCGTTATTGATAAGCTCCAGTGGCAGCTCTGCTACAGCAAAACAACTAACTACAGGCTTACTGCCTGTTTCTATCTGCACCATTTTTATACTTCCGGTGCCGATATCGACGCCAACTATTTTTTGACGGCTTTGTGTGAAACATTCTTTTTACGATGGCTTGCACATTCACTTGCGCAGACCTCCTTGATTCGTATAAATAAAATCAGTTTTAATACTATATTTTATAAATTATATCATAAATTCATAAACTCATACAAACAAATTCCAGTAAAAATAAATTAAATATGGAGAAAACAAAAGCGCAATATAAGCTCCGATACATAAAAACGGTCCAAACGGAATCGGATCTTTACGCTGCTTGATACCGGAAGCCAGCAGCAGCACCCCGATTATCCCCCCAAAAACAAAAGCCAGCATCAGACAAACGATACTCGCCTTAAACCCAAGCCAAACGCCTAAAACAAAACTGAGCTTAACATCGCCAGCACCCATTCCACCGCGGCTCAGCAAAAATATCAACAGCATCAGCCCACCGGCAAATAAAGCCCCATATAAAGAATCCCACATGTCCGGTAAAGCATAATAGGCATAAATGATACCTGTCGGCAGCATCAGCATCAAAATTTCATCCAGCAGAATTTGATGATCCAGATCAATAAAAGCCTGTACGATCAGGCAAGCTACAAAAAAGAAAACCAGTATTATTTTTAAGCCAGGCAAATAATACAAGCCGCACAAGGCAAATAAAATACCTGTCAAAAGCTCTACCAGCATATAACGGGCGCTATAAGCAGCATTACAGTAGCGGCACCTGCCGCGCAGCAAAAAATAACTTAGAACAGGTATCATATCCAGAGCCCCTAACCTGTGTCCGCAGCTGCCGCAGGCTGACGGAGGGCTGATAACAGATTTCCCCAGCGGCAGCCTGTAAATACAGACATTCAAAAAACTGCCGATAACTATGCCGATGACAAAATATAAACCAAATAACAAATACACAAAACCACGCTCCAACATAAAATATACTGTAAATTATAGTACTTTCAGTTAATTTCAGCACAAAAAGAACTGTCAAAATATATTACATAAAAGATAAAACCAGACACCATTGCTGTCTCTTGATGCCTAAATCATACTTTTCAAAGCGTCATTTAAACACCGATTTTTGAATAACAACGATGCTTTTCTTGATATACCACCTTGAATATACCGACAGAAAGTTTAACAATAATAATAAACAAAATCCTCATATCCAATTACATTTACATTGATTAATATTTATTATATCACACAAACAGTATGATATTTATTAATTCAATAAAACATACCTTTAAAAATATATGCTTAGAATAATTATTATCAGGATAGATAAAGTATTTGCCTTTACAATCACTTACTGCTTAAGCTGGTAAACAAAAGCAGCAGTATTATCAACTACTGCTGCTTGGCATTTATCAACATAATTCCAGATTCATTCTATAAAAGCAGATTTAATTATTTCCATAAACCTGCTCTTTTGTATAATAACCGCTTTCAATCAATATCTTGTCAATATTTTCTTTTGTTACCATTTCACCAGTAATCAAATAAGCCTTAATTTTTTCTCCCTTCTCATTGGCGATTTCTGAATTGGCAGTTACTTTTTCGCCTTTAGCAAGTGCAACAGCCTGATCAACCGCAGCTGACGCCATATTTTTCAAGTCCATATACACTGTTGCATCCTGCGTTCCTGCAACAAGTCTTTTAACCGCCGCCAGTTCTGCATCCATACCGACAATGATAACATGATTTTTTAATCCCAGCTCCTGTACTGCAGCAGCGGCACCGCCAGCCAAACCATCATTCGGACACAAAACTGCATCTAATTTCATGTCATTCGCTATAACAGCTTTTTTTACCATTTCCTTGGCCGTATCAGCAGACCACCCCGGTACATAATCATTCAATATTACATTGACGCCCGTTCCGACCATTGGTTCAATGTATTTATTGGCCCCATTGTATAAAAAGTGAGTATTAAAATCACCTTTATCACCCTTCAAAACAATAAAATTACCCTTATAAACACGCTCTGATAAATGCTTGCCCAGGTTCTGCCCAATTTTATAAGTATCATAACCAATAAAAAGATCCGTCTGAGGATTTAAAATAGCCCTACTATATGAGATAACCTTAACGTTTTTCTTTTTTGCATAATCTACTATATCATCAACCTGACGTAAATCTCTGGGAATCATAATCAATACATTGATGCCGCTGTCAATAAGTTCAAAACATTCTTCACGCCATGTCTTAGGTGTATCAGTAGTATTAAAACGAACAGTTATATCTGCTCCGAGTTCTTTAGCACGATCTTCCATAAACTGTTTTTCTTTCACCCATCTTGTAGCACCACCAACACCAAAAGAAACTCCCAGCTTGGGTTTCTGAGGCTCGCTGCTGCAGCCCACAGCCAGTATAAAAATTGCCACAGCCCCAATAATACATACGATTTTTTTTCAGCATAACTTACCCTCCCTGAAAAGCTCGGCAAATTTACTTTCTTCCATTGGTCTGGCAAAATAATAGCCTTGAGCAATATTACATCCGCATTCACGCATCAGACTGACATTCTCCCCTGTTTCAACGCCTTCTACCACCAGACTGATATTCAGCTTGCGAGCCATTTCTACAACTGAAACAAAAATAATATTACGTTTTTCGTTATCAGCAGCTTCCTCTAAAAAAGCTCTATCTACTTTTAAAGTATCTATCGACAAGTCTTTCAACATATTCAAAGAAGAATAACCGGAACCGAAATCATCCATTGCCACAGCGACGCCATATTCACGAACTTTCTCTGTAAAATCATAAATAATACTGAAATTATCAAAAATAGCGCTTTCCGTTAGCTCCAATTCAATCAAATGCGCTGGCACCTGATATTTTTCCATTTTCTGTAAAAGTGTCGGTAAAAATTTTTCATTTGAAAAATGCAAACGTGAGAAATTTACAGAAATCGGCACACATTCAACACCGGCATCCAATGAACTTCGCAAGAAAGCTAATACTTTTTCAAAAACAATCATATCCAAATCTGTAACTAAACCAGTTTTTTCGCTTAAGGGTATAAAATCGCCCGGCGCAATCAGTTTATTATCTCTGGTCCGCCAACGGATCAATGCTTCTGCACCAACCAGCTTACCACTGTTGATGTCAACTTTAGGCTGGTAGAAAGCTACAAACTCATCATTTTTAATTGCAAGTTTTAAATCCCGTTTCAGTTCTTCATTATGAGCAGTCATATCATCAAATTTCTTGGAATAATAGACCACGTGCTGATTCAGCACACCTTTAATCGTCTGCGCCGCAACGCTGGCCTTGTCGACCATAAGATTAATATTTTCATCGTAGTCTTTGATAACATAAACGCCGGCCGAAAAATGCAGTATCAGATTTTCTTCTGTGATATTTCTGATCGCTGAAAATAACGCTTCGATTCTTTCTTCATCTGCATCCAGTAAGAAACATACAAAACGGTCACCGGAAATACGTGCCGCAGTTTCGCCTGGCTGCATCCAGACGCTGACTGAACTGTATATTTGCCGCAAAATCTTATCGCCGCATGCAAACCCGTAAAAATTGTTGATATATTTAAAGTTATCTACATCAAAACTCAGGATATAAAATTGCTTGTTTATTTTGTTGCTTAACATCTCCTGTACATCAACAAGAAATTTATTATAGGTATTGCCCCCTGTCACATTATCTACAAAAGCAATTTTTTCCAAAACCCGTTTCTGTCGACGCTTGTTCCAGGCAAAATAACAGATACTTACCAAAAAGATAAGTACAAGCGAAACCATAACCATGTAAAAAATCTTCATAACTATATTTCCGTTTTCGGCAATGACATCAGTAGGAACGCTCGTTACCAGATACCAGTCATGTACCTGTTCAATAGGAGTATAAGCAGAGAAGGTTTTTTCACCATTGACCGCATTTTCCATAAAACCGCTTTTATTGGCTTTAATGTCATCTTTCATTTTACGAACAGCTTCAACGTTTCCGTATTCGTAAACATCACGAAAATAATTATCCGATTTTAAAGCACAATTAATGTTTTTGGTATGCAGGATAATATAACCTTCACTATTGATAACATACATATACCCTTTAGACGAAAATAACGAAGCCGCAAACAGCTCATTCATCTGTTTATCCGTATAGATTTTCTGAATCGTACCGATGATATTATTATCGTAATACAACGGTACGCTGCCGACAAAAATATATTCGCCGTTGATTCTTGAAATAGTACGTTCAGAAATATTAGAAATACCATCAATAGCTAATTTAAAATATCGGCGTCCTGAAATATCTATATGCAGTGTCGCCATCTACATAAGCAAGCCCATTTTTATTCGCTAAGAATAAACTTATCATCAAATGCTGTTTTTAGAATAATCCTCTAAAATTTATTAGATATCCGCTTCTTTGGTGATATTCTTATTTTTCAGTCCGTCAGATATTTTATTACTGATAATATCCAGACGATTAAGATCTAAAAAGCAGTTTACTGGTAATAACGTTCTTATTTTGCGAAACTATTTCTTCAAGGTTATTTCTGGAATCACTGTCAAGTAAATTTTGAACATATCCCAACAAAAAAATCAATAACACCAAATAAAATGATGTTAAATACAAAAACAGATATCAAAAAAGGTTTTTGTAAAATTTTATCAAAATTCATGACAGATCCCCTCCGGCTTCGTTAGAAGTATAAAAAATTAAATATCACTTTTTCACTATGGCATTACATTGAACAATTACTTATCAATAAATTTCAATATCTTTATTTCTTTTTATTTAGCAACTAAATATTATTTTTATAAATATATTTTTAAGTTTTATTTTAAATATTTTATCACTTTATTTATCTTTTATCAACTTAAAATAATAACCCCGTTCCCTTTTTGGGAACGGGGTTATTATAAAAACGGTTTGATTTATAAAATAGAAGCTTCATTTACTTCTTCAATATCATTTTTTTCAGCATAGCCTGTCAGGGCCAAAGTCAAAGCACCGTCACCAGTTACATTGCAGGCAGTACCAAAGCTGTCCTGCAGTGCAAAAATCGTCAACATTAAAGCCGTACCAGTAGCATCAAAACCCAGTACACTGATGATAAGGCCTAAAGAAGCCATAACTGTACCACCTGGAACACCGGGGGCACCAATAGCAAAAATACCCAGCAACAGACAGAATAAAATCATCGTACCTAATTCCGGCAAAGCACCATATAAAATCTGCGAAACAGTCATAACAAAAAATACTTCAGTCAAAACACTGCCACATAAATGAATATTGGCAAACAGTGGAATGCCAAAATTTACCAAGTCTTTGCGCAGCACTTTTGATTTACGTGCACATTCCAACGCCACTGCTAAAGTAGCCGCCGATGACATTGTACCTACGGCAGTAATATAAGCCGGCCAGTAATGCTTCAGCACTTCCATTGGATTAGCGCCGGCATAAAGACCTGCCAAACCGTACAACAATGCCAGCCAGATATAATGTCCCACCATTACTATCAGCACTACAATCAGGAACACAGGCAGCTGTTTGGTAATCGTACCTTCGTACGACAATGCGCAAAAAGTGCAGGCGATAAAAATCGGCAGCAGAGGAATAACAATATTAGTAACGATAGCCAGAACAATTTTTTGAAATTCTTCCAAAAATTTAGTAATCACAGCAGCCTTAGTCCAGGCAGCTGCCACACCAATCAAAACAGAAAAGACCAAGGCGCTCATTACACTCATGATCGGGTCGATCTTTAGATCAAACAACAGCTTTGGCAGTTCTTTTAAACCATCTACAGAAGAAACAATATTCATATGGGGAATAATACCATACCCTGAAAACATTGCAAAAAATGCTGCTCCAACCGAAGAAACATAAGCTAAAGTAATAGCAACACGCAGCATTGTCGACGCATGCTGGCCCAAACGCGTGATAGACGGGGCAATGAACCCGATAATAATCAGCGGTACACAGAAAATAATCAATGAACCAAGTAAATTTTTGATGGTTAATATAACCTGCATCAAAGCTTCATTGGCATATAAGCCTACCAGAATACCTGCAATAACACCCAGTAAAAGTCGGGCAGGCAAACTTCCCAGTATGTTTTTCATTAGCGTCACTCTTTTCTTGGATAAAATATTTTACTATATACTAAAATAGCATATACTAATCAATTCCTCAACTGTTTTTCACTTTTTCTCTCAAAATATTATTATTTTCTTAAATAAAAGTACTGAAAATAGTAATTTTAGACCTTTTTTACTACCGTGGAGCCCACATCATCAGACCCACACCACTGCCATACAAGATAACCGCCGCTGATCTCAGCCAGACCTGCCAAAATAAAAATCATAATCGAACTAAACATAACATTTTCCTTTCCAAATACGCAATCCATCTAATATTATAGCCATAAAATAAAAAATTAAAAGTCTGGCTAACTAAAATCCAGACTTTTATCATTTTCACATTTAATATAAATTATTTTTGCTAATATAAAAATCTAAATCTGCCAGCCGCTGTTTAGAATCAGTTCCAATTTTCTGACCAATCAAGATTGCTAACGACTCTGCAACACATAATGGAACTACATAAGAATTTGTAAAACCAACTCCGTCTATTTTTACCGTTAACAAATAATCAGCATATGGCACTAATGGTGACGTTACTCTGTCTGTAATGAGAATGATTTTACTACCACGCTTTTTAGCCAGCTCTAAAATAGAATAATTAATCTCAGAGTAGCGCGGGAACGAAAACATCACCAAACAATCTTCTTCATTAAGATCAATCAATTTTTCTATAACACTGCTTTCTGCCATATTGCACAAAATCAAATGCGGCACAAAAAACACTGCTTTACGTGTAAAATAATCAGCACAACAAGATGTTCCTCTAAAACCAATAATATATTTATTCCGACTTTTTATAATACACTCAGCGATACTATTCACTAATTTGTCATCTAAATTAAGCATCGTCGAAGATAAATTATCAATAGCCTTATAAAAAACATCGTTTACTACGTTATCACTATTTATTTTATCTTTGGTATTAGTAAATTTCTGGCTTGGCGATAAATTCAAATTATAATGTTCAAGCATCCGTTCTTTCATAGTATTTTTAAAATCAGCAAACCCAGCAAATCCAAGTAATCTAATAAACCTAATAATAGAAGTATCACTTACACCTAACTTTAAAGATATATCAGTCACTGTACTAAGACCAATGTTATTAATATTATCAAGAATATAATCTGCTATAACTTTTTCTGTTTTAGTTAAATTCATAGACTGGATCTTACTAATCAAATTATCCATAACAACATTCCTTTAAATATTAAGTATTATGTTAATATTATACACCATAAAATAAAAAGAAGCAGGGATAAATTTCCCTGCTTCTTTTATTTTATTCAAGTTCTCTTACAAAAGTCTGTATTCTATCCATTGCTTCCTTTAAATTCTCCATAGAATTAGAATAAGACAATCTTACTTTACCCTTAATATTAAATGCTTCCCCTGGAACCAATGCCACCAGAACAGCTTCTAATAGAATATTAGCAAAATCAACGGCATCTTTTATTTCACGGCCACGATATTTTTTGCCAAAATAACAACTGAAATCCGGCAATAGATAAAAAGCTCCTCTAGGTTTCGCACAGCTTACCCCCGGCATTTCGGCCAAACGCTGCAATAAATAAATTCTTCGTTTATCGAACTCTGCAACCATTACTTCCAAATCATGCTGCGGTCCACTCAAAGCAGCAACAGCAGCCTTCTGAGATATAGCACTGGTAGCTGAAGTTGTTTGACTTTGAATTTTCTTTATTGCATCTATAATAGTTTTATTGGCAGCTACATATCCAATACGCCAGCCAGTCATTGCATAAGCCTTAGAAAAGCCATTTACAGTTAAAGTCCTGTTCCAAACATCTTTAGAAATAGAAGCTATTGAAAAGTGCTTTGCATCATCATAAATAAGCTTTTCATAAATTTCATCTGTAATAATATAAAAATCATATTTACAAGCTAAATCAGCTAATTTACGCAAAGTACCTTCGCTATAAACAGCTCCAGTTGGATTATTAGGAGTACAAATAACAATAGCTTTTGTCTTCGTAGTTACAGCCTTCTCTAAAGCCTCAATATCCAAATCAAAAGTTTCTGCTTCTACATCTACAAAAACTGGTTTCGCTCCTGCAAACTTAATCATCTCAGTATAACTAACCCAGCAAGGAACTGGCAAAAGCACTTCATCTCCAGGATCTACTAAAGCCATGATCGAATTAAAAATTGCCTGCTTAGCTCCTACAGTCGCGCAAATTTCATCTGTGGTATATTCTAAATTATTATCTTCATGTAATTTTTTAGAAATCAAACGGCGTAATTCTATAATACCGTTACCAGCAGTATACTTACTGAAGTTATCAACTATTGCCTTGATAGCTCCGCATTTAATATAATCAGGAGTCCCAAAATCAGGTTCACCCACATTTAAAGAAATAATATCTTTTCCCTCTGCTCTCAACTCAGCTACTTTCGCAATCAATGCAGAAGTTGGCGAACCTGAAAAAGTATTCATTCTTTCTGCTAACATTATAATTCCTCCTATCCTAAACTAAAGTTTTATTAAAATCTTCACCAGTCCAAATATTTTCATTTTTGGCAACCAGCATCGTTCCTAAAACATCACCCGATACATTTACTGTAGTATGTGACATATCAATAAGTCTGTACATTCCAGCAATAGGCCCCATTAAATCCATTGGCAAACCTAAAAGATTTAAAAAAATCGCACCTGTTACAATACCACCACCGGGGATACCTGGTGCCGCGATAGACATAATAGTCGAAATAATAATAACCATTAAAATCTGATCAATAGTGAGCTGCAAACCATAGATCTCAGCTACAAAAAACGCCAGTATCGTTTTATATAAAGCGGCTCCAGTCAAATTTATCGTGGCTCCCAAAGGTATAGAAAATGAAGCAATAGACATCGGTACCTTTAACCTTTCTGTAGTAACATTTAGAGTTATAGGTATCGTACCTGCGCTGGAATTAGTAGCAATAGTATTTACCCAGATCGGTATCATTGATTTACACATTTCCAGATAATTTACTTTAGTATATAACCAGACGATACCACTAAAGAAAAACCAAATCAAAAGACAGCCAACCCAATCTGTAAAAACAAACTTAGCCAGAACCCCAAAAAGCTTAGGTCCAAATACAGCCGTAGTATTCGCCATCAGTGCTAATACACCAATAGGAGAATATAACATAACTATATCCAGCATTTTATAAATAATACTTGCACATTGATCAAAAATTTTAGTAACCCCAACTACCTTCTCACCTAAAGACACCAGTGCCACACCTACAAGAACAGTAAAAAAAAATTCATTTGCATAATCTGATTTTTAGCCATACTGTCAACAATATTAACTGGTACCATATCAAACAAAAAATTTACAAATGATGGGGTTTTCACTTTTGAAGTATCAAATGCCTGCATATTATCAAGTGTAAATCCCACACCTGGATGAGTTATATTAACCATAACAATACCAACAATACAAGCAATAACTGTCATAAGAAAATAGACAATGACTACTTTACTGCCAATTCTTTTCAACCGCTGCACATCACCAATAGCAGCAATTCCGCTTGTAACGCTAAAAAAGATAACCGGAACAATTAACATTTTAATCATATTCATAAATAGATCTCCGGCAGGTTTTACCCAAATAGAAAAATCATGGAAAAACAGTCCGGCTATAATACCTATGATAAAACAAACGCCTACTCTATGCGGCAAATATTTTTTATTTAACAAAAACGTACTCATACTATCCCCTCGTTTCCCAAACAACTTGCTTTATTAATAGTAATCGTCAATTATTTCAATCTTTTTTGTCTCGATAGCTTTAGCTACCCACTCACGCTTAGCAGTTCCATTCCCAGCGGCAACCACTTTAGCTTCATCAGTTTCTTGCAGCTTTTTTGCGCGCTGCAAGTACCGCAGAAGCATCCTTCAAAGGGGAATAATTATTACACCATCATCATCCATAACAACTATATCTCCTGGGGTTTACGCTAATACCACCACAAGAAATTGGTACATTTATTTCTCCCGGTCCTTCTTTATAAGGACCACCTGGTGTAGAACCTGTCGCATAAATAGGTAATGGTATTTCCCTTTGCGGAATTTTACATCCCTTATCGGACCATCTAATACTAAACCATTAAGATTTTTTATAAGCAGCATATGTAAACATAATCTCTCCCATCAACGACCTGTTATCTACACCGCCCTCATTAGAAACAACAATCACATCACCTTCTCTAGCCATATCCAAAGCTGCGTGTATAAGAAGGTTATCTTCCCCCACGAGATTTGACAGTAAGGGCAATTCCTGCCCATACCGTTCCATGCGGACTGGAAAACAACTTAATTCTTGGATGCATAGCACAAGAACGTCCCATCGTATCAGCAATATTAGCTGTAGGTATCTTGGCAAACGCTTTAACTAATTCCAATCCACTGTTGTCCTTTTTTTAAATAAATTCTTCCGCCAACTGTCATTTGCTACACCTCACTTGATATTATATTAGTCACTTTCTTGTTTATTTAACAACATTTTAACTTCAAAAAGAATATTATTCAACATATTTCTGTAAATATTTAATAATATTTTATTTTTTCTACCTAAAAAGTAAAATTTGTTAACAAATTTTCTAGCCATTTCATTTATTATTTCTATTATGTATTCAAACTTTAATTATTTCTATAAATTCAGTGTTCTCAAATCAACTATAAATATTACAGATGCAATTATCGAAAAGCCTTTCATTATAAC
>ENA-OQAB01000497-OQAB01000497.1-human-gut-metagenome-genome-assembly--contig:-NODE-497-length-21431-cov-2.955971_pt1 | contig 21431 bp, 24 predicted proteins | sample MGYA00242490_ERZ504517 | MGnify/ENA primary metagenome ERZ504517 (study PRJEB26092, sample SAMD00036298) | human gut metagenome | host: Homo sapiens | study: EMG produced TPA metagenomics assembly of...
GGTTTATTCTGCGAAGGCAGCAATGAAACTTGCAGAAAAATATGAGGTGTCCATGACCGATCATTGAGCAGGTAAATCAAGTGCTCTTTAAAGGAAAAGATGCCGCAAAGGCAGTTAACGAATTGATGTTAAGAGATGGAAAAATTGAACATAGTGACTTGCCGTGGGAGTAAAAGGAATTAAAAAACAAGAGAATATAGTACATATCAAACCAATTGGCTGCATACACTGTACAAGTGAATAGCAGGAGGGATCATATGGAAGTATTCGATGTTTATAAAGATATACAGGCGAGAACCAACGGAGAAATTTATCTTGGGGTGGTGGGACCGGTAAGAACCGGAAAATCTACTTTTATCAAACGATTTATGGACTTGTTAGTTTTGCCAAAGATAGAGGATGAACATAGTAGACAGCGGACAAAAGATGAGTTGCCTCAGTCTGCATCCGGGAAAACAATCATGACGACGGAACCGAAATTTGTACCGAAAGAGGCAGCGGAAATTTCACTCATGGATGATGTGACAGTAAAAGTACGCCTGATAGACTGTGTCGGCTATATGGTGAAAGGTGCGGCGGGACACACAGAGAATGAGGAAGAACGCCAGGTAAAGACACCGTGGTTTGACTATGAGATTCCATTTACAAAAGCAGCAAGCATTGGAACGCAGAAAGTGATTCATGATCATGCCACGATTGGAATCGTAATCACAACAGACGGAACAATCTGTGATCTTAAGAGAGAAAATTATATCGAGGCAGAAGATAAGACAATCCGGGAACTGCAATCTATCGGGAAACCGTTTGTCGTACTTGTAAATTCAAAAAGACCATATGGGGAAGAGGCAAAGCAGGCGGCGGAAAGTATAAGGCAAAAGCATGGGGTTACGGCGATGGCGCTTAACTGTGAACAACTGCGGGAGGAGGATATTCACCGGATCATGGAAAATGTACTGTTTGAATTTCCTATTTCGGAAGTGGAGTTTTATATTCCAAAGTGGGTGGAGATGTTGTCTCGGGAACATAAGATCAAAGCGGATCTGCTTTGGCATATAAAAGAGATGATGAAAGATTTTTCGGAAATCAAAGATGCGGTAAGAGGAATTGCAAAACCAGACAGCATGTACATAAAAGAGATGAAGGTAGATGATGTGGCATTGGATACCGGGTGTGTAAAAGTACGGATTCAGGTGGCGGATAATTATTACTATGAGATGTTAAGTGAGCTGACTGGAACGTCGATTGAAGGAGAATACGAACTGATCCGTACGATGAAGGAGATGGCGGCTCTTCGCAAAGAATATGAAGGGGTAAAAGATGCGATGGAATCGGTAAAAATGAAGGGTTATGGCGTGGTGAGCCCGAGAAAAGAAGAAATCCAATTGGAGGAACCGGTTATTATCAAGCAGGGGAATAAATATGGTGTGAAAATTCATTCCGAAGCACCGTCGATTCATATGATCCGGGCAAATATAGAGACGGAGATTGCACCGATTGTAGGCAGTGAGCAGCAGGCAAATGATTTAGTCAATTATATCAAAGATGCAAGTGCAACAGAAGAAGGTGTGTGGGGCACTAACATTTTCGGAAAATCCATTGAAGAGCTTGTGACGGATGGCATGCGTAATAAGCTTATCGCAATCAACGATGAGAGCCAGTCGAAATTGCAGGATACAATGCAGAAAATTGTAAACGACAGCAATGGGGGAATGGTTTGTATTATCATTTGAGATAAAGCTCTTGACGTTTGCAGCAATAAAAGTAAAAAAACACACTTAAAGACGGGGGAAAAAAGTTTTCTCCCGTCTTTAAGTGTGTTATACTATAAAAACAGGAGGATGAAAAAGATGATTCGTTTTAATTGTGATTATAATGAGGGAGCACACCCTCGTATTTTAGAGACACTTGTAAAAACTAATATGGAGCAGACACCGGGATATGGTGAAGATCCATATTGCGAAAAGGCAGCAAAAGTAATCAAGGATTTGTGTAAAAAGGAAGATGCAGCAGTGCATTTTCTTGTGGGAGGCACACAGGCAAATCTGACGGTAATTTCATCAATTCTTCGCCCGTATCAGGCAGTGCTTTGTGTGGAAGAAGGTCATATCAATGTGCATGAGACAGGAGCTATTGAGGCATGTGGGCACAAGGTAATGACAGTTTCGGGGAAAGATGGAAAGATTGATGCAGAACAGATTAAAGAAGTATATACACAGCACTGGTCCGACAGTTCACATGAACATATGACACAGCCAAAGCTTGTGTATATTTCCAACCGACAGAACTTGGAACGATGTACAGCAAGGCGGAACTGGAAGCAATACGAAATGCATGCAATGAATGTGGACTGTATTTGTTTTTAGACGGTGCAAGACTTGGATATGGCTGATGGCAGAAGGAAATGATCTGACATTGGAAGTATTGGCAGAGAATTGTGATGTGTTTTACATCGGCGGAACGAAAGTGGGAGCATTGTTCGGAGAAGCGGTTGTTATCTGCAATAAAGCGCTTCAGGAAGATTTTAGATATCTGATCAAGCAGAAGGGTGGTATGCTTGCAAAGGGAAGATTGCTGGGAATCCAGTTTTTAGAACTTTTAAAAGATGGCTTGTATTTTGAAATCGCAGGGCATGCAATCCGAATGGCAATGATCCTGAAAAAGGACTTGAGGAAGCCGGATATTCATTTTTCATCGACAGTGAAACCAACCAGCAGTTCGTGATTGTGTCTGATGAAAAATTGGAACAGCTGAAAGAAAAATATGCATATACATATCAGCAGCGATACGATGCGACATCCAGCGTGATTCGTCTTTGCACAAGCTGGGCGACAAAAGAGGAAGATGTTTATCAATTACTAGAGGATATGAGGTAGGGAGACAAAAGATGCGTGAAAAGCTGACACATTTTGATGAAAAAGGGAATGCAGTGATGGTAGATGTCTCAGAAAAAGAGGTGACATCAAGAGTCGCGGTGGCGTCTGGAAAGATCCGTGTCAATGCAAAGGTGATGGAGGCGGTTAAAAAGGGTACTTCCAAAAAGGGAGATGTGCTTGGGGTGGCACGTGTGGCGGGAATCATGGCGGTCAAGCAGACGGCGAATCTGATTCCAATGTGTCATACACTTCTGATCAGCAAATGCGAGATTTCCTATGAGATTTCAGAAGATACTTTGGAAATTCTGGCAAGATGTACTGTGAAAGTAGAAGGGAAGACCGGAGTTGAGATGGAAGCGCTGACCGGAGTGAATGTGGCCCTCCTTACCATCTACGATATGTGCAAGGCAGTGGATAAGTCTATGGAAATGAGCCATATCTATTTAGAGCATAAGTCCGGCGGAAAGAGCGGGGAATTTTATAATGAGGTAAGAAGGCAGAGGTAAAAAATGAGGGATCAGACGGGAAGAGAAATCGATTATATGCGGATCTCCATTACAGACCGCTGTAATCTGAGATGTAAATACTGTATGCCGGACGGGATCCAGTGTATGCCCCGGTGGGAGATCCTTTCCCTGGAAGAACTGGAGGCGATAGCCGTTTGTGCGGCGGATCTGGGAATCAGGAAGATTAAGGTTACAGGTGGAGAGCCGCTGGTGCGCAGGGACTGCCCCCAGTTAGTACGGATGCTCAAAAATGTCCCCGGTATTGAGAAGGTAACTCTCACCACCAACGGTGTTCTTCTGGAACAGTATCTGGGTGAGCTTTTGAATGCGGGGCTGGATGCGGTCAATATCAGTCTGGATACTCTGGATCCGGGGCTTTATGAGACCATTACCGGGGCAGATGCGCTGGATAAGGTTCTGGGAATCATAAGCAGGGCAGACAGGCTTCCCATCCCGGTGAAGGTCAATGCGGTATCCATTGATTTCGACAACTGGAAGGATGGAAAAGAGCGGGACAAGAACGGCTGGCGGGCCATGGCAGCACTGGCAGAGCAGTATCCGGTTGATGTGCGCTTTATTGAAATGATGCCCATTGGTTATGGAAAGCAGTTTCAGGGCATTGATCACAGAACGCTGCTTTTGCAGCTGAAGGAAATGTATCCGGATCTTGAAACAGACCATGAAGTCCATGGTTTTGGCCCGGCTGTTTATTATAAATCCCAAAGGTTTAAAGGCAGCATTGGCTTGATCAGCGCTATTCACGGAAAGTTCTGTTCTTCCTGCAACCGGGTGCGTCTGACCGCTCAGGGATATTTGAAAACCTGTCTGTGTTATGAGGATGGCGTGGATCTGAAACAGGTGCTCAGAGAGGAGATATCCCGGCCGGAAAAGGAAAGCCACTTCATCTGGCCGGAAGGGCTGGATGTTCGTGACGAAGGGCTTCAGAGCCGTTTGAGGACTGTGATGGAGAAAACGATTCTTAAAAAGCCCATGGCCCACTGCTTTGAAACACCGGGAAGGATTACGGAATCACATAATATGAGCTCGATCGGAGGATAAAAGGATGGATGCGAAGGAGAGAAACGGATCTGAGGAAAAGTCATTTAAGGCAGCTGTTATTACGGTGAGTGATAAGGGAGCCAGGGGAGAGCGTGTGGATGAAAGCGGCCCTGCAGCAAAAGAGATGCTGGAGGAGGCAGGCTATGAGGTAGTGGAGACGCTGATCATTCCTGATGAGCCGGAGGAACTTAAGACAGAGCTGATTCGTCTGGCAGATGAAGTCTGGGCAGATCTGGTGGTTACAAGCGGCGGTACAGGATTTTCCATGCGGGATCAGACTCCGGAGGCGACTCTGGCAGTGGCAGACCGGTTGGCTCCCGGAATTGCCGAGGCCATCCGGTATCAGTCCATGGCAGTGACGAACCGGGCCATGCTCAGCCGTGGAGTATCAGTGATCCGCAGACAGACCGTAATCGTCAACCTTCCGGGAAGTCCGAAGGCGGTAAGGGAGAGTCTGGGTTATATTTTGGATTCTCTTGACCACGGGATTCGGATTTTAAGAGGCAGTGCCTCAGAATGTGCCAGATAAGGCCAATAGGAATGAGTAAATAACTGGAAAAAATCAGAAAGAAGAGGAGCGGAAAATGAGAAAACAGCTTTATGCAGTGGCAGCAGCAATTTTAGCAGCAGGGATGCTGGCAGGATGCTCAGGAGGAGCAAAGGAGACTGAGGAACAGACAAGTGTTCAGGCAGAGAAGGAAACAGAGACCGCGAAGATTCCGGCAGCCGCTGAGGCAGAAACAGAAGCCGCTTCAGAGAAAGAAGAGACAGAGCTTTTAGTGGCAGCTGCCGCCAGTTTAAAAAATGCCTATGAAGAGGAACTGATCCCCATGTTTGAGGCTCAGTATCCGGGTGTTATAGTAACAGGCGTCTATGACAGCTCCGGTAAGCTTCAGACCCAGATCGAAGAAGGACTGGAGGCAGATGTATTTATGTCCGCAGCCACAAAGCAGATGGATGCTTTAAATGAAAAGGGGCTGATTGCTGAGGATACGATTGCGGATCTTTTGGAAAATAAGATCGTTCTGATTGTTCCCACAGGAAATGAAGCAGGGCTTGAAGCTTTTGAAGATATTGAAAAAGCATCCTCTATCGCACTGGGCGACCCGGCCAGCGTACCGGCCGGTCAGTATGCAGAGGAAGCGCTCACAAGTCTTGGGATCTGGGATCGGATCCAGGATAAGGTAAGCTTTGGAACCAATGTAACAGAGGTTTTAAACCAGGTAGCGGCTTCCAATGCAGACGCAGGTATCGTATATGCCACAGATGCAGCCAGCATGGCAGAGCAGGTAGATGTAATTGCTGAGGCTCCCGAGGGAAGTCTGAAAAAGAAGGTAATTTATCCTGTAGCTGTGTTAAAAGGCAGCGCGCATTCTGAAGAAGCGGCAGATTTTGTGGAGTTTTTAAAAACAGAGGAAGCCATGAAGGTATTTGAGGCTTATGGCTTCTCCAAGGGAAATGAAATCCTGCCTTAAATCTGTAAATGAAAAGGAGGACGTATTATGGACTGGTCACCGGTTCTGATATCCATGAAGACAGCCAGCCTGTCCATCTTATCACCTTTTTTCTGGGGATTTTGCAGCGGGGTTGTGATCCGTCTGAAAAATGAGACGTCAAAAATCATATGTGACGGTATTCTGACTCTTCCCCTGGTGCTTCCGCCTACGGTGGCCGGCCTTTTTTCTGCTCTATCTGTTTGGGGTAAAACGCCCCATTGGACAGATTTTTTATTGATTTTTTCGGAGTAAAGATTGCTTTTTCCTGGGGAGCTACGGTACTGGCGGCGGTGGTGATGTCATTTCCGCTGATGTACCGCTCTGCCAGGGGTGCATTCGAGCAGGTGGATCCGGATCTGACTGCGGCTGCAAGGACTCTGGGGATGAGTGAGTGGGAAATTTTCTGGAAGGTGCTTTTTTGCCAATGCCACTCCAGGCATCTTAAGCGGCGGGGTCCTGGCCTTTGCCAGAGGTCTGGGAGAATTTGGAGCCACTTCTATGATCGCGGGTAATATTGCGGGAAAGACAAGAACCCTACCAATGGCAGTGTATTCAGAGGTGGCCGCAGGCAATATGGGGGCTGCAGACCGGTATGTGGCCGTCATTGTGGTCATTGCCTTTATCTCTATTCTGCTTATGAATCTGGGAGCCTTAAGGGCAGGAGGAAGAAAGCATGGCGCTTGAGACAGAACACAGGCTTTTGCTGGGAGTTGAAATCAAAAAGAAGCTGAAGGAATTTTCTCTGGAGCTTTCCTTCGAGGCGGAAAAAGGCTGTCTGGGTATTTTAGGACCTCGGCTGTGGAAAGAGCATGACTTTAAAATCCATTGCAGGCATTGTGACGCCGGATTCCGGCCGGATTGCCCTTCAATATGCTCAGGGGGAGGCAGCCGGGGGACGGGTTCTGTTTGATTCCTCCCTTAAGATCAATGAAACGCCTCAGATCCGCCGGGTAGGCTATCTGTTCCAGAATTACGCCCTGTTCCCCAATATGACGGTGGAGGAAAATATTGCCGCAGGCTTAAAGGGAAAGGGCGCAAGGGCTGCAGCGGGGGGCAGGAAGTCCCAGGCCTGCTCCCCTCAGGCCATTAAGCAGAAGGTGCAGGAGATGACGGAGCGTTTCCGGCTGATCGGACTGGAAAAGCATTATCCCGCTCAGTTGTCCGGCGGCCAGCAGCAGAGAACAGCACTGGCCCGGATTCTGGCCTATGAACCGGAAATCCTGCTTTTAGATGAACCGTTTTCAGCAATGGATACATATCTGAGGGAAAAGCTGCGTCTGGAGCTGGCAGAAGCATTAAAGGATTATGACGGCGTTTCCATTCTGGTAACTCATGACAGGGACGAGGCATACCAGCTCTGTCCGGAGATACTTTGATGGATCAGGGAAAGGTTCTGGCCAGGGGAAAGACGAGAGATATTTTTGCCTGGCCCCAAACCTGCAAGGCTGCAAGACTTACGGGCTGCAAAAATAGTTTCCAGGATCAGGCGGATGGGTGAACGGCATATCTGCGCTTTGGACTGGGGCGGCTTAGAGTTGATGGCAGACCGTCTGGTGGGGGAGGAGATTACTGCAGTGGGGATCCGGGCTCATGATTTTGAGCCGCTAAGCAGACAGAAGGCAGCTGCATACGCATATGAAAACTGTATTCCTGTGGAAGAACCCCAGGTGTCTGAAATGCCCTTTGAGTGGTATATTACCCTGAAAAACGGTCTGTGGTGGAAACGAGAAAAGACGATTCATACCCACAATTCTGCCGGAGTGATCCCGGAGTATCTTCGGGTAGATCCGTCGGCTATTTTACTGTTAAAAGGAGAACTCTGATATGGAAAAAACAGGAGCAGTCATTGTGGCGGTAGGCCATAAAAACAGAGGAACGGCCTTTTTGCCCATGCTCCCGGTAGGGGACAGCACCGTGATCCGTCGGATCATTATTACGATGAGGCGGGTGGGAATTGATCCTATTGTGGTAGTGACGGGAAAACAGGGAGATGAGCTGGAGAAGCATATAAGCGATCTGGAGGTTATTTCCCTGCGCAATCCCGATTACGAAATGGAACAGATGTTCGACAGCATTTCCATGGGTCTTCGCTACATCAGAGGACTGTGTACACAGACACTGATCCTTCCTGCTAAATTTCCGCTTCTTTTGCGTGATACGCTGGAAAAAACTGCTTTCAGAAGAGGGCGATATTATCCGGCCGGTTTTTGACGGAAAAAGAGGCCATCCGGTTCTTATATCGGAGCACGCAGCCGGGAAAGTGCTTGAATACACGGGAAATCGGGGCTTGCGGGGAGCACTTTTTGAAGCGGAGCAGTGCTTTGTGACAAAGGAAGTACCTGTGGAAGATCAGGGAATTATCTTTGCAGTGGAAACGGATGAAGACAGTACGGAACGGGAAATGGAAAAACAGAAGATCCAGGTGCATCCGGAGGTGCGTCTGGTCGTTCGGAGAAATGATCCCTTCTTTGGGCCGCTGCTTGCCCGTTTTCTCACCGTGGTCCGTCATACAGGTTCCATGCAGACGGCCTGCAGGCAGCTGCACATATCCTATACCAAAGGCTGGAAGCTTTTAAAGGAGGCGGAGCATCAGCTGGGCTATGGCCTCCTTGTATCCCGGTCAGGAGGAACAGAGGGGGGATTTTCCCGTCTTACAGAGAAGGGGGAAGATTTTCTAAGACGATATCTGTGCATGGAAGAAGAACTGCGCAAAGAAAGCGAACGGCTGTTTAAACGGTATTTTCCGGAAGAAAATGAGGTGTCAAAATGAGAGAGTTATTTAAAGAACTGAAAAATGCCTTTTAAGAGGAGAGGGAGCAGCACTTGCTTCGATCATAGAGAGCGCGGGTTCCACACCCAGAGGCGCGGGTTCGCGGATGCTGGTAAAAGCAGATGGAACGGCTCTTGGAACTGTGGGCGGAGGAGCTGTGGAGTATCAGGTAACTCTGGCCTGCAGGGAAGCAGTTAAAAGTAAAGAGTCCAGTCTTCGAGAGTTTACTTTAACCCGTGGGAAAGAAGCCGATATCGGTATGGTCTGCGGGGGAGATGTGACGGTGTACATCCAGTATGTGGATCCTGAAATGCCAGGTATCCAGGAGCTTATCGATCAGGTTCTGAGTGTTCTTGATGTGGATGAGGACAGCTGGCTGATTTTTGACCTCACTGTGGAAAAATCGTGGAAAATGGGGCTTTACAGTGAAAAGACAGGCGTTTTGGGCCTTGGAAATGAAACGGCAGGAGCAGGGTGGATGAAGCATAGCTGTCCTTCGGGAGCCGCAGAAATGAAAGATGGAAGGGACGCTTCTGTATGTGAACGGGTGTTGCCGGAGACGGTATTTGGGCCTGAGTTTACAGCGCTTTTTGGTTCCCAGGCAGTCATTTCCAGAGAAAACGATCATTTTTACTATGTGGAGCCTCTGGTTCAGTCTGGTACGGCGTATGTGTTCGGCGGAGGCCATGTGGCTCAGGAGCTGGTTCCCGTATTAAAAAAAGTGGGCTTTCGCTGTGTGATCATGGATGACAGAGAGATGTTTGCCAACCGGCAGGTATTTCCCGATGCCGATCAGGTAATCGTGGGAGATATGGAGCGGATTGGCGACTATGTGTCTATCCGGCCTCAAGACTACGTATGCGTGATGACAAGAGGCCATCAGTTTGACTATTATGTGCAGAAGCAGGCTCTGGCTTTAAAGCCCTGCTATCTGGGCGTGATGGGAAGCAAAAACAAGATCCGTGTGGTGACGGAACGGCTGCTTGAAGATGGATTTTCAAATGAGGAGATCAAGGCCTGCCATATGCCGATCGGTTTGGGAATCCATGCGGAAACACCCCAGGAGATTGCAGTCAGCGTTGCGGCGGAGATGATCTCTGTGCGGGCTGAGAGACTGGGAAAGACAAGGAGGTAAAGGCATGAAGGAATGTGTATGGGCAATATATTTCAGTCCCACCGGAGGAACAAAAAAAGCGGCCCTCTATCTGGCAGAGGGCCTTGGAAAAGAGGTAAAAGAGGTGGATCTTTCTGCTCCTGATTTTAATGGCGCAGAATTTAAAAAGGATGATCTGGTGATTGTGGCTGCTCCTGCATTTGGAGGAAGGATCCCGGCACTGATGGCAGAGCGGTTAAAGTGCACCGCAGGAAAGGGCGCTGCTGCTGTTACGGCTGCCGTTTATGGAAACAGGGCCTATGAGGATGCTCTGGTGGAGTTAAATGATGCATTGGAGGAGCAGGGCTTTGAGCCTTTCGCTTCTGTGGCTGTCCTTGCGGAGCATTCCATGGTTCGGGAGGTGGCGGCAGGACGTCCGGATGCGAAGGATCATGAGGAGCTTTCCGGTTTTGGAGCACAGATCCTTAAAAAGCTTGAAGCGGCAGAAATTACAAGGCCCCAGGTGCCGGGGAACCGCCCATATAAGGAATGGAAAAAGATGCCTGCAGTACCGGTAAACGGCAGCGGCTGTACCGGGTGCGGACTCTGCGCCGGACTCTGTCCCTCTGGAGCTATTTCAAAAGAAAATCCATCAGTGACAGATCCGGAGAAATGTATCCTGTGCCTGCGCTGCATCGCTGTCTGTCCTTCCGGTGCAAAAAAGCTTCCGGAACCTGTTCAGGAGATGTTAAACCAGAAGCTTCTGCCGTTAAAGGGGATCCGGAAGGAAAATGAGCTGTTTTTGTAAAATTTGGGGTAATTAGTCCGGACCATATAAAACAGGCTGGAGCTGTTCACCCTTCAGAGCAGCTTTTATGGTTGGAATTACAAGCTCTGTTCTCGCAACCAGGGAACAGGGCTTTTTTTGCGGTGAATCCTGGGAAAATGGAACAAAATATACATGTTTGCAGGGAAAGAGAAGTCCGATATTTTTAAAATTCATTCCCATGGCATCATTGGTGGAAAGGAAGATCACCAGAGGCTTTTCATTACGCAAATGGGCTTTGGCAGCCATGAGTACGGGGGTATCCGTGATGCCGTTTGCCAGCTTGGCAAGGGTATTTCCCGTACAGGGGGCGATGAGCAGAAGATCCAGATAGCCTTTGGGGCCAATGGGTTCCGCGTCCTCAATGGTAAGAATGGGTTCCCGTCCGGCCAGACCGCTGATGGTCCGGATATATTCATCCGTGCTTCCGAAACGGGAACGGGTGGTCTGCACATGGGAGGAAAAGATGGGGTACAGCTCGGCTTCCTCCTGTATGAGAGTTTGTACGGTCTGTTTATTTTATCAAAGGTACAGAAGGACCCGGTAACAGCCAGGCCGATCGTTTTTCCTTTCAGAGACATAAGAATTTCCCTCTATTATAAATGTAGTAGTTTTTAACGTCCCTCTCCAAGGACCTGCAGTACTGCCCGGCACAGGATCCTGGCAGAGGCTTTGGGACTGAAACGTCCCGGAAGCCCCGGACAGGCGATCCGGCAAAGTCCGGCCTGACGGCAGGCTTCCTCAGAAATACAGCCGGAGCCGGAAGCCAGTTCAAAAAGTACCGCGTCTTTACGGATCTGCTTGATAAGCAGGGGATCTGTAAGGATAGGAGCGGGAACTGTATTAAAAATAAGCTCTGCCTGAGGAAGATATTTTTCCAGTTTTTGGGGATCAAAGGTGTCAAAGCCACGCGTTTTGGCAAGTGTCTGCCGGATGGGATTTATCTCACAGACGGATGCATCTGCAAACATTCCTCTCAGGCGGTCAGCCAGCGCCTGGCCGCAGCGCCCATATCCAAGGATCAGGCAGCGGCAGCGATGGAGATTGATGGGGCACTGGCTGACTGCCAGAGAGATGGCGCCTTCTGCGGTGGCAATGGCATTTTCCAGGGAAATTTCTTCCATGTCCATAAAATCCTTCCATAGAATGTCATTATTATCGCAGAACTCTTTTACAGGATCCGGGAGATTTCCGCCAAAAAGATACTGTCCGGGCATAAGGCAGGAAAGAAGGGCAGAGAGTTCCATACCGTGTGAGGGAGGCTGGAACAGATGAACCCCGTCGCGGGTAAAGGGAACGGGGCCGAGGATCACAGAGGCCTCTTTGACTGCCGATTTCATCAGCGGGGAATCCGTTCCTGTAAAAAAAGACACGGGATATCCTTCCTTGGAAAGAATCTGTACCATCCATCGAAGACGCATATCGCCCCCGACTGCAAAAAAATGTTCTCATGGCTGTTCCTGCCTTATTTCTGTCTGTAATTTATATATATGAAAGGGCTGGAAAAGCGTGAGAAAGCATGGTATACTATTACACATAGCACACAAAATACTGGCTGCGTCTTTTATGGCTGGATCCAAAAAGACAGAGACCAGTTTTTTTGTAGAAATCGTTATATACAAAAGAGTATAACGGGAGGGCAGAAGATGGAAGATAACAATAAGCTTCATTACGGTTTATCATTGCGCCTGTATTTTGAGGAAAAGGCCTTTGGTCCGGGGATGGTGGCTTTGCTGAGAGCGGTAGAGAAAACAGGATCTCTGCAGAGAGCGGCCCGCTCTATGAATATGGCCTACAGTAAGGCATGGAAAATGCTCCGGGTGGCGGAAAAGGAGTGGGGTTTTTGCTGACAGACCGGGAGACCGGAGGAAGAGACGGAGGAGGTTCCACCCTTACGCCTCAGGCGAAGGAGCTGATGGAAGCTTATTTAAGCTTTCGAAGAGATGCAGAAGCGGAACTGGATCGTCTGTTTGAAACGTATTTTTCGGATGAATGGTTAAATCATATGAGAGAGATGGGAGGAAATGAAAAAAATGAGTGAGGAAATCGTATTTTGCAGGGGAGGAGGCTGTACGGCCAAGCTGGGGCCGGGGGTACTGGCCCGTGTGTTAAATCGGCTGCCCAAAACAAAGGATCCCAATCTGATGATCGGATATGACGGTTCCGATGATGCGGCCGTATACCGGCTTACAGATGATCTGGCCATGGTGCAGACACTTGATTTTTTTCCTCCCATGGTGGAGGATCCCTATATATTCGGCCAGATTGCGGCTGCCAATGCGCTGAGTGATATCTATGCCATGGGAGGAGAGGTAAAAACTGCATTAAATATCGTATGCTTTCCGGAAGAGATGGATCTGAATATTCTGGGAAAGATCATGCAGGGCGGCAGCGAAAAGGTACGAGAGGCAGGAGGTGTTCTGGCGGGCGGCCATTCCATTGCGGACAGCGATGTAAAATACGGCCTTTCTGTTACGGGAATTATCCATCCTGACCGTGTATTTGCCAACAGCGGCTGCAAAGAGGGCGATGCCCTGATCCTCACAAAGCCTCTGGGTGTAGGGATCGTATGCACGGCAGCAAGGATGAAGGCGGCACCTCAGGCGGCGTATGACCTGGCGGTCCAGTCCATGACAACCCTTAATAAATATGCATCCGAGATTCTTAAAAAATACAGGCTCCACGGATGTACGGATGTAACAGGCTTCAGCTTTTTAGGGCATCTGTGTGAAATGGTAACGGATCAGGCCACAGCCCGCATCTATAAGGATCGCATTCCGGTTATTCCGGAGGCGCCTGCATTGGCAGAGGAATTCTATATCACAGCAGCGGCTCAGAGAAACCGCAACCATGTGCAGGATAAGATTGATTTTGGAAGCTGTGGCTTTTCCATGCAGGAAATCCTGTTTGATCCCCAGACCTCCGGCGGACTGCTTGCATCCATTGATGCTGCAGATGCCGAAGCAGCACTTAAGGAACTGGAAGAACTGGGGCTTCCCTGCGGGATCGTGGGAAGGATCGAAGCGCGGCAGGAAAAGGCCGTGATTGTAGAATAAAAGAGAAGTGAGGAGGAAACAGGCTATGATAAGACTGGATGAAAGGGGAAAGCAGTGTCCGCTGCCGGTGATTGAGGCGAAACGGGCCCTGGAGGCAGCGGCGCCGGGGGAAGCAGTAGAGGTGGTCGTGGATAATGAGATCGCAGTACAGAATTTAAAGAAGCTGGCAGATCACAAGGGGCTGTCCTTTGCATCTGAAAAAAAGAGCAGCAGAGAATATGTGGCTGTTATTACAGCTGGTGAGGGAGTAAAAGAAGGAGAAAGCGCACCGCAGGCAGATGCTTTACCGGAAAAAGAGCCTGAAGTCTGCCATCCGGACGGACGCAGGAAGGGAATGGTGGTTGTGATTTCTTCCCGTGAAATGGGGCAGGGAGATCCGGCGCTGGGAACCCTTCTGATGAAGGGATTTATTTATGCTCTTACACAGCAGGACGTACTGCCGGAAACCATTCTTCTCTATAATGGAGGCGCCTTCCTTTCCTGTGAGGGCTCGGATAATCTGGAGGATCTTAAGACGCTGGAGGCTCAGGGCGTAGAAATTCTTACCTGCGGCACCTGCTTAAACCATTATGGGATCGGGGACCGGCTGAGAGTAGGCAGCGTTACCAATATGTATGAGATTGCAGAAAGGATGACCGGGGCAGCTGTGCTGATACGGCCTTAAGGTGGGGAGCATGAACAGACAAAAGCAGCTGATCATAGTAAGAGGCGGAGGGGATATTGCCACAGGAACCATCCACCGCCTTCATCGGTGCGGTTATCCGGTGCTGGTGCTGGAAACAGGCAGTCCTTCTGCCATCCGCAGGCAGGTGGCATTTTCCGAAGCAATCTATGACGGACAGAGTGAAATTGAGGGTGTGACCTGCTTAAAGGTATCCGATTTTGCAGAGGCAAAGGCTGTCTTAGAGGCAGGAGCCATCCCCATGATGATGGATGAGACGTGTGAAATATTAAAGGAAGTCCGTCCCTGGGCTCTGGTGGATGCGATCCTGGCAAAAAAGAACCTAGGAACGAACCGGAATATGGCGGATAAGACTATTGGCCTGGGGCCAGGCTTTGCAGCCGGGGAAGATGTGGATCTGGTGATCGAGACCATGCGGGGCCACAACCTGGGAAGGATCATTTCCAGGGGAACGGCCCTTCCGAATACAGGAACTCCGGGGCTGATCGGAGGCGCGGGAAAGGAACGGGTCATCCATTCGCCGGCCATGGGGATCCTTTTTGGAAAAGTGAGGATCGGAGACCGGGTAGAAAAGGGACAGCCCGTCGCGGTCATTGTTACGGGGCAGGGAGAGGTAGTGGTAGAAGCTTCTCTTACAGGCCTGGTGCGTGGGCTGATCCGGGACGGTTATCCGGTGGCAAAGGGCTTTAAGATCGCGGATATTGATCCAAGAGAGAGCGAGTATGAAAACTGCTTTACCATTTCAGATAAAGCGAGGGCGATCGGCGGTTCTGTATTAGAAGCCCTTTTATATCTGGAACAGAAACAGGGCTTTTAAGGGAGGCGCATTATGATCTATCTTGACAGTGCGGCTACCTCCTTTTACCGTCCTCCTGTGGTGGCCCGGGCAGTGGCAGAGGCGATGAACTCCATGGGAAACTGCTCCCGGGGAACGCACAGAGAAGCTTTAACGGGAGCCAGGATCATTTTTGAGACAAGACAGCTTCTGGCAGAGCTGTTTCATGCTCCCGGACCGCAGCAGGTGGCATTTACGGCTAATTCCACAGAAAGTTTAAATATGGCGGTCAAAGGCCTGATCGATCCGGGAGACCGGGTAGTGACTACCGTGCTTGAACATAACAGCGTGCTCCGACCTCTGTATGAGATGGAAAAAAAGGGGCGCTGTGCTGACCATTGTGGGCTGTGAGAAGGATCCTTCTAATGGGATTTCCAGAAAAGGAAGGCTGGATATGATAGCCATGGAGAAGGCCATTACTCCGGGCACAAAGGCTGTGGTTATGACTCATGCCTCCAATCTCACCGGAAACTGCCAGGATCTGGCTCAGGTGGGAGAATGGTGCCGCAGGGCAGGCGCTCTTTTTATTGTAGATGCCTCTCAGACCGCAGGACTCTTTCCGATTGATATGGGGAGAGATCAGATCGATGTCCTCTGCTTTACCGGTCACAAGGGCCTGATGGGGCCTCAGGGAACTGGCGGGATCTGCCTTGGCACAGGAGTGAATATACGGCCTCTTTTATCCGGAGGCAGCGGTATTATGACCTTTGAAAAGCAGCATCCGTCACAGATGCCGACAGCGCTGGAAGCAGGTACCTTGAACGGACATGGGATTGCAGGACTGCGGGCCGCCCTTCTGTATATTAAGGAACAGGGTATGGAGCATTTGAGAAAGAGGGAACAGCAGCTTATGCGGCGTTTTTATGAGCAGGCGCTGGAAATTCCGGATATCCGTATCTATGGGGATTTTTCCCAGAAAGACAGGGCTGCTATTGTATCTTTGAATCTGGGAGAAGAGGATTCCGCTCAGGTCAGCGACTATCTTTCTGAGGAATATGACATTGCCACCCGCTCTGGAGGTCACTGTGCTCCTTTGATGCATGAGGCGCTTAAAACCGTGGAGCAGGGGGCGGTACGGTTCAGTTTTTCCCATTTTAATACAGAAGAACAGATCGACGAAGCCATTGATGCCCTGAAGCATTTTTAAATAGAAGAACAGGCAGCGGTACGCTGAGACAGAATTTCGTTTAAGGCAGATGCACTGCTTGTATGGCTCCGCACGATCTGGGTTGTGTCCGGACGGACCTCATCCAGAGCACAGCGGATCATTTTGTGGGATACCGTATTCGTAAAGAGTACGAGCAGATCCGGTGTTCCGATCTGCTTGTCCAGGCTGGCGCTCATCTGGGTAAAAACCTTTGCTTTGCAGTTGTAGGTTTTGCATATTTTTTTATACTGGGTGACCATCCGGTCATGACCTCCGATGATAACAACACTCATGAAATATCCTCCCTTGCAGGTATGTATTTGGAAATATATAGGTTAGCCTATACTAACTAAAAGTATCATATAACAAATCCGGCAAAATGTCCATAGAAATTTTACAGGAAAATGGTTCATTCCAAAAAGAAAATTATTTAATACAAAAGTTTTAGATTAACTAAAAATTTTTGTCAACAATGCAGATTGCGGTTATATCCTTCTTGGGCTATAATAATTCCATCATAAGAAACAGGAGAGGAAGAAAGAAAATGGGATTTATTGCCGTAGTAATCGTATTTGCAAGCCTTGGCTATGATATGTACCGTGTGATCCGCAGTCATGGAAACAATTGAGATAGAAATGCAGAATGTCTGATGAAACATACATTTTGAAAAGGAAGCAGTCCGGTTTTTTGGGGGGCAGAGGGTTCTGCCTGCAGGAATCGGGCTGTTTTTATATACAGCTGTTTTTGCGTCTGTGGATGCGGCAGATGCATAGAAATTCCTTGTGCGGTCATTTGCTCCATGATAAAATAAAACAGAACAATGGGAGAAGATGGGGGACAGAACGTGGAAGCATATTATTACGGAGCATGTTTGACACAGGCCGTTCACAGTATTTTCAAGGCGCTGGAAATAGAAAAATACCGGTTATCCGGCTGTCCGTTTGTGATCTCATTCACCGGCGGAGGAGGAAAAACCTCCCTGATCCGCCGTATGGCATGGGAAGGGCGGGAACTGGGACTTAAGGTTCTTGTGATTCCTACAACCCATATGGCCCTTCCGGAGCATTTTTTTGTGCCGGAACCTTCGGTGGGGGCTTTGGAGCAGACATTAAAAGACAGTGGGATTGCGGTTGCGGGAAATCCGGAGGAACGAAAGCCCGGAGAGAAAAAGATATCCTTCTGGGGCTGGGAATTTTACCAGCAGGCCAGAGAAAAAGCGGATCTCGTCTTAGTGGAGGCCGATGGAGCAAAGAGGCTTCCGGTGAAGGTGCCGGGACCGGCAGAGCCGGTGATACCGGGAGATACAGATCTGATCCTCTGCGTGTACGGTCTTAAGGCTCTGGGACAAAAGGGAGAGAAATGCTGCTTTCGTATGGAACAGGCAAAAACGCTTTTGGGAGAGAGCTTCAGTCTGGATAAAGAGGACAGGGAATGGGCAATGGAGGAGAAATATATGGCCTGTCTGATGAAACAGGGATATTTAAGTCCGCTGAAGCAGTCATTTCCTCAGGCCAGGATCCTTCCTGTGTTCAATCAGGCAGATATAGGGGAGCTTGTTCTGGCAGGAAAGCGGATACTGGAGCAGATCGGACATACAGAGGGTCTGATCACGGGAAACCTGTGGAAGGAACCGTCATTTGAGTTGTTTTAAACAGGATAGAAAGGTGACTTTATACAATGAAACTTTCGATGATTTACATGGCTTCCGGCTTTGGAAAGCGATTTGGTTCCAATAAGCTTCTGGCATCCTTTGAGGGACGTCCTCTTTATACATACGGATTGTCTGCTCTGGAAAAAGGGGCGCAGATCCTGGAAAAAAAATTCGGGGATAAGCTGTGAGATAATTACGGTAAGTCAATATCCCCAGATCCTGGAAAGTGCCCGCTGCCTGATCTCCGGAGAAAAGGTGCTGGAAAATCCGTTCAGTGAAGAGGGGATAACGGCGTCGATCCGCCTTGGGGTAGCCGCCGCCTGGGAAGATACGGATGCATTCCTTTTTTTTTGTGGCAGATCAGCCCTATACGGAAGGAGAAATGATCGCTTCTTTTGCGGAGGGCTATTTTAAAAGCGGAAAAAAGCTCGGCTGTACGGCATTTAAGGGACGCAGGGGAAGTCCTACTGCGTTTGGAGGCTGTTACCGCTCTGAGCTTTTGGCTATTTCAGGAGATAAGGGCGGCCGTCAGGTTATGAAGAACCATCCGGAGGAACTCTGGATCATGGAAACAGAGGAAAAACAGCTGTGGGATGTGGATCTGCCGGAGGATTTGAAGAGGGGGGAAAAAGAGTATGGCACAGGAGCATGATTTTTTCAAAGGGCAGTATCATTTCAAATATTTTAAAGCTGGCTCTTCCTATGACGCTGGCCCAGCTGATCAATGTACTCTATAATATCATAGACCGGATCTATATCGGCCAGCTTCCTGAGGATGCTACGCTGTCTCTCACAGGTCTGGGGCTGTGTCTTCCTATTATTTCCATCGTAATAGCCTTTGCAAATCTTTTTGGAATGGGAGGTGCACCCTTATGCTCCATTGAGCGGGGAAGAGGAAATAAGGAAGAGGCAGAGGCCATTATGGGAAATTCCTTTGTAATGATGGTACTGGTGGGGCTGCTCCTTACCACTGCGGGCCTTCTGTTTAAGCGGCCGCTTTTATATCTGTTTGGGGCCAGCGACGCTACCATTGGCTATGCGGATGACTATGTGACGATTTATCTTCTGGGAAATATATTTGTGATGGTCGGACTGGGTATGAACAGCTTTATCAATTCTCAGGGCTTTGGAACCATTGGAATGATGACGGTTCTTTTGGGAGCAGCCGCCAATATTTTACTGGATCCTGTATTTATATTTGGATTTCATATGGGGGTTCAGGGAGCGGCTCTGGCTACCATTCTTTCCCAGTTTCTTTCAGCTGTCTGGATCCTCCGGTTCCTCACCGGGCCCAAGGCCACTCTACGGCTGCGCCGTTCATCCATGCGGCTGGAACGGGAGCGGATTTTCCGTATCATGGGTTTGGGAATGAGCGGGTTTACCATGGCGATCACCAACAGTTCGGTGCAGATCATGTACAACACCATGCTGCAGAGGGTCGGAGGTGATCTTTATGTGGGGATTATGACCGTCATCAATTCTGTCCGTGAGGTAATTTCCATGCCGGCTCAGGGCGTGACCAACAGCGCTCAGCCGATCATGGGGTATAATTATGGGGCAAAGGAGTATGGACGGGTAAAAAAGGCCATTGTATTTATGTCTTCTGTTTCTGTTTTATATACATTGGCTGCCTGGGGGCTGATCCATGGTTTTTCCGAATTTTTTATCCGGATGTTTAACCGCAGCGGAGAACTGGTGGAGGCGGGAATACCGGCTATGCGGATTTACTTTTTCGGCTTTTTTATGATGTCCCTGCAGTTTGCAGGCCAGTCCGTATTTGTAGGTCTGGGAAAATCCAGATATGCCGTATTCTTTTCCATTTTCAGGAAAGTGATAATCGTAATCCCGCTGATATTGATCTTGCCGACAATTTTTCATCTGGGCACAGACGGTATCCTTATGGCAGAACCATATCTAATTTTATCGGCGGAACGGCCTGTTTCGGGACCATGCTGTGTACGGTATGGCGCGAACTGGGAAAGAAGGAGAAATCAAATGCACAGGAAACATAAGAGCAGGACATGGGTGGCAGCAGTCCTGTTTGTGGGGACTGCTATTCTTTTTACATGCGGATTTGGCAGAATGTCGGAGTATTCTTCTGGAGAAAGGGGTCATCTGCGTTCGGCAACCTATTATTCCGATGACTGGGTGATCAATTTCTGGAACAGCGAAAGTGTCCATATGGAGGAGGAACTGGCACGTATTGCGGCAGACGGCTTTAACAGTATTATCCTGGCAGTTCCGTGGAGGGAATTTCAGGCGGAAACAGCTCCGGTCATGTATGAGGAGTATGCCTGGAAGAAGCTGGGGCATGTTATGGAAGCAGCCGGAAAACAGGGATTGGGAGTGATCCTCAGAGTGGGTTATACCTGGGATTATGCGTCACCGGAGTCTGCTTTGTCACGGTATGAGGGACTTTTATATGATCCGCAGCTAAAAGCCGCATGGATTTCCTATGCAGAACGTCTGTATAAACAGGTTTCTGCTTATGAAAACTTCTGCGGCGGCTTTCTCACCTGGGAAGATTTCTGGAATTTCACGGAAAATGCAGCCGGATATGGAAATGGGATTGCCGGACGCAGAATGGCAAAGTTGTGCGGATATACGGATTACCTGAAGGAAAAATATACGCTGGAGCAGCTAAAGGAATATTATGGAACTTCCTTTGAAAATTATGAGGAAATATGGCTTCCGGAGAAGGACTCTTATGCAAGAAAGCTTTTTTATGAATTTTATGATGCGTTTCTTGCAGAGCTTTTGACGGAAACTCAGAAGGTATTTCCAGATCTTTCCATGGAAGTTCGGCTGGACGCAGATCCGGTAAAAAAAGCGGACAAAACGCTGGAAGGTGTTTCTCATCAGAGTACCTTTGGCTGTGGAAATGCATCCTGCACCAGTATTATGTACAGTGTCCCTATGGGGTTTCCTAATGAAGGCGAGTGGGTGACAGCCGATCAGGCATTAAACATGGCGCCTGTATTTTTTGATCAGGTCAGCCGGTATAATGGAAATAAACCGGTGTATGTGGACCAGTTCCTTTTTACGGACAATACTCCTGGTTTTGAAAGGAATGCCCGTTTAAAGCCGGAGGAGAAAAACGCCTATCTGGCCGGAATGGGTGAGCTGTTTCGCACCATGACCATAGGATACGGCGTGTGGACTTACAGGGATTACGGAGATAACAAGCTTTATAACCCCCAGTTTGCCCTGGGACTGAGAGGCTGGAAGGTAACCGGAGAAAGCTATATCGAAGAGGGGAAGAATGGAAAAGAAGCGGTTCTTCCTTCAGGAAGCAGCATTTCCCAGGAGATGCGGGGCAGAGTCACCGGCAGAACTGGCCCGGATGTCCATGTGCGTTTTTCTCTGGAAGGAACAGCCGGGAGTATGGTAAGCGTCCGGGTGGGGAAGCGGACTAAGACCCTTCAGGCAGGAGAAAG
>ENA-OQAB01000498-OQAB01000498.1-human-gut-metagenome-genome-assembly--contig:-NODE-498-length-21374-cov-4.738457_pt1 | contig 21374 bp, 19 predicted proteins | sample MGYA00242490_ERZ504517 | MGnify/ENA primary metagenome ERZ504517 (study PRJEB26092, sample SAMD00036298) | human gut metagenome | host: Homo sapiens | study: EMG produced TPA metagenomics assembly of...
CGGGCTTGTTCCCATACACTTCCCTTCCCCACTCTTCCGTCCTCATCAACCTGTTCAAAGAAGAACAACCGCAAATCTGCCTGATGGGAGCAACCGTTATCGGCCGTGACCTCGGTCCCCGCGTGTCTTCCGCACTGACCAGCGGACTGACCGCCGACTGTACTTCACTCGAAATCGGCAACCATGAAGACAAGAAAGAAGGCAAGACCTACGAAAATCTGTTGTACCAAATCCGTCCCGCATTCGGCGGTAACATCGTAGCAACGATTGTGAACCCCGAACACCGCCCGCAAATGGCGACCGTACGCGAGGGCGTGATGAAGAAAGAGATTCTGGATGCCAACTACAAGGGTGAAGTTATCCGTCACGACGTTGCCAAGTATGTCCCCGAAACGGACTATGTAGTGAAGGTTATCGACCGCCACGTAGAAAAAGCCAAACACAATCTGAAAGGCGCCCCCATCGTTATAGCCGGCGGTTACGGCATGGGCAGCCGCGAGAACTTCGATATGCTGTTTGAACTGGCTAAGGAACTTCACGCCGAAGTAGGCGCCAGCCGTGCCGCCGTCGATGCAGGCTATGCCGACCATGACCGTCAGATTGGTCAGACCGGTGTTACCGTCCGTCCGAAACTCTACATCGCTTGCGGCATCAGCGGACAAATCCAGCACATCGCCGGAATGCAAGAGAGCGGTATCATCATCTCCGTCAACAACGACGAAAACGCTCCTATCAACACCATTGCCGATTATGTAATCAACGGTACGGTAGAAGAGGTTATCCCGAAGATGATTAAGTATTACAAACAGAATAGTAAGTAAGAAAACCATGGCTAATTTTTATACAGATATTCCGGAACTCAAGTATCACTTGAACAATCCGATGATGCAGCGTATCTGCGAACTGAAAGAACGCGGCTACGAAGATAAAGACAAGTTCGATTATGCCCCGCAGGACTATGCGGACGCCATCGACTCATACGACAAGGTACTCGAAATCACCGGTGAGATTACGGGTGAGATTATCGCTCCCAATGCCGAAGGAGTGGACGAAGAAGGTCCTCATTGCGCCAACGGCCGTGTGGAGTATGCCAGCGGTACCAAACAGAACCTCGACGCTATGGTGAAAGCCGGCCTCAACGGCATGACCATGCCGCGTCGTTTCGGCGGGCTGAACTTCCCGATTACCCCGTACACCATGTGCGCGGAAATCGTAGCTGCCGCCGATGCCGGTTTCGGTAACATCTGGTCACTGCAAGACTGTATCGAAACTCTTTACGAGTTCGGTAACGAAGACCAGCACAGCCGTTTCATCCCCCGCATCTGCGCCGGCGAAACCATGTCAATGGACCTGACCGAACCGGATGCCGGTTCCGACCTCCAAAGCGTAATGCTGAAAGCTACTTATGACGAGGCAAACAACTGCTGGCGTCTGAACGGCGTGAAGCGTTTCATCACTAACGGTGATGCCGACCTGCACCTCGTGCTGGCACGTTCGGAAGAGGGAACAAAAGACGGCCGCGGCCTGTCCATGTTCATCTACGACAAGCGCGACGGCGGCGTAAACGTTCGCCGCATCGAAAACAAGTTGGGTATTCACGGTTCTCCTACCTGCGAACTGGTCTATAAGAATGCGAAGTGCGAACTCTGCGGCGACCGCAAACTCGGTTTGATTAAATACGTAATGGCATTGATGAACGGCGCCCGCCTGGGTATCGCGGCCCAGTCCGTAGGTTTGTCACAAGCCGCCTACAACGAAGGTCTGGCTTATGCCAAAGACCGTAAACAATTCGGTAAAGCTATCATCGAGTTCCCCGCCGTATACGATATGCTGGCTATCATGAAAGCCAAATTGGATGCAGGCCGCGCTTTGTTGTACCAAACTTCACGCTACGTAGACATCTACAAGGCATTGGACGATATCGCCCGCGAACGCAAACTGACCCCGGAAGAACGTCAGGAACAAAAGAAATATGCCAAATTGGCCGATTCTTTCACTCCGCTGGCCAAAGGTATGAACTCCGAATATGCCAACCAGAACGCTTACGACAGCATCCAGATTCACGGCGGTTCCGGTTTCATGCTGGAATATGCTTGTCAGCGCATTTATCGTGACGCACGTATCACCAGCATCTACGAAGGTACTACGCAGTTGCAGACGGTAGCCGCTATCCGCTACGTCACCAACGGTTCTTATGCCGCTACCCTGCGCGACTATGAACTGATTCCGTGTAGCGAAGACATGCAACCGCTGTTGGATCGCGTTAAAGAAATGACGAACAAACTCGAGGCTTGTACCAATGCCGTTAAGGAAAGCGGCGACCAGGAATTGCTTGATTTCGTGGCCCGCCGCCTTTACGAAATGGCTGCCGTATGCGTAATGTCCCACTTGCTGATTCAGGATGCTACAAAAGCTCCCGAATTGTTCGCCAAGTCGGCACTGGTATACGTAAACTATGCTGAGTCTGAAATAGAGAAGCATTTCAACTTTATCCGCAAGTTTAAGGCTGAAGAGTTGGAAAGCTATCGCAAGTAAGCGTTTTAACCCTTATATAGAGAACGTTCCAACCCGTTGATACAGGATGGAACGTTTTTTTGTACCGCTGCCGCAGGCGTCAGTCCAAACCTCCCAACAGCCTCAGCTTATTGTGCAATGAATAAATCTCCTGCTGCATACTTTCCATACGTTCCAATAAATGATGAATGGCATCAATACCTTCGATGTTGATAGACAAGTCGTAATACATACGGCTGTAACGCTCTACATCAGGCAGTTGGGAAAACTGCAGACAACGTTCCCCGCCTTCCGTCAAAATATCTATCAAACCGCCTTCCTGCAACATCTCAATGAACGAGGGTTCTATGTGACACTTGTCGCAATACTCACTGATTATAATTAATTCGTTCTGCATAACTCGTTCTCCTTTTTAGTTCATACTTTGAATTTTACGGAACATTTCTTTCTGCTGCTCCGTCAGATTCGTCGGTAACTTTACGGAATAAGTCACAATCAAGTCACCGAACTGACCTTCTTTCTTGTATACCGGAAAGCCCTTTCCTTTCAGACGGACTTTCGTTCCGTTCTGCGTTTCGGGCTTGACTTTCAGTTTCACCTGACCTTCCAATGTATCTACCAACTTTTCACCACCCAGGAGCGCCGTATAGAGGTCGATATCCACATCTACATACAAGTCATCACCCAAGCGTTTGAATGCAGGGTCGTCCGCTATCACGAAAGTAATGTACAGGTCGCCCGCCGGTCCACCGTTGATGCCCTCACCGCCATAGCCTTTCAGTTTAATGACTTGCCCGTTCGCCACACCGGCAGGAATGGTGATACGGACATTCTTGCCGTTCACCGTCAATATCTGTTTATGGGTTTGGGCGGCATTCCGAAGCGACAGATTTAAATCGGCATGGAAGTCCTGCCCGCGAAAGCCGGCATTTGCTCCGCCTCCACCACGTGTACGGTGTCCGAACATCTGTTCAAAGAAGTCTGAAAAGCCGTCTGCACTACTCCCGGAAAACTCCTGCCCATCGGAAGAGTACCAGTATGTACCGCCCCCGTCCGTACCGAAACCGGCACCGCCTTGACCACCGAAGCCCGTACCGCCGAAGCCACCGAAACCTCCTGCACCGGCCTGCTGCCGTGCCCGCTTCTGAGCTTCAAATTCATCGGCGTGCTTCCAATGTTCACCATATTCATCATATTTCTTTCTTTTCTCAGGATCACTAAGCACTTCATTGGCCTCGTTGATAGCCTGGAACTTGTCTTTGGCAGTAACGTCATTCGGATTCAAGTCGGGATGATACTTGCGCGCCAACTTACGGAACGCTTTCTTGATGTCATCCTGAGATGCCGTTTTGTCTACTCCAAGGACTTGATAATAATCAATATAAGCCATAGTTTATAAGTTTTGTATTCTAAAATGGATAGAACAAATAACACACCAACATTGTTTTTTAGAAACTAAAATGCGTAAACGAAAATTAAAAATCATTTCATACACATATAAGTAAATGATAAACAATAATTTATTATTGCTCACATACTCCCTTCACACTTCATTTATTCTAAAATTTTGTAAATGACACATAATATCATCTAATTATTTATTCTAAATCTTCCTAAAATTGATAGAAACCACTTTATTTGTATTGGGATAAAATCTGTTTTTACACAATTCCCCAACCTTAAATAAAATAAAACCCCTTATGAAAACTTATTATTGGCTCTTAACACTAATTTTTGCAATTGCCGCACTTCCGTGCAAGGCAGACGAGTGGATCAGGATTAACCAACTTGGCTATCTGCCGCAATCTATTAAAGTAGCGGTATTTATGAGTGAAGCGGATACCGACGTAAAAGAATACGCATTGGTTGACGCTTTTACCGGAAAGACAGTACGTACTTTTACTTCACCCAAAGCTACCGGAAAATTTGGTGGCATGAACAGTACCTACCGATTGGATTTCAGCAATTTTCAAGAACCGGGCACCTACTATCTGAAAGCGGGAAAAGCCGTTTCTCCACGCTTTCCTATCAATGCGCAAGTATATAACGGTACGGCCGACTTCCTGCTGAACTACATGCGCCAACAACGCTGCGGTTACAATCCGTTCCTAAAAGACAGTTGCCACGTGCACGACGGTTATATAGTGTACCATCCCACAAAAACCGGACAACACATTGATGTCCGCGGCGGCTGGCATGACGCAACCGATTATCTGCAATATACTACAACCTCTGCCAACGCCATATACCAAATGATGTTTGCCTATCAGGAAAACCCCGAAGCATTTGGCGACGCTTACGATGCAGACGGACTGCCGGGTGCAAATGGTATTCCCGATATAGTGGATGAGATAAAATGGGGGCTGGACTGGCTGAATCGCATGAATCCTGCTCCGGGTGAACTGTACAACCAAATAGCCGACGACCGCGACCATGCCGGTATGCGCCTACCCAATAAAGACGAGGTAGACTATGGATACGGACCGGGCAAAGGCCGTCCTGTTTATTTCTGCAGCGGCGAGCCTCAAGTGCGCGGACAATTTATAAATGCCACCACAGGCGTAGCCAGCACAGCCGGTAAATTTGCTTCTTGCTTTGCCCTGGGAGCCAAGATACTGAAAGACTTCTATCCTGAATTTGCCGCCGAAATCGGTGGAAAAGCCGACGCTGCTTATCAAGAAGGCGTAAAGAAGCCCGGAGCATGTCAGACCGCTTCCGTAAAATCACCCTACATCTACGAAGAAGACAACTGGGTAGACGACATGGAACTCGGAGCCATGGAGCTGTACAAAGCTACCGGTAATCCCAAATATCTGTCGCAAGCCCTCGAATACGGACGCCGCGAACCTGTCACTCCGTGGATGGGCGCCGACAGCGCCCGCCATTATCAATGGTATCCGTTTATGAATATGGGACACTACCATCTGGCTACCGTGGATAATCAGCGTATCAGCAAAGAATTCACCCGCAATATGCGTACCGGCATTGAGCGTACATACGAAAAAGCTGTTGAGAACCCTTTCCTGCACGGCATTCCCTACATTTGGTGTTCCAACAACCTGACTACCGCCATGTTGACACAATGCCGTCTGTATCGTGAGACAACCGGTGACGAGACTTATGCCGAAATGGAAGCCGCTCTCCGCGACTGGCTTTTCGGGTGTAATCCGTGGGGAACAAGTATGATTGTAGAATTACCGCTTTACGGTGATTATCCTTCACAGCCCCACTCTTCTCTGCTCAATGCAGGCGTAGGCAATACGACAGGCGGACTGGTAGATGGCCCTGTATACCGCAGTATATTCGAGAGCCTGCGGGGAGTTAACATGACCGGCATTCCCGGTACGCCCGGCCAAGATTACGAACGCTTTCAACCGGACTTGATGGTATATCATGATGCAATCCATGATTATTCCACCAACGAACCTACCATGGACGGAACCGCCTGCCTCACCTATTATCTCTCCGCCATGCAGAAAGAAGGAATGAAGCAAGCCAATATATCGGCAGACAAGAATGTATACGTCAATGGCGGTATCGTGCGTACCGACCCGTCTAAAAAACAAATCAGCCTCGTATTCACAGCAGCCGACAAGGCAGACGGCGCCGACGCCATTATCAGCACTTTGAAAAGACACGGCATCAAAGGCGGTTTCTTCTTTACCGGTGAATTTTACGAGCTTTACCCCGAAGTTGTAAAACGCCTGCTCAACGAAGGGCATCTGGTGGGTAGCCATAGTTACGGACATTTGCTCTATATGCCCTGGGAAAAGCGAGATTCACTATTGGTGACCCGTGAGGAATTTGAAAAAGATATGATGCAAAGCTATGAAACCATGCGTAAGGCAGGTATCGAATATAAAGATGCCCCTATATATATCCCGCCTTATGAATATTACAACAAGGAAATAGCCGCTTGGGCAAAAAGCATGGGAATACAGGTTATTAACTATACTCCCGGTACTATGAGTAATGCAGATTATACTACCCCGGACATGGGGCAGAAATACCGGAGCAGCAAATTCATCTACAACAAAATAATGGAAGTAGAAAAAAAGAAGGACTGAACGGGCATTTAATGCTGATACATTTCGGAACAGACGACCGTCGTACCGATAAATTCTACAATGGTTATTTGGATAAACTGATAAAAATGCTGAAACGTAAAGGTTATACTTTTGCGCCTGTACTCGAAGGCAATTGGCACTAAACAGATTCAACATTATAAAAAAAAGGTTAGTTAAAAGGTTATCAAACAAAGGTATTTAAGGTAAAGTTTAATCGCATTGTTTTCAGCAAACTTTCTCCTCGCCCCCAAGAGAGAGAAAGTTTCAAGTCAAGCCCCTTGCCTGAGAAGGCTCAGGGGCTTTTTACGTGACAAAAGATGAATACCGGTTAATGGCAATAACTTCTAATGGCTCGCAACAATTCTTCTATATCCTGTTCCGTAGTATCAAAAGAAGTGACGAAACGTATCTCATTATCTTCTTCATTCCAGAAATAGAAAAAATAGTCCTCCAACAAACTATCAATTACCGGACGAGGCATTGTCAAAAACAATTGGTTACTTTCCATTTTCTGTGTAAAACGCACTTCAGGCAACTCTTTCAATCCGGTATATAAAAGCTCCGCCATTCGATTGGCATGTGAAGCATTCTTCAGCCAAAGGTCATCGGTCAGGTAAGTAGTAAACTGGCAAGACAAATAACGGAGTTTCGATGCAAGCTGTGCCGACTGCTTACGTACAAAATAAGCTTCTTTCTTCAAAGCCGGATTAAAGATAATTACGCTTTCTCCAAGCATCAGCCCGTTCTTCGTTCCACCAAAGCTCAGAATATCGATACCACAATCCGCCGTCAGTTCCTTAAAGCTAAGATTAAGAGCCGCACACGCATTTGCCAGACGAGCGCCATCCATATGAACGTACATACCGTACCGATGCGCCAACTCCGTTAACGCACGGATCTCATCGGGTTGATAGATAGTACCCAGTTCCGTACATTGTGAGATATAGAAAGCTCCCGGCTGCGAATGATGCTGCTCGCCAAATGACAAAGATAAGGACGTACCAACTCCGGAGTCAGCTTTCCGTCGGGAGTGGCGACCGGACGTATCTGACAGCCTGTCATGCGAGCCGGAGAACCACACTCGTCTACATAAATATGCGCAGTTTCCGCACATATAATCGAATTATAGGAACGTGTACACAACTGCAGGGCAACAGCATTACTACCGGTTCCATTGAATACAAACAGCGGTTCGCAATCGGGAGTAAAGGCCTCTCTGATTTTCCGAACAGCTTCTTCTGTCCAGGCATCATCACCATAACCTACTGCGTGGTCTTGATTAGCCTGGTTCAAGGCCTCCATCACCAAAGGATGCACACCCGAATTATTATCTGAAGCAAAACTTCTCATAGTCGTTTCTATTATCAGTATTAAAAGAATATGCAAAGGAAACAATATTTCCCCAACATGAAAAAACAAAGAGGTGCAGATTTCACAATCCACGGTAATCTTTCCGTTTTGCGAAACCGCACCTCAAAAAAGGCTTGATTCAATCGGCTTTCTATTTATCCGATATACACGTTTACTCCCAATGAAATGTAGAGCTCATCTTCTTCTTGGGAAAGTACAATCTTGTCTTCACGGGCAAGCCAACCGATAGCCGCCCCCAATTCCTTGTCTTTCAATCCGGACTTTCTTTTCAGCGCGCCATAACTCCATTTAGCGTAATCACTTAACAACTGCCAAACTTTACCGGCATTCAGTCCAATTTCACTTTTGTTCATTTTACTTTTTCAATTAAAGAGGTTAATAGTTTGTTGTTGGGTTATCTTTATCGGGTATAAAGATATTATTTTCAATTAAAACAACACAGAAAACAAACAAAAGATATGGAAATTAATCACTTTTGTAACAGTTTCGTAATTTTACACGTTTTTTGTCGATATAAGTAAAAACAAGCGGGTAAAAAAAGACCGCAATGTCTATCTAAAAGACATCGCGGTCAATCTATATGATTAAGAAATCAAGGGAAAACGATATTACATCATTCCGCCCATACCGCCCATTCCGGGAGCGCCCATCGGCATTTCAGGCTTATCTTCTTTCTTTTCAACGATTACACATTCGGTAGTCAGGAACATACCTGCGATAGAAGCTGCGTTTTCAAGAGCTACACGAGTTACCTTAGCAGGGTCTACCACACCGGCAGCATGCAGGTTTTCGTAAACATCTGTACGTGCATTGTAACCGAAGTCAGCTTTACCCTCGCGAACTTTCTGTACCACAACGGCACCTTCCTTACCTGCATTGGCAACAATCTGACGCAAAGGCTCTTCGATAGCACGCTTGATGATGTCGATACCTGTTGTTTCGTCAGCATTATCTCCTTGCAGACCTTCCAAAGCGTCCAAAGCACGGATATAAGCTACACCGCCACCGGCAACGATACCTTCTTCGATAGCAGCACGAGTAGCACGAAGAGCATCATCTACACGGTCTTTCTTCTCTTTCATTTCCACTTCGGAAGCAGCGCCTACGTAAAGAACAGCTACACCACCAGACAACTTAGCCAGACGTTCCTGCAACTTTTCTTTGTCATAGTCTGACTTAGTAGAGGCAATCTGAGCTTTGATCTGCTCACAACGTTCTTGGATGTTTTCTTTTGCACCGGCACCGTTTACGATAGTCGTATTATCTTTAGAAACAGTCACCTTGTCGGCTGTACCCAACATTTCGATAGTAGCCTGTTCCAGCTTCAAACCTTTTTCTTCGCTAATTACAACACCACCCGTCAATACGGCAATGTCTTCCAACATTTCCTTGCGACGGTCACCGAAGCCCGGAGCCTTCACGGCGCATATCTTCAACTGAGAACGCAGACGGTTAACAACCAGTGTAGTCAACGCTTCGCTATCTACATCTTCTGCAATTACCAACAGCGGACGGCCAGTCTGTACAGCAGGTTCAAGGATAGGTAAGAAATCTTTCAGGTTAGAAATCTTCTTATCGTAAATCAGGATGTACGGTTTTTCCATTTCGCATTCCATCTTTTCAGTATTGGTAACGAAATAAGCAGAAAGATAACCGCGATCGAACTGCATACCTTCTACTACACCGATAGTGGTATCCGTACCCTTAGCCTCTTCGATAGTGATAACACCATCTTTAGAAACCTTGCGCATAGCATCTGCGATCAATTTACCGATAACCGGGTCATTGTTGGCAGATACAGAAGCGACTTGTTCGATTTTATCATAGTTGTCACCGACTTTCTCTGACTGACTCTTGATAGATTCTACCACTTTGGCAACAGCCTTGTCGATACCGCGTTTAATATCCATCGGGCTTGCACCGGCGGTTACGTTCTTCAAGCCTTCGGCTACAATGGCCTGAGCCAACACAGTAGCAGTAGTCGTACCGTCACCTGCGTCATCACCTGTCTTAGAAGCGACTTCCTTAACCAATTGCGCGCCGGTATTCTGATAAGCATCAGCCAATTCCACTTCTTTGGCAACCGTTACACCGTCTTTTGTGATGTGGGGAGCACCGAATTTCTTTTCGATGATTACATTACGACCTTTAGGGCCGAGGGTTACTTTTACTGCATTTGCCAGTGTATCAATACCTTTCTTTAATTGGTCACGGGCATCGATATTGAATAATATTTCTTTTGCCATAATGTCTTTACTTTTTTTTCAGGTTTACTATTTTATAAATTTATTATCCCAATACAGCGAGTACGTCACTTTGACGCATGATGAGGTACTTGGTTCCTTCAACTTCCAGTTCAGTACCGGCATACTTGCCATACAGCACTGTGTCACCAACCTTCAACACCATTTCTTCGTCTTTTGTTCCGTTGCCTACTGCAATAACTTCACCTTTCAAAGGTTTTTCTTTTGCCGTATCAGGAATAATGATACCGCCAATTGTCTTTTCTTCTGCAGGTGCAGGGAGTATCAGCACTCTGTCTGCTAATGGTTTAATGTTCATAGTTCTTTTGTTTTATATGTTATACATTTATTATAATAGTAATATTGCTTTATATAAGCGATAAAGGACTTACGAAAACCGTGCCAAAAGGCAAAGCTGTTCGTTTGGCAGATTAAGGCTGACAAAATGGCAAAGAATAAAGCAGGAATTGCTATATTTGCAGCCTCAAAAAGAAATAATTCCTTATGAACGCAATATGGATTGTCCTGCCCATTCTGACACTATTAATGTTCGAACTGGGGCTTACATTACGCATAGAAGACTTTAAGCTGTTCCGCCAACATCCCCGCCCCATCATCGCCGGACTGATAGGGCAAATACTGTTCTTGCCGGTACTGGCATTCATGTTGGGGTACGCATTCCGGTTGGAACCTTTATTCTTCATAGGAATTATGCTGATTGCCTGTTCTCCCGGCGGAAGCTCATCCAATATATTTTCAATGATAGCTAAAGGAGATGTAGCCTTATCCGTATCGCTGACTGCGCTCAGCAGCATTATTACGCTGTTTACAATTCCCGTCGTCATGGAATTTTCCACTCACCTCATCGGAAACCATCTGAATATCGATATAAACTTACCGGTCGGAAGCCTCATCGTGCAAAACCTTCTGTTGATGCTTCTCCCTATTATTACAGGTGTTTTGGTAAAAAGATATTGTCCGCAAAAAGCCGAAAGCATTCATAAAGTTCTTTCTAAAACCGCCTTTCCCGCATTAATCCTGCTGGCTACGATTTTCTTCATACAACATCACGCCACTATCATTACCCAATTCGGTAAATTGGGATTGTGCATCTCGGTGCTCATTTTGCTTGCAATGGGGGGCGGCGTTTTACTGTCTAATCCATGCGCCATGAACCAAAAGAACAACGCACCCTCATCATCGAAATAGGCATGCAGAATGCCGCCCAAGCTATTGCCGTAGCAAGCAGCCCCTTGGTTTTCAATAACGGCATAATAGCCATACCGGCCATTATTTACGCATTGATGATGAATGTTATTTTACTGGGATATGTAGGGATAGTAAAGCGGAAATAGCGGTTGTTCCGAGTTACTATCCCTATAATTATAATCAATCATTCAGCCATTTTATCCATTATCCGCAATGGAAATATTTCTCCACCAGCTTCAGCATCTCTTCCGGACTATTCTGAACTTCACTACGCAAAGTCTTGTCCTCATAAGAGCGTAACTTAGTAATGATTCCGTCAATCATAGCGGGACTGAAAACATTGTATTTCTCGAAAGCCGCACGCTGTCTTTCCAGACAGTCGGCAGAAGCGGCGCAACTATCGGGTAGCTGAGCCAGTTGCTTCAGTTTATCTTCATTTTCTTTCTTGTGTATATTTACATTCACATAAGTCCTATCCGCAACTTCCAAAGCATCCGGCATTTCAAAACCGCGACGGCAAGCTACCGCCAAGCCTGCAATCAGCTGATACAAATCGGCTGAGCCGTCCGGTGAACGCATCTCCACCGTCTGTTTTTGGGTGGTATCATAATTACTCGGCACTTCCAGCGGATTGGCAAGCATGCACATATCAGTCTTAGCCGACCAGCCCAATGGGACACGCACCAATACGGAACGGTTGCGGTCGCCCCAGCAAATATTGGTAGGCGCTTCCTGATGAGGTACAAGACGGAAATAGGAAGTAGGGTTCGTATTACCGAATGCAGTAATGGAAGGAGCCAATTCCATCATGCCTGCGATGGCCTTGCGAGCCGTTTCGGAAAGTACGCCGTCTTTCAACATCTGGTTCTTTCCGTCTTTCATGATACGCATGTGGATATGTAATCCGGAACCGGCCTTTCCGGCCGTTATTTTCGGAGCAAAAGTAAGGTCAAATCCATATTGATAAGCAAGGTTACGGATAATCCATTTGGCAATCATCAGTTGATCGGCCGCCTGATCGGCACGTACCGGCAGAAATTCGATTTCGTTCTGCTCGTATATCTTACCGTCAAGGGTGAAATTACCCACTTCGGAATGTCCGTACTTAATCTGTCCGCCGGCTTGTGCGATATAAGCCATGCATTCGGTACGGAATTCGTTGAATTTGGCATAAGGAGCCGACTCGTGATAACCACGTTGGTCGGTAGCCGGGAACATCCCGCTGTCTTCCGAAATAACATAATATTCCAACTCGCCCATAGCCTGAAACTCCATGCCCGTTACTTCCGTAAATGCCCGACAAGCCTTGCGCAAGGTATGTTCCGGTGAGCTCTCCAACGGCTCGCCGTCTTTATTGAAGAACGAACAAAGCATGGAAAGCGTAGGTTGCTCGGCAAAAGGATCCGCAAACGCCGTACAGAAACGGGGTACCACATATAAATCACTGCTGCCTGCTTCAATGAAAGGAAACAAACTGGAACCGTCTACACGTTCCCCGCACGTAAGTATCGCATCGAGATAAGCGGCATCATTAATAACAAAATTCAGAGTTTTCAGCCGTCCGTCGGCAGCAGGATACATGAAGTTCACCATTGTGATTTCATTCTCCCTTATATAAGATACTATGTCGGCTTTTGTAAATTCGGAAGCCGGCTTTTGAAGTTTAGCCACCAACGGATTGGCATGCATTGAGAAATCTTGATTCATGATTTTGGTTGTTTTAAATTTATGATATGGTTAACAAACTCCGTTCGTGCTGAAATTTTGAGACATTAATTCACAAATATACAAAAAGACAACCAACCGCAATGGGATTAGCTGCCTTTATTTATTCTCAATATGGGTAAATACCGCAAAAAGGTAATAACGTCTCAACAAAACTATAAGTTAATATCATAACCCATACGATATTAACATCATACATACCATGACGTTAACTTGTCACATCGTACTTGGTTAACATCATCGGTACAATCAAGTTAACTTCCTATAAGACTTATCGATGAAGTATCATTCCAATAAATTCTCAATGGAATAGTTTTCCCAAAAAGTCCTGGTAGAGTGCACCAGCGAACTTCCCATATAAAGCAAAAACAACACCGCTATGACAATCATCAAAAAACTGACGAGAGCATTGTGCTTTTCTTGTTTAAATTGAACGGAAACCATACAAACCTCCTATTTTATTGTCACTGCAAAGGTAAAAGCCCGATATTACATTTCTGCAACACTTTCTTTACAAATATACAAAAAAAGGAGCACAAATGCGCTCCTTTTTAATAGTATTTCAGTTTTTATTAACTCAGTTCGCTTACCAATTCTTCGGGAGTAACCGACTTCTGTTCGCCGGTTTCCATATTCTTCAGGGTTACTTTGCCTTCGTTCATTTCATTTTCTCCAACCAAAGCAACAAACGGTATCATCTTTGAATTGGCATAACTCATCTGTTTCTTCATCTTACTGGAATCGGGAAAGATTTCGGCACGGATACCTGCCGCGCGTACTTGGGCAAGTACATTCATAGAGAAAGCCGCCTCTTTCTCGCCAAAGTTAATAAACAGAAGTTGCGTACCGTTCACCGCTTCTTTCGGATAGAGTTCAAGTTGGTTCAACACATCGAATATACGGTCTGCACCGAACGAAATGCCTACTCCCGAAACACCTGCCATACCGAATACTCCGGTCAAGTTGTCATAGCGACCGCCACCGGTAATACTTCCGATTTGTACATCCAGCGCCTTTACTTCAAAAATAGCGCCCGTATAATAATTTAAGCCACGAGCCAAAGTCAGGTCAAGCTCGATTTCATTCTTCAGTCCGAGCGTTGACAACGTCTTCAAGATAAATTCGCTCTCTTCCACACCTCTCAATCCGGTTTCGCTGGCAGACAATACCTGTTTCAAAGTAGCAAGTTTTTCTTCATTGCTGCCGCTCAACAAGATGATGGGCTGCAATTTGGCAATAGCCTCATCACCGATGCCTTTCTCCTTCAATTCTGCATTGACATTGTCCAATCCTATTTTGTCCAGTTTATCAATAGCTACGGTAATATCCACTATCTTGTCGGCCTCACCGATAATCTCGGCAATGCCGCTCAAAATCTTGCGGTTGTTGATTTTAATACAGACACGAATACCGAAACGTGTAAATACGGTATCGACAATCTGCATCAGCTCTACCTCGTTCAACAAAGAGTCGCTACCCACTACATCGGCATCACACTGATAGAACTCGCGATAACGTCCCTTCTGCGGGCGGTCTGCACGCCACACCGGTTGAATCTGATAACGCTTGAAAGGGAAAGTTATTTCATCCCTGTGCATCACGACATAACGAGCGAAAGGTACGGTAAGGTCATAGCGCAAACCTTTTTCACAAAACTTGCAGGCCAGTCGCGGAGCGTTACGGCTCAACAGTTCTTCGTCCGTCAGACCGGAAAAATAATCACCGGAATTCTGTATCTTGAACAACAGCTTATCACCTTCTTCACCATACTTCCCCATCAAAGTGGAAAGCATTTCCATGGAAGGAGTTTCTATCTGCTGGAAACCATAAAGATGATAAACATCACGAATCGTATTGAATATATAGTTACGTTTCGCCATTTCCACAGGCGAAAAGTCGCGGGTTCCTTTTGGAATACTTGGTTTTGCTGCCATAATCGTATCAATCATTTATAAAATCAGACGACAAAGTTACGGTATTTTATTGATTAAGAAAAAAAAATGCTTTCTCCATTTAGCATGAAGAAAAGCATTTTTTCTATTTCTGCGGAACGGAATGCTCTTATTCTCTACGTCCCAGGAATATCATAATATAGTAAACAAGAGTTGCCAATGAACCAAGCGCGGCTACCACATAAGTATAAGCAGCCGAACGAAGCGCATCTTCAGCCTGTGTATGATTGCGGGCATTCGTAATACCGGAACTGCTCAACCATACCAACGCACGCTTACTTGCATTGATTTCCACCGGAAGCGTAATAAAGCTGAACAAGGTAGTCATGGCAAAAAGGATGATACCGGCCAGCAACAATTGCGGGAAAGTATTCAACATCAGAATACCGCCCAGCAATACCCATGTCATGATATTGGAAGCAAATGACACCACAGGCACCAACTTGCTGCGCATTGTCAACGGGGCATAAGCACGTGCATGCTGCACGGCGTGTCCGCACTCATGGGCGGCAACGGCTGCCGCCATAATACTGCTGCCGCTATAAACATCCTCACTCAGGTTCACGGTCTTATTGGCGGGGTTGTAGTGGTCTGTCAGATGTCCCGGAGTATGAGTAACGGTAACATCATAGATTCCATTATCGTGCAGCATCTTCAAAGCCACATCGGCTCCCGTCATTCCGTTACCGGTAGGGATTTTAGAATATTTCTTGAATTTACTTTGCAGATTCATCTGTACCAGCCAGCTGACCACGGCTATACCGATAAAGATAATCCATTGCATACCTATCATTCCAGTTGTCATAATCTTCTTCTTTTAAAAATAAGTGAATAATGTGTCGTTTCTATTTATATAACAAATTGTTTGCCAAAAATAAAGGGAAACCGTGAGCAATCTCACAGTTTCCCTTATCTTTTAGGAAGAATTAGCTAAAATCTATTATTCTTCCGTATAGCGCTCAATGGTTTGCCCGCGGTCAGGACCCACAGATACAATCTTCACAGGCACACCGAGTTGTTCTTCCAAGAAAGACAGATATGCATTGAACTCCTCGGGGAATTCGTCTTCACTCTGCATCTTTGTCATATCCGTCTGCCAACCGGGCAATTCTACATATACCGGTTCAACACCTTCGATATCGAACGGGAAGTAATCGATTTCCTCACCGTTCACCTTATATGCCACACACGCCTTGATTGTTTCAAAAGTATCAAGCACATCGCTCTTCATCATGATAAGCTTAGTAACACCGTCCACCATGATGGCATATTTCAAAGCCACCAGGTCAATCCAGCCGCAACGACGCTTGCGTCCTGTTACCGAACCGAACTCGTGTCCCAACGTACAAATCTGGTCACCCGTCTTATCGAACAGTTCCGTAGGGAACGGACCTGCACCCACACGCGTACAGTATGCTTTGAAGATACCGTATACTTCACCAATCTTATTAGGAGCTATACCCAGACCCGTACAAGCGCCTGCACAGATTGTATTGGAAGAAGTCACGAACGGATAAGAACCGAAATCGACATCCAGCATCGTACCTTGCGCGCCTTCGCACAAAACAGACTTGCCGTCTGACAACAAACCGTTTATTTCGTGTTCGCTATCCACAAACTTAAACTGTTTCAGGTAGTCGATACCCTCAAGCCATGCCTTTTCCAATTCGGTCAAATCATATTCATAGTTCAGACTTTTCAGAATTTGTTCATGACGAGCTTTGGCGGCAGCATATTTCTTATCAAAATCATGCAGAATATCACCTACACGCACACCGTTGCGGCTTACTTTATCCGTATACGTCGGACCGATACCCTTACCGGTAGTACCCACTTTGGCATCTCCCTTCGCAGCCTCGTAGGCAGCGTCCAGAATACGGTGCGTAGGCAGGATGAGATGCGCCTTTTTAGAAATATGCAAGCGTTCCTTCAAATTGTGGCCGGATGCCTCCAATGCTTCAGCTTCCGCTTTAAACAGCGCCGGGTCGAGCACCACGCCATTACCGATGATATTTACTTTATCACCTTGGAAAATTCCCGAAGGAATGGAACGGAGCACATATTTCTGACCTTCAAACTCCAATGTATGACCGGCGTTCGGGCCACCTTGAAAACGTGCCACCACATCGTATCTCGGAGTTAACACATCAACGACTTTGCCTTTGCCTTCGTCGCCCCATTGTAATCCTAATAGAATGTCTACTTTCATTTCTCTTTCTTATGGTTATTATTTTTCTTCTTTCTTTTGTTCGCACGGTCGCACTTGCTGCACAGTCCGTACATGTACAACGAGTAATGCGTCAAGTTAAAACGACTCAGCTTTGTATTCTCGATAGCCTGCTGCAATTCCTCATTCTGGAACTCGACAACCTTACCGCACTGCGTACAGATTTGGTGGTGATGCGTATCACGGTTATAGCTTTTTTCGTATTGGGAAGAGTTCCCGAACTGATGTTTGATAACCAGACGGGCATTGATAAGTAATATAATCGTATTGTAAAGTGTCGCGCGACTGACCCTGAAGTTTTCCTGATCCGCCATTAGCGAATAAAGCGTATCGATGTCGAAATGGCCGTCTATGGAATAAATAGTCTCGAGTATGGCATAGCGTTCGGGAGTCTTGCGATGCCCGTTCGTATTGAGATATTCGGTGAATATCTGCCTAACCGTATCTTTCACGTTCTGACTTTCCATTTAAAAGCGCAGTTTTTTAACAGCCAACAAAGTTAAGTCTTTTTTGCGGAAAGCAAACAAAAAAAGAAAAATTAATAACGAGAATAGTAAAGTAGGGAAAGAAAGTGACAAGGTGAATACCTTATCACCCTATCACATTTCCACCTCTTCCCTTACCAGGGTATAAAGAAGCTGTTCGGGTCGGGAAGAAGACTCTTTCATGCCCTCTACTCTCCGGCAAACTTGAAAAGCGTTTTCTTCGCTGTGTTGCATAAAGCGGCGGATGGCGGTCAGTGCGGCATTACGCACATGGTAAGAACCCGACAGGAATGCTGATATTGCCTGGTCAAGGAATTCATTCTCCACGCGCTCATTCATATCCCCTTTTTTCATCAACAGGCGGGCAATGGTAAGAAAACCGCAAACCTGCGTATATTCATCTTCAGCCGCAATCCAATGGAAAGACTTGGCAGGAGCATACGGAAGATGCTGAAAAAGGTTCATACAGGTAAGTTCCGCAATCTCGATGTTCCTGATATTCTCCACCCATATATCCGCAATCTCAGGCAAGAAACTGTCGACCGGCTGGAGCAATCCCGCCAGTATTTTACATTCACGGATATCCTCTTTCCAAAGAGCCTGCGCCAAGGCATGGTCTTTTTCGTAAGCGGCGGCAATACTTTTGATACGGGGCAGTTCCACGCCGAAGTTGAGTTTGTAAACCAACCCCTTCTCCCGCATACTTTGAGATACAGCTCCGTTCATGGAGAGACGGAGCTGCGTTTTTATTTCTTTGAGTTGTTCTTTTAGTTCCATAAAATGAGAGTTCTGTAAAATGAAAGTCCTGCTCATCACGTAAGGCTGAAAGCCCTTTATTTTCAAGCCTGGGGTAGCCACCCCGAGAATATGATATGATTAGCATTACACCCTGCAAGGGCAAAAGATTCACGTGTAAGGCTCTTGCCCTTACAGGGCGTAAAAAGACAGAGGCTTTTTTTACACCCGGGGAGTTACCCCGGGATATATGTCCCAAGCCTTTCAGGCTTTAGACCGAAAAATGCTGTGCCTCTGTATCTTTGTACCTCTTAGCCTCTGCGTCTCTGTATCCATTTAATTGTTTACCGAAGGCAATACCGAATAATCCTTGCCATAACGCAGCATCTGTTCGGCATAACCCTCATCATAAGTCACTGTCACATCGGTTATATTGCCGTCAGCATCCGTCACAGCCTCATACTTCGGATTGATAAAGCCTTTATACGGAGCCAGGTTCAGCTTCTTATAGCGTTCCAATACTTCCGCATGCAGTTCAGGGTCTACCTTTACGGCATAAGCCTCTACCAGCTTATGGGCTGCTTCATAGTCACCCGTAGACTTGATACGCTGTATTTCGGCAAGTAACTCGCCAAACAGTTCGCGTACTTTTCCGTAATCGTTAATTACGACATAAGTCTTTCCGTCTTTCTTCACCAATTCCACCACTTTATCGGCAGCGCCTTTTTCATATACCCAACGGGCGATGAGCTGACGGTTACGCATGTGAGCCTCTTCCACATTATTACCCGGTTCGATACGCACGAGCTGCGTCATCAATCCGTTCATCAGGTAAGTATAATACTGAGCCTTATAAGCATCCGCATTCGGAGTCAACCCCAGTTCAACCAATTTCGGATCGGCCACATAATAAAGTCCGAACAAGTCGGCACGCGCCTCCTCAATAGTCGAGCCGTAAGCTTTCAACGCGTCGGGGTCTACACCCGGAAGCAGCTTACCTGAGCCATGTCCCAAACATTCGTGCAGGTCGGTATGCAGTTCATCGGTGGTATCGGCATATTTATCTATCAACTGCAACTCGGCATCGCTATACACAAACTCTTCATTGAAGCCGTTGCCATGAGCCGCCTTATTGTAGGCATCCGTAATATTACCAATCGTGACGGATTTGGAACCATGATGGCTACGAATCCAATTGGCATTGGGCAGGTTGATGCCGATAGCCGTTGCCGGATAAAGGTCGCCCGCCAGAATAGCGGCGGTGATAACCTTGGCGGAAACACCTTTCACTTTTTCTTTCTTGAACTGCTTTTCCACCGGAGAATGATCTTCGAACCATTGCGCATTGCTACTGATAATCTCCGTACGACGGGTAGCTTCCAAATCCTTGAAATTCACCAAAGACTCCCAACTTGCCTTCATCCCCAACGGGTCTCCGTAGCTTTCGGTAAATCCGTTTACGAAATCGATGCGGGAATCCAAGTCTTTCACCCAAAGGATGGCATAATCGTCAAAGGTCTTCAGGTCTCCTGTTTCATAGAACTCTATCAGTTTGGCTATAACCGCTTTCTGTTCAGGATTCTCGGCAACGCCTTCCGCTTTCTTCAACCAATATACTATCTTTTCGATGGCCTGACCGTACAAGCCCCCCACTTTCCACACTTTCTCCTGAATCTTGCCGTTCTCTTTCACCAGGCGGCTGTTCAACCCGTAAGAAACCGGTGTTTCATCTTTAGGATCTTTCATCGCGTTGTAAAAAGCCTCGGCTTCCTTCTGCGTCACTCCGTCATAATAATTACATGCCGAAGTCAGCACCAAATCCTCACCGGCAGCCTGGTTCACACGCTTCGGCATTACCTGAGGGTCGAAGATAACGGGAGCGATTTCTTCATAAAGTTGTTCCACCGTCTGTCCTTCCGCCAGCGGAAGCGTGGATGCATCTACGCTCAAAAGGGCTTGTTTGAAGAATTCGGGAGTAAAGCCCGGCACAAACTTCTCGCTGCCATAATGATGATGAATACCGTTGGAGAACCATACCCGTTTCAGATACACTTCCATGGCCTTGAAATCTGCCGCAGTCTTGTCACCGGTATAGCCCGTATAGACAGCCTCCAGCATCCGGCGAATCCTGAGGTTATACTTCCCGTTCTGGTCAAACAAGATGTCACGTCCCTGCAAAGCGGCTTCCGTGAGGTAATAAACTAATTCTTTCTGTTTGAGAGACAAGCTCTCAAATTCCGGTACGCGGTAGCGTAAAATCTGTAAATCTGCAAACTGTTCCACTGTGTAATCAAATTTTTCTGCCTCGGCAGTCGTTTTCGGTGCTCCGCCGCAAGCTGTCAGCAAAGACATGGCGGCCACCGCGGTAATTAGTTGTTTTTCATGTGTGTCGGGAAGAAATAGTTAGTATTAAAATGACAAAAGGAAGTATTCCGGAGCAAACGTCTCAGAATATTTCCTTTTATAAATTCAGCTTCACTGCATTATTTGCTTTTCACTGCATTTTCTTACGATAACCGTTAGGAGTTTCTCCTACATTCTTGTAAAACGCAGCATAAAAATGACTGACGATTAGCGAAACCAACCATCGTGCTGATTTCTTCTACATTTTGTCAAGCATATCTCTTATCTGTCAATAAATGCAAAGCATCTTTCACTCTGTATTCATTCAAACAAACATGAGTAGTTCATGCCAAAGCGAGAGTTTACAACCGCCGACAAATAAGCGGGTATTGGTTTGTAACTCTTTTGCCAAATCTTTTGCAGAATAATTGGGGTCTCTGGTACTTCTTCTGCACGACAATGATATCAGTATCCTGTCATACAGCTCGTCTGCCAGTTCCGGG
>ENA-OQAB01000499-OQAB01000499.1-human-gut-metagenome-genome-assembly--contig:-NODE-499-length-21363-cov-3.484037_pt1 | contig 21363 bp, 19 predicted proteins | sample MGYA00242490_ERZ504517 | MGnify/ENA primary metagenome ERZ504517 (study PRJEB26092, sample SAMD00036298) | human gut metagenome | host: Homo sapiens | study: EMG produced TPA metagenomics assembly of...
CGCTCAACAAGGCACGTATGAGGCCAGGGTACGCTCATCGCGTCGGGCTTCATCGCAGGCGGCGCCCTGATGGGCGTAGTGGGAGCGATCCTGAAATTCGCCGACGTGGACTGGAAACTCACGCAGTGGAACAGTTCGAACGCAGCCTCGTGGGTAGGTCTGGGCATGTATCTGGCGCTTATCATCTATTTCGCCGTACATTCGCTCCGCGCTAAAAAGGAAGAATAAAAAATCAACGATATATACTATGGAACTCAAAGACAGATTTCTGAAATACGTTTCGTTCGACACCCAGAGCGACGAGTCGAGCGAAACTTTCCCCTCGACCGCGAAACAGCGGGTGCTGCTCGATTATCTGGCCGAAGAGATGAAGGCCCTGGGCCTCACCGAGGTCACGGTGGACAAGTACGGCTACGCCATGGGTACGATCCCCGCGACGCCCGGCTGCGAAAAAGCCCCCGTCATCGGATTCATCGCCCACGTGGACACCGCACCCGATATGAGCGGCGCCGACGTGAAACCGCACGTCATAGAGAATTACGACGGCAAGGACATCCGGCTGAACGCCGGCGTGACGATGAAAGTCGCGGACTTTCCGGAGCTGAGCTTCTTCAAGGGACATACGCTGATCCACACGGACGGCACGACGCTGCTGGGCGCCGACGACAAGGCGGGCGTGGCGGAGATCATGACCGCTGCGGAATATCTGCTCGCACATCCGGAGCTCCGGCACGGTAAGATCCGCATCGGCTTCACCCCCGACGAAGAGATCGGCCGGGGCGTGGACTTCTTCGACGTCAAGGCCTTCGGCGCCGACTTCGCCTACACGATGGACGGCGGCTTCGAGGGGGAACTCGAATACGAGAACTTCAACGCCGCGAGCGCCAAGATCGAGATCCAGGGCCGCAACGTCCACCCGGGCTACGCCAAAGACAAGATGATCAACGCCATTCAGGTAGCATGCGAGCTGAACGCCCTACTGCCGGCCTGGGAGCGACCCGAACACACCGAAGGCTACGACGGCTTCTACCACTGTATCGCCCCTCAACGGTACGGTCGATCAGGCGCAGATCAGCTACATCGTCCGCGACCACGACAGCGCCCGTTTCGAAGCCCGCAAGAACTACATGCAGGAGTGCGTCGATCTGCTCGTCCGCAAATACGGCGAAGGGGTGCTGACCCTCACGCTCAAGGATTCGTACTACAACATGCGCAAGATGGTCGAACCGCACCCGCAGGTGATCGACAAGGCGATCGAGGCGATGAAAATGGCGGGGGTCGAACCGCTCGTGAAGCCCATCCGAGGCGGCACGGACGGCGCACGGCTCTCCTTCATGGGACTCCCCTGCCCCAACATCTTCACCGGCGGCATGAATTTCCACGGCCGTTACGAATATTGCTCGCTGACGACCATGCACAAAGCCATGCAGGTAATCCTGAACCTGGCCCAGCTCTGGACAAAATAAAAATATTGCACAACAAGCGTTTTCGACAGGCGGACACGAAGCCGAATCCGTTCGGACCATGCCGAGCGAAAAAAACGCAAAAAAACAAACCGAGAGTTTTTCCGATACCCGGACCGTACGAAGATGTTCGATACGCTTCGGGACAGAAAACGAAAAAAATAAACCGGCAAAAATCGTATGAACAGATTTGGTTTTCTGAAAGTAGCGGCGGCAGTTCCCCATGTACGGATCGCCGATTGCGACTATAACGCCCAACATATCACCGAATTGATCCGCAAGGGCGCCGACCGGGGAGCGAGCATCATCCTCTTCCCGGAACTCTGCATCACCTCCTATACCTGCGGCGATCTCGATCCAGCAACCCGCCTTGCTCCATGCGCGGAACAGGCCTTGGGCTATATCCTCGCCCAGACCCGCGAACTGCCCATCGTCGCCATCGTCGGTATGCCCGTCACTTACGGCAATGCCCTCTACAACTGCGCGGTAGTTTCGCTCATGGGACGTATTCACGGCGTGGTACCCCAAGACATATATTCCCAATTACTCGGAATTTTACGAGGACCCCGCTGCTTCATGTCGGGCGAAGAGATCGGCCTGGCCACGATCCGGATGTGCGGCCAGGATACCGACTTCGGCCGCAACATGCTTTTCAACATCGGAGGCGTGAAGTTCGGCGTGGAAATCTGCGAGGATATGTGGGTTCCGGCCGCCCCGTCGCTGCATCAGGCAGTGGACGGCGCCCAGATACTTTTCAACCTCTCGGCATCGCCCGAAGTGCTGGGCAAGCACAACTACCTGCTCACGCTGGTCAAATCGCAATCGGCCCGGACCCAGTCGGCCTACATCTACTGTTCAGCCGGCTACGGAGAATCTTCGACCGACCTGGTATTCGGCGGCAACGGCCTGATCGTCGAGAGCGGCCGGATGCTGCGGCGCACCGAACGGTTTTCGACCGAGGAACAGTTGATCGTCGCGGACATAGACACCGAAAAGCTCCTCAACTCGCGCCGCCGTACCACGACTTTCGCGCCGCACCGTCCCGCCGAGCGCATCATCGTCGAAATTCCCCTGCCGGAAAACCCCGCGAACGTCACCCTCGACCGGGAGTTCAATTCCCATCCTTTCGTGCCGCAAACGCCCGAAGAGATGGACGAATCGGGTCGTGAAATCATCAACATTCAGACGATGGGGCTGGCCCAGCGCCTGCAGCATACCGATTGCAAAAAGGTCGTCATCGGGGTTTCCGGCGGCTTGGACTCCACACTGGCCCTACTGATCGCCGTGCGGACTTTCGATCGCCTCGGGCTCGACCGCAAAGGCATCATCGGCGTCACAATGCCCGGATTCGGCACCAGCAACCGCACCTACCGCAACTCGATCGCCCTGATGCGCTGCCTGGGCATCACTTCCCGCGAAATTTCCATCCGCAAAGCCTGCGAACAACACTTCGCCGATATCGGACTCAACCCCGAAGAACAATCTTCCGCCTACGAAAACGCCCAGGCCCGGGAGCGGACACAAATCCTGATGGACATCGCCAACATGGAGCACGGCATGGTCCTCGGCACGGGCGACCTGAGCGAACTGGCACTGGGCTGGGCGACCTACAATGGTGACCAGATGTCGATGTACGGTCTGAACGCCTCGCTGCCCAAAACCCTGATCCAGGTGCTTCTACGATGGATGGCCCAGGTATGTCAGGACGATGCGATCCGCGAGATCCTGCTCGACGTGGTCGCCACGCCGATCAGCCCCGAGCTGCTGCCGTCCGGCGAAGAGGGAGGAATCGCCCAGCACACCGAGAAGTTGGTAGGGCCTTACGAGTTGCACGACTTTTTCCTCTACCACTTCATCCAGAACGGTTACTCCCCGGCAAAAATCCTCTTCGCTGCGGAAACAGCGTTCGACGGACGCTACGACCGGGCGACGATCCTGCGCTGGATGCGGGTATTCTTCCAGCGATTCTTCTCGCAGCAGTTCAAACGCTCGGCCATGCCCGACGGTCCGAAAGTTGGCATCATCTCCCTCTCGCCGCGCGGCGACTGGCGCATGCCTTCGGACGCTAACGGCAACCCTGTGGTTGCGGGAAATCGATCTTCTGATTCAGGAAAAAATAAAAACCATTCGGATATGAAACGTACATTATGTCTGTCCGCCCTGTTCGTCGTATGCGCGACAATCGCTGTTTCGGGACAATCGATGAATGAAAAACTCCAGCAACTTTTAGGAGGTAGTCACTCCGCGAAACAGGAAGAGGCCACACCGCCGACCTATCCGTCGGAAGAAGCGCTCCTCGGAGTCTGGACCTACCAGGCTCCCAGCATCGAATACAAGGGCGACGATATGTTCGCCTCGATCGCCGTAGCCGGATTGCAAGACCAGTTGGCGACCCATTACGTCAAGGCAGGCCTCGTGCCGGGACAGGGGACCGTTTCCTTCAAAAAACGCAACCGGCTCCACGCCTCTATGGGCGGACATGAGATCGACGGGACGTATAGCTACGATCCCGCCACCGGAACAGCCGCCATCACGCTGATCCAAGACGGGAAACAAGCCACCTTTCAAGGCTATCTCTCCCTGCGCGGCGAGGTGCTGACGCTCCAGTTCGATGCAGGCGATGCGCTCGAAGCCGTGCGGCACTCCTCTCCGGAATACGCTGCGAACGAGAAAATGCAGCAAATCGCCTCCGTCATGCAAAATTATCCCGGCATCATGCTGGGCGGACAGTTGAAAAAATAGCAACCCGTAATATTAAAACGGGGCTGTGTCGAAATGAAAATTTCAGGCACAACCCCTGAATAAGGAATGTCAGAATGGATGCAAGACAAGGCATTTGCGGGTAAGAGCGACAGGAATTTACTATCGTAAATGACTTTGCCGCATCCCGATAATAAAACAGCAGTGTGTCATAAAGACACACTGCCTTATTTTTCATAGATATTACCAGTTGAACAAACCGACGCCTGCGGCGACGATAAAACCAGTTGCGAATCCCACCGCCACTTGCGACAGCGTATGATACCCCAGTTTCAGCCGGGCGGAGCCGAGCGCACCGGCAGCGAGCAGGGCTGCGATAAACGCAGCGAAGAGTCCCCCGCCGCTGGCGATATTGATCAGAACGATAAAAGCCACGGCAGCACCCAACGCCGTCATATGCAGGCTGATCTTCCAATAAAAGCTGACAAAAAGACACACGGCGACACAACAGGCTCCCGCAAACATAAAACGGCTCAACATCTGCGCCGAAGGAATCCTCGCAATGGCGACGGCGCACAACGTATAGCAGGCGATCATAGCGAGCAGCGGGATGAAGCGTTCCTTGCGGTCGCTCAAATCCGCATCGCCGATCTTACGATACGACTTGAGCAGTGCGATCACCAAAACCGGAATGATCGTCGTAAAAAGCAGCGTCACCCAAATAAGGTATATCTTGACCTTGAGCGGATAAAGCGAATAGACCGTACCGGCCAGCAATAGCAGCGACACCATATAGAGCGGCACCAGGAACGGATGCAGCACAACGGAAACAGCCTTCGACAAACGCAAATACATCTTCTACGCGATTAAATCTGTTTACGGAGCCGTGCCACCGGAATACTCAACATCTCCCGATACTTGGCCACCGTACGACGTGCGATGCGGTACCCCTTCGAATTGAGGATATCCATCAATGTTTCATCGGTCAGAGGCTTGCGTTTATCCTCCTCGTCGATGCACTGCTGGAGGATATTCTTGATTTCATAGCTCGACACTTCCTCGCCGCTGTCGGTCTGCATCGCCTCCGAGAAGAGCGACTTGAGCAAAATGATGCCGAACTGGGTCTGTACATATTTGCTGTTCAACCACGCGCGAAATGGTCGATACGTCCAACCCGTGCGATCGGCGATATCCTTGAGGATCATCGGCCGCAACTTACTTTTGTTACCGTCCTTGAAATATTCCTGCTGGTAATCGAGAATCTCCTGCATCGTCCGCATCAGCGTATCGTGCCGCTGCTTGATCGCCGAAATGAACCACTTGGCCGAATCGATCTTGCTCTTGACGAACTGAATCGCCTCGCGGTCCTTCTCCTTGACCCGACCGTCGGAATCCACCATGCCCCGCATCATTTCGATATAACGATGATTGATTCTCGCTTCGGGAAGATTACCCGAATTGAGCGTCAGGTCGAAATGCCCTTCGTGGTAATCGAGGATGAAATCCGGCGTCACGTAAGGCGTCGTATCGGCCCCGCCTTCGGAGTAAAGGTTGCCCGGTTTGGGCGAAAGGCGGGTAATCTCTTCGATCGCCTCGCGGAATTCGTCCTCGGAAACCTGAAGCCGGGCCATCAGTTTTTCGTAATGCTTTTTGACAAACTCGTCGAAATAGCACTCCACGATCTTGCGGGCCAGCCGGCGGGAGCGGGTATTAAGATTCTCCTGATCCAATTGCAACAACAAACACTCCTGCAGGTTACGGGCACCTACACCGGTCGGTTCGAGTTCGTGGATAATCGACAGCAATCGTTCCAAGTGCTCGACCGAAACATCTACGCCCTGCGTGAAGGCGATGTCGTCGGCGATAGCCTCCAAACTCCGGCGCAGATAGCCGTCCTCCTCGATACTGCCGACCAGATAAACGGCCAGACGCATATCCTGCTCCGAGAGATTGCGGTATCCCAACTGTTCGACCAGGTACTCCTGCAACGAACGTCCGCCCGCAAGGGGGGCCTGGCGCGGTTTATCGTCTTTCGAATAGTTGTTGATACGGCTCTTATAGGAAGGAGTTTCGTCTTCCCGGAGGTATTCCTCCACCGAAATCTGCTGCGGCTGCTCGTCCTCCGGAGTATGATCGTCTTCCTCCAACACGATGTTCTCCTCGATCTCCTGCTTGATCCGCTGCTCGAGCTGCATGGTCGGCAACTCCAACAATTTGATCATCTGAATCTGCTGGGGTGATAATTTCTGTTGCAGGGACAATACCTGCTTTTGATTGATCATGCTCATACTTGTCTCCTCCCAATTATTAACTTCGAAATTAGTAATCGGCTTCTTCTTTTGGCAAAATAAAATATTGCAGTTCGTGATAAAAGTATTATCAGGAACGGCTGAAAACGGGTTAATAGATAAATGGTCCGGATTTAATTAAAATTCCGCATTCTTGGGCGTACGGGGGAAGGGAATCACATCGCGGATGTTACCCATACCCGTCACGAAGAGCAGCAGGCGCTCGAACCCGAGTCCGAAACCGGAATGAGGAGCCGATCCCCAACGACGGGTGTCGAGATACCACCAGAGTTCTTTCTCGTTCATACCCAGTTCGTGTACACGGGCCGAAAGTTTTTCGTAGTCGGCCTCGCGCTCCGAACCGCCGATAATCTCGCCGATCTTCGGGAACAGCACGTCCATCGCACGGACGGTCTTTCCATCCTCGTTCTGCTTCATGTAGAAAGCCTTGATCTGCTTCGGATAGTTGATAAGGATCACCGGACGCTTGAAGTGCTCCTCGACCAGATAGCGTTCGTGTTCCGACTGCAAGTCGCACCCCCAGTCGCAGGGGAATTCGAACTTGCGGCCCGAAGCCTTGAGAATCTCCACGCCCTCGGTATAATCCAGCCGCTTGAATTCGTGGTTCAACACGAAGTTGAGCCGCTCGATCAAACCGTTGTCCCACATCTTGTTCATGAACTCCAGATCCTCGCGGCAGTTCTCCAACGCGTAGCGGATCAGGTATTTCAGGAAATCCTCGGCCAGCTCCATGTTGTCCTCCAGCTCGTAAAAGGCCATTTCCGGCTCGATCATCCAGAACTCGGAGAGGTGGCGCGGCGTATTGGAGTTTTCGGCACGGAACGTCGGGCCGAAAGTATAGATCTGCCCCAGCGACAAAGCTCCCAACTCGCCTTCGAGCTGGCCGGACACGGTCAGGCTGCACGGACGGCCGAAAAAGTCCTGCGAATAGTCCACGGCCCCCTCTTCGGTTTTGGGCAGGTTGTTCAGATCGAGCGTCGTCACCTGGAACATCGCCCCGGCGCCTTCGCAGTCCGAAGCGGTGATCAGCGGCGTATGCAGGTAATAGAAACCTTTGTCGTTAAAATATTTATGTATCGCATAGGCCATCGCGTGACGGATGCGAAAAATCGCACCGAACGTGTTGGTACGGGGACGCAGATAAGCGATGTCGCGCAGGAATTCGAGCGAATGTCCCTTCTTCTGCAAAGGATAGGTTTCGGGATCCGCCGTACCGTATATCTCGATCTTCTCGGCCTGCACCTCGACGCCCTGTCCCGCACCGCACGAAGCGACCAGGCGTCCGTCCACACGCAGACAGGCTCCGGTAGTCACCTTACGGAGCAGCTCCTCGTCGAATTTCGCCAGATCGACCACAACCTGCATATTCGCCACACACGATCCGTCGTTCAGGGCGATGAAAGCCACGTTCTTATTTCCACGTTTGGTTCTGACCCAACCTTTCACAACGACCTCGGCGTCCGTCGCCGGCGACTGCAGCAATTCTTGCGATTCTCAAGCTTTTCATACGTTCGGTAATTTCTTCTTGTTTTTACTCATTCTTAAAGATAGACAAAGATAGGATATATTTGTGATTTGTCAAAAAAAAGTACCTTTGTCAATCGCATTATAGTACAATTCCGCCATGAAACGAATTTTCCTCGCAATCGCCGTCCTGTGTTACACCGGGGCCGTTTACGGACAAGACGGGGGACGCATCCACCGTTCCGAATTCGTCCCGTTCGACACCCGCGAAGACGCCGATGCGCTCAACCGGAAAAACACCGACAAATACCTGGTTTTCGCCCCCGGACTTCTGAACGACGGGGAAGAGGTGCTCGGAATCGGGAATGTGGTCAATCTTCCGAACGGTTGGTTCGACTCGTTCATCTACCTCCATCTCGAAAACACGGGCACGGCCTACACGCTCCGCGTCAATGACCGCACCGTAGCCGTGGTCGAAGACCCTTTCGCTCCGGCCGACTTCGACCTTACCCCCTACGTCAAACAGGGCGATAACCTCATTTTACTGGAACTGCACGAAAGTAATACGCCCGAATTGCAAAAAGGTTTCACTCCGACCCCGGTAAAACCGTTTACCAACAGTTATCTTTTCGCCCAGGAGAAACGCAGCATACGCGATTTCAACGTAGCGCTGATCCCCGATTCGACCCGCAAATTCGGCGTGCTCGACCTGGAGGTGATCGTGCAGAACGGCTACAACTACGAGGAACCGATCACCGTCGGGTTCGACATTTACGCCCCCAACGGCAAGCTGCTCGATTTCAGCGTAAACGACATAACCGTTCCCGGACGCTCGCTCGACACGGTACGCTTCTCGCCCTACATTTATCACACCTACGAAAATAGCTGGGGAGCCAAAGGCGCCGCCCCGCTATACCGGGTCATGCTCTACACCAAACGCAAGGGAGTCTTCAAGGAGTACATCCCCCTCAAAGTAGGATTCGGAAAGACGGAGATGAAAGACGGGAAGATTACCCGTTTCGACAAACCTGTCACTATCGTTTCCGAAAGATACAACGCGGCAGCGGACGCCGCTGCCACGCGCAAAGAACTGCTGGCGCTCAAGAAAAAAGGGATCAATACCATCTGGCCCAATGCGCCTCAACCCTACTGGTTCTACAATCTGTGCGACGAACTGGGCCTCTTCGTGATCGATCAGGCCAATATCAACGCTCCGGAAAAGCGCGACGACCGCACCACAGGCGGCACACCGAGCAACGATCCGCGTCTTGCGGACGAATACCTCGAACGCGTGCGGAACATGTACTACCGCTCCCGCAACCACACCTGCATCATCGGATTCGCTCTGGGCGGAGAGTCGGGCAACGGATATAATATGTACAAAGCCTATCAGTGGCTCAAGTCCGTGGAACCTTCGCGTCCCGTAATCTGCATCGATGCCGACGGAGAGTGGAATACGGACCTGGAAATAGTCCCCTGAAAACCGTAACGTACCCCGGCCGCACATTCGGCCGGAAACCGTCATGCCTGTTGGCGAATCGCCGGACGCAGAAACAACCTCTCGCCGTTCCGCCGCCAAAAGCCGCCGGCAGGACGACCATAAACCAACCAACGTGAACATCGAACTGATCGTAATCGGAAAAACGGACTCCAAGGAGATCGAATCGCTGCTGGCCATGTATGCCCGGCGAATCAATTTCTATTGCCGTTTCGCCGTCACAGTCCTGCCCGACGTAAAAAACACCAAGAACCTCTCGGCCAAACAGCAGCGCACGACCGAGGGCGCCAGCCTCCTGCGTCAGTTCGGCGACGGGGATTACGTGGTGCTGCTCGACGAACGGGGCGACGAATACCGTTCGATCGACTTCGCCTACTGGCTGCAAAAACGCATGGCGAGCGGCATCCGGCGGCTGGTCATGGTCATCGGCGGCCCCTACGGATTCTCCGACGAGGTATATGCACGGGCCGATACCAAACTGTCGCTCTCGAAGATGACCTTCTCGCACCAGATCGTGCGAGCCATCTTCGCCGAACAGATATATCGGGCTTTCACCATCCTGAACAACGAACCCTACCACCACGAATGAGCTGTCCCCCGACAAAACCGGCCATCGCCGTCATTACGCCCAACATCCTGATCGGGTTGGGCCTGCGGACGATTCTCGAAAAGGTAGGTCCTCCGGGAGAGATCGCCGTGTTCGACAGCTTCACCGAATTCATCGCTTCCGGACCGGAACGCTATTTCCACTATTTCGCCGCCATGCAGGTTTTCATGCGCCACCGCACCTTCTTCCTGGAAAACAGTCACAAGACGATCCTGCTGGGCAAAGGGTATTCGGCCCAGTTCGCCCGAATGCGCCAGATCGATATCTTCGGCGGCGAAGAACGACTGGTACACGATCTGCTGTGCCTGCGCAGCGAAGCGCCCCGACCCGACCATGCCCTTCCCCGACAGAACGGCGCTCCGGCCGCCAACCTGCTCTCCGTACGCGAAACGGAAGTGCTGACGCTCATCGCTCAGGGTTTGCTGAACAAACAGATCGCCGACCGGCTGCAAATCGGGCTCACGACCGTCATCTCCCACCGCCGCAACATCATGCAGAAGCTCGGCGTACAGTCCGTCGCCGCACTCGTCATCTGCGCCGTCAGCATGGGCTACGTGGACGAAAGCGACATCCGCACTCCTCATAAATGAGGGTTGCAAAAACGATCGGAATATCGTTCCTTTGTCCCCGAACAATCGCGGTAAAAGCGAACGCGGCGCTCCGGCGAAATCGGAGAAAACCGACGGACTCTACGGTCTGCGCCGTTTTTGCCGTTCGAACGATCCGATGATCCGCCAGGCGATCCATATCATCTTTCTGTCGGCGTGCATACTCCTGCACGCCATGAGCGTATGTGCCGCCCCGCGCTGCCGGAAGACTCCACTCCGGCACTGGCGGACTCCGTTATCCAGGTGGAGGACATCCAGGTCACGGCCATCAAACAGGGCCTCAACCTGCGCAACCAACCCGTAACGGCTTCCGTAATCGGACGCACGGACCTGGAACGGCGGCACGTCGCAGCCCTGAAAGAGGTTTCGCAGGTGGTTCCCAACTTCCACATCCCGGACTACGGCTCGCGCATGACCTCTTCGATCTACATCCGGGGACTGGGCGCCCGCATCGACCAACCGGTGATGGGACTCAACATCGACAACATCCCCTACCTGAACAAGGACGCCTACGACTTCGATTTGACGGACATCGAGCGGATCGAAGTGCTGCGCGGCCCCCAGAGCACGCTGTTCGGACGCAACACGATGGGCGGCGTAATAAACGTCTATACCCTGTCGCCCTTCACCTTCGAAGGAGTGCGGCTGGGCATGGAATACGGCAGCGGCAACACGCAGAAATACCGGATTTCGACCTACTACAAAACAAGCGAACGGGTCGGCTTCTCGGTCGGAGCCTACTATTCCAAGACCGACGGCTTCTTCAAGAACCTCTATACCGGTGAAAAATGCGACTGGGAGAGAAGCGGCGGCGGCCGGTTCAAGGTACAGTACCGCAACCTGCACGGACTTCGTATCGACAACACCTTCTCGTTCGTCAAGCTGGAACAGGGGCGGCTACCCTTACGCCTATGTCGAAACCGGCCAGATCGCTTACAACGACCCGAGCGATTACCGCCGCACGAACTTCAACGACGGACTGACGATCCGCTACGAAGGAGAGAAATTCTCCGTAGCGAGCATCACCAGCTATCAGTACCTCGACGACCGGATGAACCTCGACCAGGATTTCCTGCCGCTCTCCTATTTTACACTGACACAGGCCCGCCGGGAGCACGCCGTGACCGAAGACCTCGTGTTCCGCTCCCCGACGACAAAGCCTACCGCTGGCTCCTCGGTGCTTTCGGCTTCTACCGCCATACCAGCATCGCACGCACCGGTGCTCTTCAAGGAGGACGGCATCCGCAACCTGATCCTCGATCGTTTCGAGCCGCAGGGGATTCACGCCGAATGGGGCGAAGGATACGTTCCTGCTCGACAGCCGCTTCCGCACGCCCGACTACGGAGCGGCCCTCTACCACGAATCCACCTACGACGCCGGCCGATGGCGCTTCACGGCAGGCCTGCGCGTTGATTTCGAGGCTTCGAAGCTCCACTACCGAAGCTATGCCGAAGCCACCTACACGACCCAAACACCCGACGGCACGAGCTATCCCCATGCTATTCTGGTCGATCAGCCGGGTACGCTCAAACAATCCTTCACGGAGATACTTCCCAAAATATCGGTGCTCTACCGGATGGGCAGCTCACGGCGTAACACGCTCTACGCCACCGTCAGCAAAGGCTACAAGGCCGGCGGATTCAATACCCAGATGTTCTCGGATGTCCTGCAGCAGCAAGTGATGAAACAGATGGGATTCGGCTCGCTCTACGACGTGGCCGACGTGGTGACCTACAAACCCGAGAAAAGCTGGAACTACGAGGTGGGTGCCCACCTCTCGACCCCTTCGCACAAGGTGCAGGCCGATCTGGCGCTCTTCTACATCGACTGCCGCGACCAGCAGCTCACGGTCTTCCCCGAAGGACAGGTCACGGGCCGTCTGATGACTAACGCCGGCCGCACGCGCAGCTTCGGCGGCGAAGCGTCGCTGCTGGCTACCCTCTGGCGAAACCTCGACCTGCAAGTCGCCTACGGCTACACCCGCGCCACGTTCGTCAAATTCGATACGGGCAAAGCCGACTACGCTGGCAACTTCATCCCCTACGCCCCGCAGCACACGCTCTACGCCGGAGCGTCCTATACGCTCCGCACGGGCTGGAACTGGCTCGAATACGTCATCTTCCGAGTGGCTGCCAACGGTGCGGGCCGAATCTACTGGAACGAAGCGAACACCTTCTCGCAACCCTTCTACGCCCTGCTGGAAGCCTCGATTCGCTTCGAACACCGCCACTGGGCCGTCGATGTCTGGGGACGCAACCTGACCGACACCCGCTACGATACATTCTATTTCATGTCGATCGGCAACTCGTTCCTGCAGCGGGGCCGGCCACGCACTTTCGGCGTTTCATTGAGCATCACCCTATAAAACTTCCATACTATGAAAAAACTTCTTCACGTTTCTCCTCCCATTCTCCTGCTCGCCTCGGCTGCTTTGAGCAGTTGCTCGGATGGCTGCACCGGCGATCCCGATCCTACCCCGGAACTCCCCGACGGGTATACGTATGCCACGGAAAACACCTCGATCAACGACGGAACCGTCACGGCCAACATGCTTTTCTTCGGCACCTCGACCGTCACGACGGTCGCCTCGGGCGCCACGTTCACCGACGGGAAAGCTCTCTTCGAACTGGATTGCCGACGGCGAAGGCAAGGTGCGAATCCTGATGCACGAAACCCAGCTTCGCCGCCGAAATGCCCGCCCTCGAAATGGAAGTACCGGGTATTTCCTACACAGGCGAGGAAAAAACCATTGACTTGAGCGCCGCCTCGGTCACACCGGAAATCAAGGGCACGCCCTTCGCCAAATACGTAATCACCAACCTCACGGGCGAGGGCCGCAAGGACCGAGCATGACGGTTACCTTCACCTGCGCCGGCGCTTTCGATGTAAGCTATCAGGGGACGCCTGATTAATCATGAAAATAAAAATGTTTCAAAATTTGCGGGCGAAACTCTCAGAAATAATCTTACTATGCTTGATTTGGGCATGGCTCGTATCATCGCTGAATGTATGGATAAATATTATTCAGGTCAAGGAAGTGAAGTTTCAGTCGCAACCCAGAAAGTTGCGCAAGATGATCCCTTACACATCAATAGTCCGGAAGGACAGCCAATGTATGCGTACAAAATCAAGCAGTTCCTTTTAGCTTTCGCTCTCGGCATGACAGTGTCTTCTCCGTGGGATGGTTGTTTCAATGCCAATGGAGGTTATATTGTCGTAAAAAAAGACGGTGATGTCATTGGTTGCATCCATTTTTAAGGAGGGAAAAAGAGTGTTGAATTTACGTGATTATCAGTATTTTGTTTGTTTGTCAAAATCTATAATCAGTTAGTTTCAGCACAAAAAATGCGGATAATGGACGTTGTTTCGTTACTAAATCATTACCCGTGAAAGAGTAATATTTAACATATATGAGAGATGCTATTGCACCGTTTGTCACCGATTTGCGTATCAAGGTCTAACTCGTTGATATTTAACTTTGCAAACAAAAAAAACGAGTATGGCAAGAAGTACATTCAAAGTGCTGTTCTACGTGAACGGCAGCAAGGAGAAAGACGGTATTGTCCCCATCATGGGACGAGTGACAATCAACGGTACTGTGGCGCAGTTCAGTTGCAAGCAGACCATCCCGAAAACCCTTTGGGATGCGAAAGGCAACCGAGCCAAAGGCAAGAGTGCCGAAGCACGGAACGTCAATCTGGCATTGGACAACATCAAGGCGCAAATCATCAAGCACTATCAGCGCATATCCGACCGAGAGGCATACGTAACGGCTGAAATGGTGCGCAATGCCTACCAAGGGGTAGGAAGCGAGTATGAGACACTGATAAAGGCTTTTGACAAGGATTGCGCCAACTTCCTGAAACGTGTCGGCAAAGACCGCAGCATCGGCACGTATAAGGTCATGGTAAGGGCAAGGAACTATGTCGCAGCCTTTATCAAGTCATTCTACAGACGGACGGACATGTCCATGCTGGAACTTACGCCCGACTTCATCAGGGAGTTTGCGGCTTATCTTACGGCTGAACGGGGACTGAAAAACGCCACCATCTGGCTGAACTGCATGTGGCTGAAAGGCGTGGTCATGCGTGCGCACTATAACGGACTGATACCGAGAAATCCGTTTGCGCAGTTCCATATCAGCCCGAATGTTAAGGAACGGGAATATCTGACAGAGGACGAAATCAAAAGAATCATGGCGCACGAGTTTGACAACCCCACCCTCACATTGGTACGGGATCTGTTCATTTTCGCCTGCTTCACCGCCTTGTCTTTTGTAGATATGAAAGAACTCACAACAGACGAAATAGTGGAGGTGAACGGTGAGAAATGGATATTGTCGAAACGGCACAAGACAAATGTCCCGTTCCAAGTGAAGCTGCTGGATATTCCCTTGCAGATAATCGAACGGTACAAGTATCTGTCGGAAGACAAGCTGGTTTTCGGGAAAATCAACTATTGGACGATGTGCAAACAACTGAAAAAGGTAATGGCGGAATGCGGAATAGAGAAGCAAATCTCCTACCACTGTGCACGTCATACGTTTGGAACACTGGCTCTTAGCAAGGGGATGCCCATTGAAAGCGTGAGCCGTGTTTTGGGACATACGAACATTGTCACGACTCAAATCTATGCGAAGATAACCACACAGAAACTTGACAATGACCTGACGATGTTCGGCAACAAGCTGAACGCATCGTTCGGAAGTGTAACCCCATAACCAAGCATAGCCATGAAACGAAGCATCATCACAACGGACGGCAACGGCAACATCACCTTGCCGACCGACATTAGCGCAACCGCCATGAGCGAATGGGAACTTTGCGACCTGTTCGGAGTAACCGCCCCGACATTCCGTGCAGGGCTGAAAGCTCTTTGCAAGAGCGGAATTTTAAGGGAATACGGGATAAGGCGAAGCATACGGGTATCCGATAATTGCTGTATGGAGGTTTACAACCTTGAAGCGATAGTAGCCCTTGCTTTCCATATCGGCACATTCGGAGCGGAACGGGTACGCAATGCCGTTCTTGAAAGACTGTACCTGCGAAAAGAGAAAACAAGCATCTTTTTCTCACTGAATACCAATGGTATATCCAAATCCGAATACTTCTCGTAGCTGAATGCCTGACATTATTCACTCGGTAAGTCAGTAATTCATTAAGTCAGTACGACAGAACGACAGACGCTCTGATTTTTTCTCCCGAAAAGCGTAATCCGACATTCGCTTTTCGGGAGTTTTTCCATTTGTTCAATCCGTTTTCTGCCCCAAACCATTGAAAGTTTTTGTTTCGTGGGCTATTTGTCACCATTCTGCCGTGTTTTGCATAACAACCTATCCGATAATTGATTATATTTTTGTAGCTGGTAATTTTCAAACTTAAAAACCATTTGATTATGTCAGCTATCGAACAACAGAACAGCCACAGACCGCCATCGGATGGCGGCATGGCAAAGGAAGAATTTATCCGTGTCGGGACAACGCTCTACAAGATTGTGGAGCAACCGAGACTGAACGGAGGGTATGTGAAGAAACGCATCGCATGGAACAACGAGACCCTGCGACAGGATTACGGCAAGGATTACATCGGCAGCGTTCCCAAGTATGACGGCTTCTGCACCGTACCCGAACACATCGGCTACCGTTCCGTGGTCGGCAAGTTCCTTAACCTCTACGAACCGATAGACCACCGACCGCAGGAGGGCGATTTATCGCATATCCAATCTTTGGTACGGCACATCTTCGGGGAACAGAACGAGTTGGGGATGGACTATCTGCAACTGCTCTACCTGCAACCGATTCAGAAGTTGCCTATCCTGCTGTTGGTATCGGAAGAACGCAACACGGGCAAAAGTACTTTCCTGAACTTTCTGAAAGCCCTGTTTCAGAACAATGTCACTTTCAACACCAACGAGGATTTCCGCAGCCAGTTCAATTCCGACTGGGCAGGCAAGCTCCTTATCGTGGTGGATGAGGTGTTGCTCAACCGCAGGGAGGACAGCGAGCGGTTGAAGAACCTCAGCACCACACTTTCCTACAAGGTGGAAGCCAAAGGCAAAGACCGTGACGAGATAGCTTTCTTCGCCAAGTTCGTGCTGTGTTCCAATAACGAGTATCTGCCTGTCATCATAGATGCAGGGGAAACACGCTATTGGGTGCGCAAGATAGACCGCTTGCAATCCGATGATACCGACTTCCTGCAAAAACTGAAAGCGGAGATACCCGCCTTTCTCCATTTCCTGCAACACAGAAAACTGTCCACCGAAAAGGAAAGCCGGATGTGGTTCAACCCCACCTTGCTGCATACAGAAGCCTTGCAGAAGATTATCCGCAGTAACCGCAACCGGTTGGAGATAGAGATGTACGAACTGATACTTGACATCATGGAGAGTGTCGGCACGGATACATTCTCTTTCTGTTACAGCGACATTCTTCTTTTGCTGGTACACTCACAGGTAAAGGTGGAGAAACACCAGGTCCGAAAAGTGTTGCAGGAGTGCTGGAAACTTACACCTGCATCCAACGGGCTGACTTATACCACCTATCGGTTCAACTGTAATCGGGAGTGTCGGTATGAGCCGATAAGGAGAGTGGGACGCTTCTACACCGTCACAAGGACACAACTTGAATCCTTGTAACACTATCATTTTTCTGTTGAATTGTTGAATATGGGTATAAACACACTGACAATAAACGATATACATTCTCAACAAAATCTCAACAAGCCAAAAGAGAAGTTGAGAGACCACCGACACCCGTTTGTGGATTTCTCTTTTGGTGAGCGGTTTGTTGAGAAGATGTTGAGAGGTTACGAGGCTGTATATAAACATATTACATTGACAATTCATCAAATCAACAAATTTTCATCAACTTCAAAACCGTATGTAATATGACAATCCAAGATGTAAAACAAATCAAACTGGCAGACTATCTGCAAAGTCTGGGCTATACGCCTGTAAAGCATCAAGGCAAGAACCTCTGGTATAAATCACCGTTACGGGAAGAAACGGACGCATCGTTCAAGGTAAACACCGAGCTTGAAAAATGGTACGACTTCGGTATCGGCAAAGGCGGAAACCTCCTCGCACTGGCAGCGGAACTCTACCGTTCGGAAGATGTAGCCTATCTGTTGAAACGTATAGAGGAGCGGACACCCTACATCCGTCCTGCATCGTTCTCTTTTGGCAGGCAGTATTCCGACAATCGGACTTATCAGGGATTAAGAGTTAGAGAATTATCCTCCCCTGCACTCATTGCCTATCTGCAAGAAAGGGGGATAAACATCAGACTCGCCAAAAGGGAATGCAGGGAACTTCGGTTTATGAATGCCGACAAGCCCTATTTCGCCATCGGCTTTCCGAACATGGCAGGAGGATATGAAGTGCGTAACAGATACTTCAAAGGATGTGTCGCCCCGAAAGACATTACCCATATCCGACAGCAGGGCGAACAACGGCAACTGTGTTACCTGTTCGAGGGGTTCATGGATTATCTTTCATTCCTTACAATTAGAGTAAAGAACAATCCGCAACACCCACGATTGGACACACAGGACTATGTCATACTGAACTCCGTTTCCAATCTTGCGAAAGCAGAAAGCATATTGGAGACCTACACCCAAATCGGCTGTTTCCTCGACAACGACACGGCAGGGCGGAACACCAGCAAGAAGCTGAAAGAGAAGTTCGGGGAACGGCTGCTTGACAAGTCAGTGTACTATCGTGAGTATAAGGACTTGAACGACTACCTGTGCGGTAAGCCCTTGTCCCAATCGGCAGAGGCGATAAAGGAGAAGAAGCAAGTCCAATCCGCAAGGCGGATGATACAGCCACCGAAAAAGCAAACGGGGGATTTCATCTGTAACATGCAAGTCCGTTTTCCGAAAGGTATTTAGGCAGAAATACCATAGCTCAATAGGGCGTTTTCTTCACGCATTACTCCGTAACGCTAAAAACACCCTATCGAGCCAAAGGGAAATCCCTTTGGAAACCCTGTGCAAACGAGAGCAGAAGCCAAACTCGTTTGGATTATGCCGAGTGCAGCAAGGGTTCATTTACATAATAAACCCTGTGAGCCGATGCCACAGGCAGAGAGAAGAAACATAACGATAACCGCAAAAACAGTAATGATATGGGATATTTTTCATTAGACATAAGAAGGCAAAGGGTACATCGGACACCACGCAGTCCGACCATATAGAGAGAAAGATAATACCTAAAAACGCAGACCCGACAAGAACACATCTGAACAGGGTGCTTGTCGAATACCCCGATGGCGTTCACGGCAGGGATGAAGCGATTGCACATCGGTTAAATACGGCAGGCATCAGACGGAAAATCACGCACGACCAAGTACGTGTTGTCCGTGTGGTCTTGTCGGGTACGCACGAGGATATGATGAACATACAGGAAAAAGGACAGCTCGGTGAATGGTGCAGCGACAGTATCCAATGGCTGCAAGCCACATTCGGCAAAGACAATGTGGTTGCCGCCCATCTGCACATGGACGAGAAGACTCCGCACATCCACGCAGCCGTTGTTCCTATCGTGACGGGTGAAAGGCGCAAAGCCAAGAAAGAACAGACGGACGGTAAGCGCAAGTACCGCAAGAAAACAAATTCCGTCCGTTTGTGTGCCGATGACCTGTTCAACCGCCAGACCCTGATTGCCTACCACGACAATTACGCAAGGGTGATGACGAAATACGGATTGCAACGTGGGGTACGGGGCTCGGAAGCACGGCACACTACCACCATGCAGTATTATCGGGACTTGAAAAAGAAAAATGAAACCCTTGAAACCGAAACCAGACTGTTACAGGAGAAGAAAGCCGAGGCGCAGGAGGAACTGAAGCTGGTGAAAGCGGAAATCCGCACCGACAAGCTCAAAAACGCAGCTACCGATACGGCAACCGCCCTTGCGAGCAGTGTAGGTTCTCTTTTCGGAAGTGGTAAGATGAAATCGTTGGAACGCAGGAACGAGGACTTGCAAGACCGCATCCTTGAGCTTGAAGACGAAGCCCGACAACGGGAACGGCAACAAGCCGAACAGATACAGGAGATAAGAAACGCTTACGAGCAACAGCACCGCAAGCTGTCGGAGTTTACCGATTTTGTCAGACGCTACTTCCCGTATGTGGAGAAGCTGATGCCCGTGATAAACTTCCTGCGTGACCGATTGGGCTTCAATGACGGAATAATCAGAAGACTGTGCGAGTTCAAGGAGGTCGGAATAAAAGGCGAACTCTATTCTTCCGAGTTTAACCGAAGTTTTGATACCCGACACTCCGTCTGCTCCATCAGACAGGACGAAAGCGGTAAATTCGATTTCAAGATAGACGGAGTTTCACACGTGAGCTGGTTCAGAAAGAAAATGAATGAGTTTAGAGAAAAATTAGGTGTACCTACAAGGAAACAAAATCGGGGTATTAAGTTCTAATGAGTATAGCTGGGGTCATTAACTGTTATGGCTAATGACCCCAACTATACTCATTAATTGAATATTTCATCTTTATCATATCCTTTTATCGAATTCCGTTGAGCTATTACAAAGAATACGAAATGTATCAATAGTCCAATTCCCCAAAATAACGCAGTAAATCCAATAGCTTTAAGGCTTCCCGTATTCAATAATCCTACATAATAAGAAACAATCTTGACCCCATTATAAAGCAGATATGTTGTAAAATGCCATCTGAAGCCAATATCATTAATTTCATTCTCTATGACATCCTTCTTACCGAAATGCCAACCAATAAAAAACATCAAAGCACAATATGCTATTGCACACAATGGTATGATTATTCCATTTTCGACATCTGCACAAAGGCTTAAAACCAACCGAAATGCAACGGTCAAAACCAATCCGAAAAATGCGAATTGTCCTAATCTGAATGTTAATACTTTCATAACTCACTTATTTAGAAGGTTAATAATATAGCTATCATTAAATATTAATATGTTACGTTCAACAAAACGTCTGAATAGCAAGGACCCGTTTTCTGTGAGATGGTAATATTTTCTATCAGGACCTTTGCTTACTTTCCTATTTTCATAAGCTACAATAGCCAAATTCTGAAATTTGCGTAAGGTTCTGTATAAACTTTGTTCTTCGCACGACATTGACTGTTTAGATGCTTTCTCAACGAAAGCTTTTATGTCCTCAACGCATTTGTTGCTCTCTTTCAATGCAAGGAATATCCAAAAGGTAAGTTGCCCTTTTTTATAGGTTTCTTCCCAAGCATTAAGTAATTCATCTATTGCAAAAGTGTTATCTCTCATAAAACAAGTTTTAGTTTTAATGTATTAAACATCTTGTATAGTGCAAATATATGAATACTATTCCACTTGTGCAATAGGTTGGCTATATTTTTTTTGTTATCGGATTGTTTTTATTCTTCAAAGCTCCTTTTCATCCATTCCATTAAATCAAGACTGACGGATTTATCGCTATATTCAGTAAAAATTAATCATGATAGTTCTTATTTCGAAAAAACATCTTACCTTTGCAGGGCGAAGAGTTACTTGAAAGCAATTCAGGCAAAACGCAGTAAATGGCATAGTTGCCAAGTCATTACCTCAAAAATGGGTAATTCTCCCAAAGTCCTTTGTATAAGGCACTAACGAAAGTTTTCCAGAATTACATAAATTTTTGGGATTAGTTGTTATCATTGAATGATTTATATCATGTTATATGTGACGGTTTCTCCAATAAAGT
>ENA-OQAB01000500-OQAB01000500.1-human-gut-metagenome-genome-assembly--contig:-NODE-500-length-21319-cov-2.597631_pt1 | contig 21319 bp, 22 predicted proteins | sample MGYA00242490_ERZ504517 | MGnify/ENA primary metagenome ERZ504517 (study PRJEB26092, sample SAMD00036298) | human gut metagenome | host: Homo sapiens | study: EMG produced TPA metagenomics assembly of...
GTCAATTTACGTCTTTTCACGATCCGCGCCTTTGATATTACAGCAGGTCTCAATAATACTGTCCGCCTGCTCCAGCAGCTCCTGATCACTTTTAACAGCAGCGATCTGAGCAAACAGACCGGCATCGCGAATACAGCCGTATTTGATCGCCTCAGCCAAACCATCATGCAAAAACCGCAGCGGTAAAGTTTTCAATAAATCCGGATCTATAAATACTGCTTTTGGCTGATAAAAGCTGCCTGCCAGATTTTTGCCTGACGGCAGGTCAATAGCCACCTTGCCTCCTACGCTGCTGTCGATCTGCGCTAAAAGCGAGGTCGGTACCTGAATAAAATCAATGCCGCGCAAAAAGGTAGCTGCCGCAAATCCGCCTAAATCGCCCGGCACACCACCGCCCAAAGTCAGGATCAAATCACTGCGCGTCAAGCCTGCCCGTGCCAGTTCGTCATAAACCTGACCCAGCACAGTTAAATTTTTACTTTGCTCACCGGCGGCAAAAACTATCCTCGTAACCTCAAACCCGCTGGCAGCCAGGCTGCGTTCCAGCCTCTCGCCATATAAGGGATCTACGTTGCTGTCGCTGATGATTGCCGCTTTTACCGCCTGAGAAAGCACTCTGGCCTTTGCCCCGATCTGATCCAGCAGCCCGGCTGCGATTTCAATATTATATGTTTTCTCACCTAACGCTACTGTAATCGTACGCATCAGTACAAATCCTTTCTTTTAATCGCAGCTTCCCGCATCATTTCCTGCAGGGCCTGCGCGTCGGCAGCTGTCAGCGCTTCGCGCCAGCGTTCCAACTGCTGGCTGAATGCAGCTAATTCCTGCAGAACGTTTTCCCTGTTCGCCAAAAACAAATCGCTCCATAAATACGGATTGATATCTGCGACCCTTGTTCCATCGCGAAAACTGCCGGCAATAAAATATTTCGTATTTTCATTATAAGAAGCACTGTTGATCAGCGCTACCGCTAAAGCATGAGGCAAATTACTGGTATAGGCGATAATGCGGTCATGCTCAACGGCATCAACCTGAACTACCTGCCCGCAGCCAATCGCGCCTGCAAAGCTGCTCACCCATTCGATCGCCCCACTGCTGTTAAAAGCTGCCGGCACCACGATATAATTGGCACCGTCAAAAATCTCGGCCTGGGACATACCAAAACCGCTGCCTTGACGGCCGGCCATCGGATGCCCGCAATAAATTCCATCCTTCCGGTAAGCAGTCGCTGCACGTCCTCAGGCAAGCTGCCTTTAATGCCTGTAGCATCGGTTATCAAAACATCACTCTTCAAAAAAGGCACCGCACTTTTTACAAAATCCAGCGTAGCTGCCGGATAAACCGAACAGATCACTACATCTGCCGCCTGCAGTCCTGGACCTGCCCCGCAAAGAGCTTCGTCGATAACAGCCTGTTCCTGAGCCTGCCGCAGCACCTTGCCGTCAGTATCGACACCGATGATCTTCTTTACGCCCAGGCGCCTCAGCGCTTTGGCATAAGAACCGCCGATAAGTCCCATACCTACCACAGCAAAAGTAAGCTGCTGCCAATCCGTGCTTCTAAAACCACTTTCCACTACGTTCACCTCGTTAAACTTTCTCCATTCTACAATCCTACGATAATTTGAACGGCTTCTTGTTTTTTATCAAGCAAACAGCCGTTTTTAACATTATTATACTATATCCTACATCTCTCTGCCGATTATTTGCGCAATGCCCTTCAATTCACCCATCAGGTGTGCAAAGCGTTCCGGCTTCAGTGATTGTGCCCCGTCACACAGTGCATGCTCGGGATCGTTATGTACCTCAATGATCAATCCGTCTGCACCGGCTGCGATAGCAGCTTTGGCCATCGGTTCAACCATCCACCACATGCCGGAAGCATGGCTCGGATCAATGACGATCGGTAAATGGCTTAGTTTTTTTACTGCCGGGATCGCGCTCAGATCCAAAGTATTACGGGTATAAGTTTCAAAGGTACGGATACCGCGTTCACACAAAATAACATTATCATTACCGCCGGCCATAATATACTCAGCCGACATGATCCATTCTTCTATCGTCGCTGATAAACCACGTTTCAGCAAAATTGGTTTATTTGTCTTGCCAAGCTCCTTCAAAAGCTCGAAATTCTGCATATTCCGTGCCCCTACCTGAATAACATCCACATCTTCCACGAAACGTTCGATTTTATCAGCTGACATGATTTCGGTAACGATCGGCAGGCCAGTTTCCTGTTTAGCGATTTTTAAGAGCTCCAATCCCTTTTCTTTCAATCCCTGGAAAGAATACGGTGAAGTACGCGGCTTGAAAGCTCCGCCCCTCAGCATAGCGGCTCCGCCGAGCTTTACCGACTTAGCAACGGAAATGATCTGCTCTTCGGTCTCTACCGAGCATGGACCGGCCATAACGATGATTTTTTGCCGCCGATCTTGATCCCGTTGACATCCACTACGCTGTCTTCCGGATGGAACATCCTGTTTGCCCGTTTGAACGGCTCCTGCACACGCATGACCTTTTCTACCCAATCGTTAACGCGCAGCAGATTGATATCTAAAGTACTGGTATCTCCGATAACGCCCAGGATCGTCATATTCACGCCGACGATCTCATTGATCTGGAAACCGTTATTGATCAGTCCGTTTTTAATCTTCTCACATTCCTGCATCGGTGCGCCTGGTTTCATTACAATAATCATTTTTGTTCTCTCCTTTTAATTTATATGGTTAAATTTAATTATAACCTGTTATAGCTCACGTCCAACGGCTCCTGCTATGATCTTCAGATCCTGCATCAACCTGCCGAAGCGTTCAGGTTTCAGGGATTGAGCTCCGTCACATAACGCATGCTCAGGATCATTATGCACTTCAATGATCAGTCCGTCAGCACCTACGGCTACTGCTGCCTTAAGCCAGCGGCTCTACCCATCCACCACATACCAGGCCGCGTGGTCTGGGGGTCAAACCCCACCGGCAAATGACTGAGCTTTTTTTACTGCCGGGATCGCGCTCTAGATCCAAAGTGTTGCGAGTATAAATTTTCAAAGGTTCGGATACCACGCTCGCATAAAATAACACTATCATTACCGCCGGCCATAATGTATTCAGCCGACATCAGCCACTCCTCTATCGTCGCAGACAAACCGCGTTTCAGCAAAATCGGTTTATCTGTCTTGCCCAGCTCCTTCAAAAGCTCGAAATTCTGCATATTGCGGGCGCCTACCTGAATCACATCCACATCTTCTACAAAACGTTCTATCTTATCTGCTGACATAATTTCTGTAATGATCGGCAGCCCGGTAACAGCTTTAGCCTCCTTTAATAAATCCAGTCCGATTTCCTGCAGTCCCTGGAAAGAGTATGGAGAAGTACGCGGCTTAAAAGCGCCGCCACGCAGGATCGCAGCGCCCATTTGCTTCACATCCTCCGCCACGCCGATAATCTGTTCCCGCGTCTCTACTGAACAAGGGCCTGCCATTACCGTGATCTGTTTGCCTCCCACCTTCACCCCGCATACATCTACGATACTGTCTTCCGGGTGAAACATCCTGTTAGCACGTTTATAAGGCTCCTGCACACGCATAACCTTGTCAATGCAGTCATATACTCTCAGCTGATTCATATCGAAGGCAGCCGTATCGCCTACTACACCGAACAGGGTAAAATTAGCACGGCGGCTTTCATGGATCTGAAAACCCTTACCTTCCATCAAGCTTTTTACTCTCAATTCCTCTTCTGCGGGAATCCCCGGTTTCATTACTATAATCATTTATCTCCACTCCTTAATTTCATTTTTATTTACACAAGATAATAAAAAAAATCAGGCCTCGTAAGAGAGCCTGATTAAAAAATTCATCTTCTTATTTACAGCAGCATATCTCAGCTACGGTATCGGCATCTGTTTACGGTAATAGAATTATGCAGTTTTGAGCAAGTAAAATAACCAGCGCTAAAATAAAAATAGCCCCGGCTAAAGTCAAAAGCATATTCATTTACCCAATTAGTTCTCAAAATCAGATTCCACGATCAACCCACCTAATTTAAATTTCTTGTGTAAAACTTAATTGTTGTTATTTTTAGACCCGTATCAAAAAGGTGTCAAGCAAAAGCATAAAATTCAAAAAAATTAATTTTTATGCACCGTCTATTGTAAACAATGTTACAACAAAATCAATGGAGCACACCGTTGATGCCACTTCCCAAAGTCATTACCCCGCCTATCAATACTACAAGCAGCGCAATGCGCTTAAATAAATGCTGATTGATACGGAAAAACAATTTTTTCTCCCAGCCACCAGCCTAAAAGTACTGCCGGCAACACATACAGCGACAAAGCAATCAAATTTCCACCCTGAAATGTACCCGCAACAAAAAAACTGCCTAAAGTACAAAAACTGCCGATAGCAAAGATCCAGATCATATTGGCGCGCAGCAAATTTTTCTCCATATTCTCACTCAAAAAATATAAAGCGATCGGCGGCCCGCTGATACTGGTAGTCGCACTGAAAAAACCGCTTAAAAAACCAGCAGAAACACGTCCCAGCTTTTTATTTTTGACCTCAGGCACAAAATTTAATTCCATCAAAAGCGTTACAAGCAAAAGCGCTATCCCTAATAAAATCTTTAAATGATTGGCATCAGCCACTTTCAGCAGATACGCTCCTGGAATAATCCCCAACAGACTGCCGGCAGCTGTTATCAAAACTGTCGGCCACTCAAATTCTCCCCAGGTACGCCACATCATGATCACCCGCACAATAACACCGGCGATAATAACAAATACAACTGTCTCTTTCGGCCCCATGACCATCGTTAATACAGGAGCTGCGATCAGCGCAAAGCCAAAACCAGTTACAGTACTGAAAAAAGTAGCAGCAAATAATATCAACGAAGCAACTGTCAAGACAAAATAATCCATGGTTTCTCTCCGCTCTTTTCTGAAATAGATATCTGCATTATAACACAAAAAAGAAGCCCCTACAAAACGGAGCTTCTTCCAGTCGTCTTATTTCAGCCATTGACGTATTATTTTTTTCAAAAGCCTTAGTTCAAACGGCTTGGCTATGTGTGCATTCATCCCCGCGGCCAGCGCCATTTTCACATCTTCCGAAAAAGCATTCGCAGTAATGGCAATAAATCGGAATCCCGGACCGCATCACTGCGAGAAGCAGCTCTGATTGCTCTTGCCGCTTCATAGCCATTCATAGTTGGCATCTGGATATCCATAAAAATCAAATCATAATATCCTTCAGGCACCGCCAAGAATTTTTCCAATGCTTCTGCACCATCACCAGCGGATTCACAAGTCAAGCCCAACAGCTTCAAAAACTCTAAAGCAATTTCCAGATTGATTGCATTATCCTCAACTACCAGTACCCGTTTACCGCTATAATCAATATCAGCAGCATTTTCGTTATCACCGGCAGGTTGTTCATACTCGACCGCAACTCCGTTCTGACGCTGCACCTTCAGACAAACAGAAGCAGTGATCTTACTGCCCTTACCAACACAGCTCTCAACATCGATCGACCCGTTCATCAGTTTTGCCAGGTTCAAACTGATCGTCATCCCCAGACCAGTTCCCTGTATTTTACTGACCCGAGAATCTTCTGCTCTTATAAACGGCTCAAAAATACGCTCGATAAAACTTTGTTCCATCCCAATGCCGTTATCTTCTACAATAAAATCAAAAACAGCCAGATCATGCGGTAACGGCTTAACAGTAACCGTCAGCTTTACCACACCTTCATCAGGCGTATATTTAACGGCATTGGACAACAGATTAAGTAATATCTGCTGCAGTCTCAACGCGTCACCCAGCACAGTTATATTTTTCAGTGCCTCTGTTTCCACAATCAGCTGATGCCGTTTCTCCTCAACAGCAGGTTTAATGATATCTAATGCTTCCTCAACTTTTTCTTTTAATAAAAATGCTTCCGAGTTCAATTCTGTTTTGCCGCTTTCGATCTTCGACATATCCAGAACCTCATTCAACAGCTCCAGCATATGTTTGCCAGAAGTGACAATTTTTTTCAAATAATCATCTACATGATCTTTATCGTCGCAATGTGCCGCTAAAGCCGCCAGCCCCATAATAGCATTCATCGGCGTTCTGATATCATGCGACATTTTTGAAAAGAATTCACTTTTGGCCTGATTGGCCTGTAAAGCCAGCTGATATGCGTCACTGATGATTTGTTTATTTGCTTCCTCCTGCATCGTGCGTTCATGGATATCGCGCATCGTCAAAAGCAGCCGTTCTTTTAATTTACCAAAATATGAAAGCTTAACTTCTTTATATCTGTACCCGTCTTTAGCGGATGAACGGAAATACAGCATAACAGCCTCTTCCTGCTCCAGGCACTCAGCAAACTATCAATACTCCAGCTTTTTAAATGCTCACAATCTTCTTCACAAACAAACTCTTTTATAAATACCGGCAGCTGTTCATTAATGCTGCCACGCAGCGGCAAACCATAATGAGCGCAATAACCGGCAAAACGCATCACATAATCACCACTGTTTAAATCACAGATGCAAACAGCATCATAGTCATGTTCTATCGTAAAATTATAAATAGACTGCAGCTCGATTTTTTCAAGCTCCATTCCTTTTTGCTCGCTGATATCCTCAATGATACCAATGACAAAAGTCGGCTGCTGCTGATCATCCCATGACATAACAGTCATTGTTACCCGCACCCAGCACTGCTTGTTCTTGTCACAGAATGTGGAAGATGCAGTTTTAGCCCCATTATGAATAGCTTCGTACATCGCATAGCAATCTGCCTTACTTTCACCGCTCACAAAATCTTCCACAAAGCTTTCCGGAATATTCCTGTATTCCATACTACAGTTAAAATATTTACTGGTTCTTACCGGCATAACTTCCAGACGTTTTGCGGATAATAATAAAATGGAAATTTTGTTCCTTCCAGAACCTGGCGCAGCAGTTCCTGAGTACCCTTATCCTGCTCCAGCAATTCCTGATTAAGCAGCTCCATCTGCTTTCTGTTATCAATATCCAGAAAAACACTTTGAATAACACGTTCTCCGTCAATATTTTTGATATATTCACCGCTGCCAATGATCCAGCAATAAGTACCATCGGCCCTCAGCGCCCGATATTCAAAAGACTGTTTCCCCTTGCCCAGCAGTATCGCGTTCATGCTCTGATATACTCTATCACAGTCTTCCGGCGCAGCCAGATCTTCTATCCGCCAGGATTTACGCTTCCAGAATTCTTCTTTTTCATAACCAAAAATCCTGATAGCTTCCATATTGGCATTTTGAAAAACAATACTTCCGTCAGCCTGTGGCCTGTATTGAACGATACCGCACAATACGGACTGAAACAGCTCGTCATAATAATCACGTTTACGTACAACTTCTATCAGCTGCCTGCTCTTTTCGATATTGGCCTGTCTTAAGACCTCAACATCGCTGGCATTCTGATGATAACCGCGAATATAATAAGCATTATCGTCTTCTTTATATAACTTGCCGCTGCAGCGAATAAAAATTGTGCCCCACCATGGATGCTTCCAGCGATACTGAACCTCTACCAGCCTTTTGGTCGTCAGCATCTGTTCAATATATTTCTGCACTATTTCCAGATCTTCTGCAAGCACGCCTTGCGCAAAATGTTTATAATTATCTTCCAGCGATAAACTCTTCTGCAGCCCTAAAAGTTCTAACATTTTATCATCGGCATACAGACGCACGTCAGTATTATTTTTGTTTATTTCCAAAAGCCATAAACCAATATTACTGATTTCCAATATTTCCTGCATCCAGCTGGAACTGTAAAAAATATCTTCTTTTAAGCCGCTAGAGTCCATAATAGTTCCTCTTTCTATTTCAAACTTCTTATTGTCTACATTATACCTTACTCTTAAACAATTTCCAATATTTGTTCTTTAAGAAATGTTTTTTAGCATCCACAAATAACGCGCAAAAAAAAAATGACTCTCGCCCAAACGAGAGTCTTTACTTATTTTCGCTTTGCAGTCCTTTTCAGTCAGCATAGTCCAGCCTTCTTCCTGCACGATCAGGCCTTCCTTCATTAATGCCCCAAAGCACGTTTGAAAGCTGCTTTACTGATACCAAATTTTTCCTTAATGATTTCCATCGGTGTAGTATCACAGTAAGGCATTTTACCATTCCGTTTATGTAAAAAATTTAAAATATCTTCCGCATCGGCGATCATAGCATTTTCTTTTTGCTGGCGTAAGGACAGATTTACCCTGCCATCCTCACGAATATAAGTAATGCGAGCCGTGATCTCCTGACCAAAATCCAAACGCCCGCCGGGAACTTCACTGCGATGCAGAAACGCCAAAAAGCGCTGATTAGTAAAAATGAAGAAGCCTTCCGGCAGGATATTATAGATAGTACCTGTCACGCTGTCGCCGACCTTGACACCAACAGCAGGTTTGGAAGCCTTCAGCATTTCTTCTTCCACCCGCATACTGACAGCAGGGCGTCCTGTTTTATCGCGATACAGCTTTATCCAGACCAGCTGACCCGGCGACACATGCCCTCGCATTTCGCTGTACGGCAAAAATACACCGCGTTCAGCGCCGATATCCACAAACCCGCCGTCCTTGGTCACACTTAAAACCTTAACGTAACCGATCTGCCCTTCGCGCATTTTCGGTAATTTCTGGCTCGCCGTCAAACGGCCATGCGGATCTTTATACAAATAGACTTTAACTTCATCGCCAACATTGACCGCTTCCGTCTGCTGCAGCTTATGCAGCAGGATATCATCAGAAGTATCGCCCGTACCAGCGTCAAGGAAAGCGCCCATTTCGCCCAGACGTGCCACTTTTAAAGTAACAACGTCACCCGCACGATATTTAAGCTGCTTTGCCATGTCTTTTTCATCAGTCATTTTTGCTCTCCACAAATTCTTCCGACGGAGCATCAGCCCACAGTTGCTCCAGATTATAGAACTCGCGTTCTTCTTCAATAAAGATATGCGCAACACAATTACCATAATCCATCAAAATCCAACGGCCTTCAGCATAGCCTTCTTTGTGAGTAACAAAAATGCCTGCCTCCGCCAATTTATCTTCGATATTGTCAGCAATAGCTTTAACCAGGATATTATTTCCAGCGCTGGCAATAATAAAATAATCAGTTACAGGAGAAACGTTCTCCATATTCAGCAGCAAAATATCCTTTGCTTTTTTATCGCAGGCTGCCGCCGCGATCTTGTGTGCAATTTCTTTAGTAGTAAAATCCATCTTTTCGCCTCCTTTATTCTTGTTCATCTTCATCATCTTTCATATAGGGAATGCCGATTTCGTCCAAAGATTTTTGAACTTCCTCGCGTGATGTAGCCCAATAGCTGATACCTTCTGTATCGTCAAAATTACCATACAGCATACCCGACTTGACCTTTTCGTCACCAAACAGCTTAAAGCTGTTTGCAGCCTTGATCATCGTCAAAGTGTTCATATCGGTCTCCACATGTCTGTCAACAGTCGAAAACAGCGCCGGGATCTTAGTCACCGTATCGATATTGAAAATCTGTGCTGCCGCCGCTTTCATAAACTTCTGCTGCCTTTGCACGCGGCCAATATCACCCAGCTCATCTTTGCGGAAACGCACATATTCGCCTGCCCGCTTACCGTCCAGATGCTGATAGCCATGTTTAATATCAATAACAAGATCGGCGTAAGGATCTTCATAATACATATCCTTTTCCACATATAAATCAACGCCGCCGATCAGATCGATAACATCAATAAACGCACGCCAGTCCACTAAAACATAATAATGGATCGGTACCTGCAGCAGATTGGCTACCGTTTGCTTGGCCATCATCACACCGCCGTAAGCATAGGCTGCATTCAGCTTATCCCAACCAGCCCGGCCCGGAATCTGCACCTTGGTGTCACGCGGCAGCGAAAGCAGCGCAACCTTATTATCGCCGGGGTCAAAGCTGGCCAGCATCATCGCGTCAGTTCGCTTTGGTTCATCCGGAGCAGCATCACTGTCACCGTCATCTATACCCAAAAGCAAAATATTGATGCGCTTGTTCAATTTTTCATTTTGGGTTATCTTGTCGCTGGCACCAACAACATCAACCTTCGGCGGATTGATAAAATTGTCATAGATCCAGACAGTTCCCCAAAAAGCTCCCGTCAGCAGTACCGCCAAAACCAACAGTACAAATACCAGCCTGCCCCAACGTAATTTACGTTTCTTGCGGACAGGCCTGATTTCTCTATTTTCTTCCACAGACATTGGCATCTCCTACAAATTCAATTTAAGCCTTTTAAACTTAGCCGCCAATTCGTTATACCCCTCTATGCAATGAGGGTGTACCAAAAGGTCGTATTCCAGCAAATAACGTATCGTCTGCGCATAAGCCTTTATCATGGCCTGTTCCAGATCAACCTTAGCCAGCCGGCGCATATCCTCGATACCTGCAAAATCACGGGTCGGCTCCAGCAGATCAGCCAGATAGACAACCATCGCCATCTTGCTCATGCCTGCCGCACCAGTAGTATGAAAACGGATAGCATCCAAAATTTCCTGATCGGTAACGCCGTATTTTTCCCGGGCGTAATATACGCCCAGTTTGGCATGCAGTAAAATAGGCTGATTCCTTTCGACATCATCCATCGGTAAACCCAAAGCAATTGTATGCATCAAAAGATCACGCGTAGGTATCTCACGCCCGCAATCGTGCAGTAATGCCCCAACGCCAACCTTTTCCTTATCCAGTCCGTAAAAAACTGCCAGTTCAAGAGCAGTATCGTATACAGCCAAAGAATGTTTAAAACGCTTATGAGGCAAAGATGCTTTAAGAAGTTTTTTCATTTCTGTGATATCCAGCATGATAACAACTCCTCTCACTACCATTAAGACTGGTAGAGATGCTCCTCTAAAATATACTTTTCTACACTTTCCGGTACCAGACCCTTAATAGAAAGTCCTCGTCTGACACGTTCACGAATGCCAGTCGAAGAAATATCTACTTCAGGAGTATCCAAAAGTATAATTTTATTCTTAGCAGGCTCGCCAAAAAATTCGCAAACCTTGTCAATAGTCTGCCCATAACCGGGCCTGTCAGCAGCTATAAAAGTCACTTCTGCCAGCAATTCCCTGATGCGGTGCCAGGTGTTCAGCATCGGCACAGCGTCGGCACCAATAATAAAATACAGCTCATATTCTGAATAGCGGGCCTTTAACTCCATAACCGTATCATAAGTATAGGAAACTCCGCTGCGCTGCAATTCAATATCAGTAACTTCAAAATAAGGAAAAGGCTCCGTTGCCAGCTCCGTCATCCGATAACGGTCAGCAGCAGGTGCAAACTCCAGACCAACCTTATGAGGCGCAATAAACGCAGGAACAAAAATTATTTTTTCCAATCCCAAATGCTCGTAAATAAACTTGGCCGTCTGCAGATGCCCCAAATGAACAGGATCAAAAGTGCCGCCCATAATGCCAAGCTTTTTGCTCTTCACTCGTTTATCCACCTTCCTTATTATCACTATATTATACCAAAAACAGGCAAGCTTGCACAACTATATTAGACATTTTACAAAAAGGAAATTTTTTAATGCTACAATCTAAATTTTTTTCGAACGATATTGACAAACATATAGCCTTATAATCTTTTAACTATTTTGAGCGTTTAGAACTGCTGAACAAATAAAAACAGCTGACCTTTATTTTAGGGTCAGCTGTTTTTTACATTCACCAACAAAATCTCCCATATCTATAAACAATCTATCTGTTATCAAAACATGCAACTTTTAACGCTTCTTACCAAAAATCTGCAGCAGCCGTAAAAACAGGTTAATAAAATCAAGATACAAAGTCAGTGCACCCAGCACCGCAAATTTAGCAATACTGCTTTCATCGTCATCTATGCTGTGAGCGATTTTTTTTAGCTTTTGCATATCGTAAGCAGTAAGGCCAACAAAGATAACGATCCCCACATAAGTAAGAATCCACATCATAGTGTCATTTTTCAAAAACATATTGACGACCGAAGCGATGATCAGACCAATCAAAAGCATAAACAAGATACTGCCCATTTTGCTTAAATCCTTTTTAGTGACATATCCAAAAAGAGCTGTTGCGCCAAAAGTACCTGCCGTTATCCCAAAAGTCGTTGCAATGGACTCCTGCGTATACATAAGAAAAATTGCCGACAGTGTAACGCCGGTTACAGCTGAATAAACAAAAAACAGAAAGCTGGCCATACTCGCACTCAGCGAATTGATTTTGCTGCTGATGATCATAACCAACACGATCGGCGCAAACAAAAACGCATAAAACGTTATTTGACTGCCAAAGATCAGATTTAACAACGCCGGAGAATGTGCCGTATAATAGGCGACTATCCCCGTTGATAAAAGTCCAAAAAACATCCACCCATAAACCTGGGCAAAAAAGCTTTGTACAATACTTGTACGCTTAACTGATTCCACATATGATTGATTTTTCCATAAATTTACCCTCCTTAAAACACTAATTATATAATACTAAAAATACTCCACTTTTCCAAATTTAGTTAATTGCAAAAAAACATAAAATTCCATCAAAATCTACTTTTATAATGCCTTAACTTATAATAGCGCGCAATGCGGCCTTTTGTTCAAGTGTGCCATAAATATTATGTCCTTGATTATATGCAAATTCACCACTCTCATAGGTAAGCATATAAATAGGACAAATCATAGTTTTACGTAAAAAAAGATATTCTAATTACCACATATAAGCAAGGATTAATATCTTGGCGGGATGCAAATGTAATTAGAACTTTCAATATAGAACTAGTACAAGTATAGAAACTACATATTTAAAGAGGCAACAAGATTGTTTAAAAAAAAAGCAACATGGTTACTGATTACGAAAATCATTAGAACGCATTTTAACACCATACTATTAATGAAAGAAATTGCGAAGGCTATCAATGCGTTCATATTGCTAAATTATCGCTATATTATACTAAAAACAGGTAAGCTTACACAACAATACGCAAATATTTAATATAGTCAACTAATATTTTTACTAAACAACTGATAATTCAATAATCAGCTTATTTTCAAACTCCATAATGTTCAAGTTGCTGAATAAGTTTTGTTATTTCAAAAATACTTTCCCTCCTTTTTACATCCAATTTGTATTTTTTTATAACTTTTCTATAAACACATTCCCAAAATGCAGCAACCATATTATTTTCTGATATTTCAATAATAGAAATTGGTTCTTTTTTCCTTAATAAAATAACATATGCACCCTCTTTGATATGAATAATATTCTGACAAATATCATATTCATCATCCAGTATCACATAATAATTTACATTTCTTTCAAGCAACTCTAACAAATTAACAAGGTGTTTTTTGTAATCATATGCAGAATAATAGTATTGTTTTCCAAATATAATTTCTGATCCGGCAATCGGAACTACTCCTTTTAGTATATCGTTGAAAGCGGCCAATGGCATTATGTCTATAAATAGCTGTTCTTCTATTACATTATACAAATGGCAATTATCCCGCATCATAATCTCTAAAAATGTTCTGTTAGAAGTAATCCCGCAACTATCCATCAATCTATTCAAGATATCATTAGGTATCGTAGTAAAAGATAGTGATCTGCTTCTAGAAATACAATTAGGAAAATTGCCAGTTCTTTCCAACGCATGCCTAAAAAAAATAGATCTGTACTGCTCAAAATCATAAGTTCTTCCAATTTTACGGCACAACATAATATATCCGTCAAATTCATTTTCAAACCCACTAATTATTTTTTTATCAAAACCTAATAATGTAAGACTCTGTTCTTTACAACATGAAATTGAGGTAGACGAAAGTACAGCACAATCAGAAGCTATAAACAAGGTTCGACGAAAAAGTCCATCCTTTAAACGTGGATAATAATACATGTCTATATTACCGCTTAATATATAAGGCAACCATAAATTCATTAATTCAAGAATACCATTTAGATTTGTAACAGCAGGTATTATTATTTTAAAGTAACATTTCATATTGATTAACTTATTCAATATCTTTGATAAATATTTAGTATATTCAGAATTCTCCAGCAACCATTCTGTATTTTCATCTGTTGTTATCTTTATAATGCAAGATTTTTTTGCTCCAGTATCCTGCTTAAAAAAAGTTCCAATGCCTGCCTTTTGCCTTCATTGCCAAAAAAAGTATTTATTCCATCTTCCACGTGTTTAATTCTTTTGGAGTCCAAATTAAAAACATCATTTTTATCAATATCACTTTCCCCTTTATTATTAGGAATCATACAACAATCTATTGCTCTCAAAAACAAACCTGCATTATTTATTCCGTCATTCATCGTTCCTGAAAGCCACTCTAAGAGAACATCCTCAATAAGCTGTTCCTCTGTAAAAGTTCTTATTCTTTCCATTCCTAAAATTTCAGCTAATGTAAAACGTTGATACTCTCCATTACAGCGCTTAGCAAAATATTTTGCCATTGCTTTTATATGATTGATATTCCTCGGTATGTTCCGCCGACCCTTTCTCAATCTGCTAATCATTGATGGATCTACATTGATAGCCTTAGCCAATTTAATGTTCGAAGTATGCGTAACCGATAATAAAAATACTAATTTATCTGAGAAATTCATAATATCACCTCTATTATAATACGATAACACAGACATAATAAAGCAACAATAAAATTGCCATATTATGTCAATGCCAAATTTGAATTTAGGGTTTTAAAAATCCAACTTTCATATATAATTATTTATGAATTTAAGCAAATAATAATTATTATTTCATCTGGAGTACACAAAATTATGAAAACACATTTTTCAATTGCTGAAATAAAAACCACTATGAAATACCTTGAATCTTTATTTGATGTTGTAAGATTAGTGGATCCAATCGAAACCGCTATTCTAACAATAAAAAACGGTAAAATTCATCGCGAAAAATATTCATGCTATAAAGTATGGGATAAAAAAACAGATGTGAAATCTGCAGCAGTATATGTGCATTAACCGCTCAATGTCCCAAAACAAAACACGAATTTTTGTCAAATAATATTTTCTATGTAGTTTCGCAACCAATTTACATTATCTTGACAGAAAAAGAAATTGTAAAAGCCGTATTAGAAATTATCAGTAGAACTTCTGATCATCTTCTGGAAACTCCTATTCAACAACAAAATTTTTTTGCTTTGCTCAACGAAACTCAGCGAAAACTTTATGAAGACGAATTAACAGGAGTATATAATAGACGCTATTTAAACGAATTTCTATTTCTCCAGCATAAAAACTCTAAAATTCCAGAAAAATTAACTATTATTTTTATGGATCTACAAGATTTTAAACTCATTAATGATACTTATGGCCATTTAATCGGAGATAAGCTTTTAAAAAATATAGCTCAAACCTTAGTAGCTAATGTAAGAACCCAAGACTCTGTAATACGATTCGGTGGCGATGAATTCATTATCATACTAACAAACTGTACTGAAGACCACATTCAATATAAAATTGATAAATTAAAGGCAAAATTATATGCAATATGTTACGATACAAAAAGCAATTTACATATAACAGCAAATTTCGGCTATTCACATTCCAATAAATTTATTCTTTCTGATACAATGCTACAAACTATGATCCAAAAAGCAGATTCAATGATGTATAACGAAAAAATTAGCAAAAAATCTTTAAACAGTACTTTTATTTAAAATATATTAAATTTTCAAACAATGAAATATACGGTGAATTATGAATAATTTAAAATATTTTATCATTTTGTTGGATTATAATTTACTTTAGTTTTTCAATCATCACTTTCCCAGCAATTACTGCAGCTGAAAACAATACTATAAAAATCGGTTATATCGATTACACAGGCTTTATTGACAAGAAACCAGATGGATCTTATTCTGGTTATGGAGTTGACTATCTTACTCAAATATCGCGAAGTACAGGTTGGAAGTATGAATTCATTTACGATTCATGGGATAACCAACTTAAAAATTTAAAAGAAGGCTCTATTGATTTTCTTTGTCACGCACAAATAACCCCAGAACGTCAAAAAAATTATCTATTTTCTAAAAATTCCATAGGTTATGAACACAATATAGTTTATGCACCCCTAAATTCCAATTACTACTATAATGATTATCAAATGTTTAATGGCATGAATATAGCCTTTTTAGCCGGCAGTTCCCAAAATGATCAATTCTTGGAATGGTCAAAGATGCATAACTTTTTTTATACCAGCAATCTTTATCCCACAGAAGAAGCAGCATTCGATGCTCTTAATAATGATTCTGTCGATGCCGTTGTTATGGGCAGTTTATCAAACCAAAAAGGTTATAAAATAATCGGAAAATTCGATTATGAGCCATTTTATTTTATGACATCAAAACAAAATAAAGAATTGCTCATAGCTTTAGATAACGCTATTACAAACATCAAAATTTCCAACCCAAGCTTCGAATTTTTATTGCATAAAAAATATTATGAAAATAGCTATATTAATAAAGATCCATTGTTTACACGTCAGGAAGCTGAATACATAAAAACTTGTGGTACTATAATAATCGGGCAACTGCCAAATCGCTATCCTTTATCTCATTATGACTACGAAAGTAATAAACTTGAAGGCATAAATGAAGATTTGCTATCGCTCATCTCTGAAATCAGCGGTTTAAAATTCGAATATAAACCTATCGCTCTGACAGAGAAACCATTATCAGCGCTGAAAGATAATAAATTTGACATGGTAGCTGGAATTTTAAAGACAGAAGAATTGCAAAAAGACCCATTATTTTCCATATCCGATACCCTATTTAAAAGTAATATTGTTTTAGTTACTACTAATGGAAATCACTTTAATCCCTATAAGCATTATAAGATAGCTGTAAAAACATCCTTTGAAGCAATGCAGAATTATATTAATAGTAACTACCCTAATTTTGATATTATTTACTATACAACTGATGAAGAATGTCTTGACGCAATCGTCAATGGCAACGCTGATATTATGTTACAAAATGTTTATGTAGTTAACTATCTCTTACAAAAACCAAAATATGAGTCACTAAATATTTTTCCTCAAAACTTTATTGATGAAAATAGCTGTATTGCAACATTAAGCAAAAATAATCCTTTGCTCCTTTCCATAATAAATAAGACTCTTGCTGTCATAGATGACCAACAACGCAGAACGATTGTTCTTGACAACACTATAGCAAAGCCTTATCAATTTACGTTAAGTGACATTTCATATAAATACAAAGCAGTATTAATAGTTGGCATTTTATCTTTATTAATTTTATGCCTGATGTTTCTGGTCATCTTTAAAAATGAAAATTAAAAATTTTCAAATGATGGAAGAAAAAAATCAACAACTAATGGACACTCTAATACAGGCTGATGAAGCAAGTAAGGCAAAAAGCCGCTTTCTTGCCCGTATGAGCCATGAAATAAGAACACCAATGAATGCTATTGTTGGTCTGACCGAAATTGCTAAAAAGCACCTTACTGACCCAAACCGTATTGAGCAGTATCTATCTAAAATTGATTCAGCTTCACATGTTTTGCTGAATATTATCAATGACGTACTGGATATGTCGGCAATCAAAAATAATAAATTGAAAATAGCTCATGAAAAATTTGATATGAAAAAAATCATTAATTCCATTACTGCGATTTACTATAACCAATGCAAACAAAAAGGAATCAAACTTGAAGTAATTTCAGCCTGTTTAACTCATGAAATACTTATTGGTGATTCGCTCCGCGTCAATCAAATTATACTAAACTTGATTTCAAACGCTTCTAAATTCACGCCAGCTGGTGGTAAGATTCGTTTTGAAATAACCGAAAAAGCATACAAAAAACAAACCATATTCATACGTATTATTGTTTCTGATACGGGAATAGGAATGACCCCGGAAATGTTAACAAGACTCTTTAATACCTTCGAACAGGAAAATGCTAATACAGCACAACAATATGGCGGTAGCGGACTTGGCCTGTCAATAGTTAAAAATCTAGTAGAATTAATGCATGGATCAATCTCAGTAGAATCAAAAAAAGGAGTTGGATCTATGTTTACTGTTGATTTGCCTTTTTCTATTCCTGAAATTGACGAACTTTCAAGCTCAAAAAGTATTAATGATCTACGTGTTCTTGTAGTTGATAATGACTGCGCATCCAGAATTTATATGACAAGCATCTTAGACAGGATAAATGTTCAATATGATATTGCCACAACTACTGAGCAGACGGTAAAGATGCTATCTACTGCTGATAAAGCCGGCAAACATTATGATATTTGTTTTATTGATTGTAAAGCTTCTTTTGCAGACAGTATAACTTTAACTAAAAATATCAGAAAAATTTATGATAAAAAAGCATTAGTAATCATATTATCGGCTTATGATATTTCCGAAATTGGTGAAAATATGGCAACAAGCGGTGCTGACATATTTCTGCAAAAACCATTACTCCAGTCTACTGTTTTTAATATGTTAATATCACTTACCGATAAAAATTATATTAAAGAAACTTTTCACAAAGAGAGTTATGATTTTCATGGAAAGAAAGTTTTACTTGCAGAAGACAATGCTCTTAATACTGAAATAGCAATTGAACTATTAAATTCAGTCAATCTTAATGTTGATCATGCCGAAAATGGTCAAATTGCTGTTGATAAGTTTTTAACAGCACCTATTGGTACCTATGATATTATTCTTATGGATATCCAAATGCCAGTTATGAACGGATATCAGGCCACAAAAACAATCCGTTCAAGTTCTCATCCTAATGCTAAAAGTATACCTATTTTTGCAATGACAGCAGACGCTTTCACTGAAAATGTTGCTGAAGCTTTATCTGCCGGAATGAATGGTCATATTGCAAAACCAATAGATAACACATATACTTTTACCGCACACTATGTAACTGTCTGAGGCAGGCATAAAATCCAAATTAAACTCTTTTGGCATTATGCGTCACTTTTTTCTTGTGCTGCAAGCGTTTATTTCAGAAGCAAATAAACTTTTATAATTACGCACAAAAAAACAACTGTACCAATTGCAGCTACAGCTTACATACATACTTTTTTTAATAACATCCACAATATACTCATTATAAATAAAATGACAATTGCCCCATCAGAAGTTTTATAAATACAATCAATTACATAATACAACACCCGTCCCTTTTCATAAGGTCGGGTGTTAAACTTTTATAAAACAAATCTTTTCAGCAGATACTGAACGCCAATAATTATGGCAACTAAAAGCAGCAGTGCTTTAGTACGGTCTTTTAAATCAAAAACAGTTTTAGGCCTTCTTAGATAATCTAAGAAGGCCTGCATTTTTTCGTGACAGGTTACTTTTTTAGTGATATTTTGCTTAACTTCATGCTCACTGCAATAATTTTTACTCATAGCGCAACGCCTCGATAGGATCTAAAAGTGCAGCTTTACGTGCAGGATAGATGCCGAAGAACAAACCAATACCAACGGAGAATACCACCGCAATGATAATAGTCGGTATGGAGATCACCGTTTGCCAGCCCGCAAAATAGCTGATGGCATAGGAGGAACCGATACCTAAAATCACACCCAGTGTACCGCCGACAACGCCGATCACCATAGCTTCGATCAGAAACTGCAGCAGAATATTTTTGTAAGTCGCTCCAAGTGCTTTACGGATACCTATTTCCCGTGTCCGTTCGGTAACAGAAACCAGCATGATATTCATAATACCGATGCCGCCGACAAGCAGGCTGATAGCAGCTATGCAGCCTAACAGCAGGGTAATGGTATTAGCAGTTTCCATCATTGTTTCCATCAAAGCTGCCAGATTACGTACGGTGAAGTCATCATCGTCGCCTGCTTTGATTTTGTGCCGCTGGCGCAGCAGCTGTTCTACTTCGCCCTGCACCTGGTCGATAACATTTTCATTTTCGGCCTGGATCGTGATCCTGTTTATATGTGTAATACCCATCATGCGATTTTGCGCCGTTGTCAGCGGTATGTATACCACGTCATCCTGATCCTGGCCGCCAGCCGATTGACCTTTGGCTTCCAGGACACCGATTACCTGAAACGGTGCTTTATTGATACGCAGAGTTTTGCCAACAGCATCGCCTTCGGGGAACAGATTATCGACAATCGTCTGTCCGATAACACAAACTCTGGCTCTGCTGCTGAGATCACGTTCAGTCATATTACGGCCTTCAGCTAATTTATAGCTGCGGATATCCAGTACATTAGGTGTCGTTCCTTCAACACTGGCAGTCCAGTTTTGGTTGCCAACAACTAATTGATAAGATGAAGAAACAGCCGGGGCAATATAAGCAATGCCTTCGATCTGTTTTTCGATGGCGTAAGCATCTTCCGCCGTCAGACGCGCACCCTGACCGGCTGCCAAGCGTGCGCCGCTGGCAGTACGTCCGCCGGACATAACGATAAGCAGGTTACTGCCCAGACTGGAAATGTTATTTTTGACCTGTTCCTTAACGCCAAAGCCCAAACTGACCATGGCAATAACAGCGCCGACACCGATAATGATGCCCAAGAGCGTCAGCAATGTACGCAGCTTATTGGAAATCATTCCGTCAATGGCCATTTTGATAGATTCGTTAAACATGGTCAGCCCTCCATTCGTCGCTGACCAGCTTACCGTCACGCATAGTTAAAATACGTTTGGTCTGCTCGGCGATATCCGGCTCATGTGTGACCATGACTACCGTTTTGCCGTTATCATTCATTTTTTTAAAGATATCCATAATTTCATAGCTGGATTTGGTATCAAGATTACCTGTAGGTTCGTCCGCCATAATAATGGCCGGGTCATTGATCAGTGCGCGTGCAATAGCCACACGCTGACGCTGACCGCCTGACATTTCCGTTGGATTATGGTCGATCCTGTCACCCAGCCCCACTGCTTCCAAAGCTGTTTTAGCCCGTTCCAGCCTTTCCTCTTCGCCAATACCGGCATAAACTAAAGGCAAAGCTACATTTAATTGTGCTGACAGTTTCGGCAGCAGATTAAAGTTCTGGAAAACAAAGCCGATTTTAGCATTGCGCGTACGCGCCAGTTCATCGTCACTATAGCCGGCGACGTCTTTGCCATCCAGATAATATTGTCCGGAGGTTGGTCTGTCCAGGCAGCCCAGAATATTCATCATTGTTGATTTACCACTGCCGGACGGTCCCATAATAGAAGTAAATTCACCGACACCGATTTCTACGCTGACGTGATCGAGCGCATGGACTACGGCATCGCCCATAACATATGTTTTCATAATATCTTCAAGCCTG